>Ga0190306_1000164_pt1 | contig 25548 bp, 23 predicted proteins | sample 48700734_MG_FD_161657 | JGI IMG/M metagenome (GOLD analysis project Ga0190306, IMG submission 161657) | Hydrothermal vent sediment bacterial communities from Southern Trench, Guaymas Basin, Mexico - 4870-07-3-4_MG | ecosystem: Environmental > Aquatic > Marine > Hydrothermal vents > Sediment ... | reverse complement strand
TACCGGTCTTAGCTACCTGAGCGGCCAGTACCGGGAAATTGTTTATCCTGACACTACTTCAGTTAACCCTTACTTGAGTGAATTATTATGGAATCTGGAAAATATATTCCTCCTTAATCTGAATTTGGGTGCAAGCAAAGGGCCATGGTCCCTGGATTTATCCTTAGCAACTGCAGTAACAAAGGGTAGCGGAATAATGGAGGATTACGACTGGGGTGATTACACAATTACAGATTGGACCAACTGGTCGACAAGTCTCATATTTTTGGACAAATCTTTTTTTCTGGATGTAAATTCCGGCTATAAACACACCATTAACGAACATTTTGCTATTCCAATAAAATTCGGTTACAAGCTAAATTACATGGACTGGGAAGATAAAGCTGGTAAGTATATCTACTACTGGGATTTTACCAATAATACATATTTAAATAATCCCCCTGCAGAAGGAGATTTTGGCAATGTGAATGGAATTGATTACAAAGTAATACAAAATATATTTTATGCTTCACCCGGTATCCTTTTTACTTGGAGGAATATAACAACAGGGTTTAATCTTGCTCTATCACCATTCATTTATACATGGGATCTTGATCATCACATCCTTCGAAATCTATACTTCCTTGACTCATTTACTGCTAACTTTTGGTATCGAACCGAACTTACGCTAAATCTAAAAACAGGATCAAAAGGAGGTTTCCTCTTAACTGCTTTCCTGGAAGAACTCCCGGAAACCGTAGGTGATACATTCCAATATGACGAATCGATCTCCAACCCGGAAGAAATAGGAACCCAAACAGGATATTATGAGGATGGTGCAGGTCTTGCATCCTTTACCTGGGGGATAAAGCTATCTTACACCTGGACATTTTGATATGCCATAAGAATCAATGTACAGACACAGCACGGCGTGCGCCTCCACATATAAATCAAATCTCTACCGCAATATTGTATCCAACATCCCCTCTGCTGCCCTTATCCCACTGGCCCAGGCAGCTGTAATACCCCTGCTGGTTCCGGCTCCATCCCCTGCAAAATAGACAGTATCCTTAACACGAAAATGCTTATCCAAAAACTCCGGTTTATTGGCATATAGCTTAATTTCAGGATAGTACATTATTGTACTGGGGTGAAGAATTCCAGGCACTATTGTATCCAGAAGTTTCATGGATTTCCAGATATTCCTCATTATTTTGGAGGGCATTGCAAGGCTTATATCCCCTGGACAACTCCCTGCTAAGGTAGGTTTAAAATTATACAGATCACCATTAAAGGTACTTTCTTTGGACCGTTTCCCCAGACGGAAGTCTCCAACTCTCTGCATTAAAGGTCTGCCTCCTCCCATTAACATGGCCTGAAGACCAAGATTTACTGCAAACTGCTGTCCGCTGGCAAGAGGTGCTGTAAATCTTACAGTTTTTAACATTGCAAAATTTGCAAGTCCATTAGCTTTCTTTTCTGTCGAATATGCATGGCCATTTACAGAGTAATAGGTATCACCATGAACAGTCTTATACTTTTCCTGAACAACATGTGCATCTCCACTGTTAGTACAAAAAGTACGTACCTTGTCAGGAAACATAAATTTGGGATCATAATAATCTTTTACAATGGGATAATGCTCTACTCTGGTTTCAACCCTAATACCAATATCAATAATATGATCTATATAATTAACAGAGAGACTATCCATAACAGATTGAATAAACCTGAACCCTTTTCTTCCGGGAGCTATCAATAAAGCTTTAAAGAAAAGTTCTCTTTTATCAGTTTTAATATATTTCTTTTTAGAATTTACACTAAGCATCGTTTCGCCCAGAGAAATAGTGACCCCCAGACTTTCTAACTCAGAAATAAGCTTTTTTATAAGTAGAAGGCCTCCATCGGTCCCAAGATGAGTCTGTTTTATATTAACAAGATTAACACCAAGTTTTTCTGCTCTCTTCTGATAAGTAGAAAGATTATTTTTCTCAAGTATTTCAGGTTTTAGCTTATCAATTACCTTTTCCAGATAAAAATCAGCTTCAGATTTATTCCAGTTATCTGTAGGGAATCCTATGGGGTAGGTAAAATTCATCTTGCAGTCATTTCTTAGACCCCCTGAGCTCGTTTTACCACTCTCAATAATTAAAATTTTAAAATTTGGATTTTTATTTATCAGATAAAAAGCTGCTCCCAGACCTGCCGGACCGGAACCGATAATAATGTAATCATACTTTTCCATAGCTACCTGCTCTTTCCAAAACTAAAATTTTTATAACACACCCTATATTTTTCGTGTAATACCATGCTAGAGTCTATGAATACATAGATTTTTTATCAATAGAGTAATTGGAAAAACAATAATAAATCTACATAAATAAATGGGAAGAAGATGATTAAAAAGAAAATTTTATTACATACCTGCTGTGCTCCATGCGCATCAACATCAGGTGAAAGATTAATTACTGAAGGTTGGGACATAACACTTTTCTACTCCAATTCAAATATATTTCCGGAATCAGAATACATAAAAAGACTGGATTCTGCAAATAAGCTGGCAAAAATTTGGAATGTACCCCTGATTACAGACTCATGGGATCATGAAGAGTGGCGAAACTATGTTAAAGGATATGAAAAAGAACCTGAAGGTGGAAGCAGATGCAGTTTATGCTTTGAATTTAATTTAAAACGAACAGCAGATAAGGCAGAAGAACTGGGTTTTACTGCATTTACAACAACCCTAACCCTGGGACCTTACAAAAATTCAAAAGTTATTTTTAATATCGCTTCAAAGTTCCCGGGATTTATGGAGTTTAACTTCAAAAAGAAAAATGGATTTTTAAGAAGCGTTGAACTAAGCAAAAAATATGGATTATACAGGCAAAACTACTGCGGTTGTGAATTCAGTATTAGAGAATAAGGTTACCTTTATGAGAAATAATCTTAAGCCAGATATTTTTCCATTAATGAACAGCAGTTATTATCATTTATCCTGACAATACCCATTTCCCGTTTCGAATTATCTGTTGAATCTGATGCATGAGCTGTATTTACCATAATATTACTCCCAAACTCTCTTCTAATTGTTCCACCAGGAGCTTTTGTTGGATCAGTTGGTCCCAAGACATCCCTAATTTTTTTAACAGCATCTTCTCCTTCATAAATTAAAACCATACTCTTAACCTTTCCGGGTTTTTCAAGATCTTCTTCAGGACATTCGGGAGGTTTTGTGCCAGCCATAAACTCAATTATCTGATTAAACTGATCAACAGCATATTCCCTGCCAAAAGAATTGGTAAGCATTTTGAGTGATTCATCAGAAAGATGAATATCAAACTTATCTTCAAGAACCTCTTTACCTTTTTTACCGAAAACAGGACCAAGTTTTTCTACAAGAACATCTTTTACAGGACCGTAAAACTCCAGGCCCTGAGCTACAGACATTCGTTGAATTTTACAACCAATAATCCGAAGACCCGTCCTTGCAAACATATCAATAATTGTACCTGGTTTGGAACTGGCATACTTCCAGTTGTCCGGTTTAATAATAACAAGAGTCCTTTCTATTTTGGAAGGATCCTTATATGTCATATTTTCAACAATGCTTTGTTCATTCTTTAAAAAATCTGCAAAAATTCTCATATTTGCTTTTGCACTTTTCTGAGTTCTGGCTGTTAAGACTGCAGGTTCAAAATACTGCACATGTTCCGGATTTTCTATATCCATCACAAGATCTGCATAAGTATCTCGAATAGTCTCACCGGTTATTGATTCAATACCCAAATTTTTGTGATGAAATACTCCTGCAATATCGGAAAGCTTTTGTGCTGCATCTTCACCTTTAAAGAGCATCAGCATAACCCTTCTTCGCTTTTTATCTGTAGATATAAATTTGGTTCTGACATACTCTGCAAGTATATCTGAGATTTCTGTGCCATCAGATCCAATATGTTTTTCTATGGAATCAGCGTAAGCCTGAGCCATTTCATATGAAGGAGAAAAGACCTGGGCTCCTACAAATTCCAGATCAGTTCTGGACAAGAGTCTGGAAATCACGCCTCCGGTTCTACTTTTGCTTATAGTATAAGGAGTTACTAATACATAAGAAAGTTCTTCTTTCATTATTTACCTGCCATAATAGATTGATTATCAGTTTATTACTGAAAGTAACTTTCTACTGCTAAATTGCCATATAGTCAAGAGGGATGGGAAATGGGAGAATGGAGAAAGGAAGAAAGGAAAAGATAAATCACGGTTCTATATTCATTCCTCCCGTCTCAGGTCACCTTTCTACGTCAAACTGGAAGTGTTATTAAAATACATGTCCCATTGCCCGAAACAGGGTCTACGGCCTTAATGGTACCCCCATGACGACTAATTATTTCCCTGCTGATTGCCAGACCAAGTCCCGATCCACCACTGTCTCTATTCCTGTGTTTATCGATTCTATAAAATCTGTTAAAAATTTTTTCTCTCTCTTCCAAAGGAATCCCCGATCCTGAATCTTCAACAGATATATTTATCGAATTCATAATTTTATCGTACCGTGTTTTTAAAATTATTATACCTGAAGCTGGTGTAAATTTTAGTGCATTGGAAATGACATTTACCAATACCTGATGAATTTTCTGTCTGTCAGCTGTAATCTCAGGAATATCTGTAATATCTGTATTTAAGATTATATTATTATCATTCAATTTAGGTTTAAAGGTATTGATTACAGAATAAATCAAATCTTCCAAAGAAATTTTTTCCATTAGAATTGGGCTATGTCCGGCTTCGGTACTGGATAAGTCCTGTAGCTCAGAAATAAGAGTACTCAATCGTTGAGTCTCATCAAAGATGGTTTGAATTTCTTCTCTATCTATTGAATATACCCCTTCCAGTATCATTTCAAGATGTCCCTGAATAAGTGCTACAGGTGTACGCAGTTCATGAGCCGAATCTGCTATAATCTGTCTCTTCCACCGTTCTGCTTCCTGAAGAGATTCTGTCATTGAATTGAACCCTGTCGCCAGGTCTCCCAACTCATCATTACTATTTATATCTACTCTGACAGAAAGATCACCTTTTGCTATTTCATTTGATGCCTTTTGAAGTTTTCTAATAGGTCTTGTAATTTGAATTAAAAGAAAATAACCAGTAATAAAAGAAGAAATAATCACTGCAACAGATGCCAGAAAAATTGCCCTCTTAACTGAATCAAGAAAATCATTTTGAACCGGAAGTAATTTGGAACCAATCATAGATCCGGCATATAAAGTTGCAATAATTTTATTTTCTGTATTATAAACTGAAATGCCGGAGTTTTCAGGTATCTTTAATTCATGCATGTCAATATTGGAAAAAATCATTTTCCCATGGGGATCTATAAGAATTACAGGTAATAATCTAAATTGGCCCCGGCCAGGCTGATGTTCCCCGGAATATATACCTGATTCTTTTTCAATAGCACGCTGCCCACGCATCATACCGGCACCCTGCATTCCCATTTGTACTGGTAAATCTAATACAGAGCCTACTCCCTCCCAGGATCCAAACTCTTTATAATACAATGCAAACCTGGCAGATAGTTCTTCAGCATATGCTGTATCACTCTCCCGTACCAATTCTGTAAAAGATCGTGAAGTTGAGTGATTAATTGTAAAAGCAACAATTACTCCACCAAGAATAATAATCAACATAAAAGTGATCATCATCTTATACATCAATTTAATTCTCATTGAATATCACTATCCTCTGCCAGCTTATAACCAACTCCCCAAACTGTAAGAATAAAAACAGGTTCGGAGGGGACATTTTCTATTGCCTTTCTAATATTTTTTATATGAACATCTATTGTTCTTTCATAACTCTCATAGGAGGCTTCCCGCAGCACAGCAAGAAGATCCCCTCTGGTAAAAACCCTTCCGGGACTTTGAAGCATTGCTTTAAATAATTCGAACTGAACCATTGTTAGACTTATACTTTTACCATCCTTCTTTAATGAACGTTTTACAGTGTCCATCTCAAATCCCTGATATTTTATATATGCTGCTTTTTCGGTATTAAGTACACCACCTGATCCTGACCGCCTAAGGACTGCACGAATTCTTGCAGCAAGTTCCTTCATACTAAAAGGTTTAACAATATAGTCATCTGCACCAATTTCCAGTCCCATAAGTTTATCATTTTCTTCTGCTCTGGCAGTTAGCATAATAATTGGAATTGCAGAATCTTCTCTTACCCGCCGTATTACATCTATCCCATCAATACCTGGCATCATAAAATCCAGAACAATCAGATCAAAATCGTTTTCTCTAAACTTTTTTAGAGCACTTATCCCGTCCGCTGCTCCAGTCACTTCAAACCCAACAGCTTCAAGATAATCACTTACCATTTTTAAGATTTTTGTTTCGTCATCAACTACAAGTATTTTTGCCATAATTGTTCACTCTCTCTTACAGATATCAGTAATTAAAGTATACAGGATAATATAGAAGTGTAAACAAATTATGAACTTTTAATGATTTTTTAACTTAAGTTTCATAATCCCTATATTCCCGCCAAAAATAAATTGAGTTTCCTGAGTTTCAAGATTAAAGGATTCAAGAAAAGAAATAAGACCGCCGGATTTCATAAATTTTTTATAATTCCGGTAGTGATTACCCCCTACTAATTTCTCTATATAATGAATGGAACTATTCCCTAATTTACGATAAATACTTTTTTTATTACTTTTAGTATAATCTACAAGAACAAGAGAACCTCCGGCTTTTGTTACCCGAATCATCTCCAACACTATTTGCCTGCTAATTTCCGGGTCTACCTCATGAAGGGCAAGAGTTATGGTAGACAAGTCAAATCCATTGTCTTCCAATGGAAGCTCTGTTCCATCTGCATGAAGGCATGTTAAATTCCGCTTTCCTGCTACATCAAGCATAGCATGAGAAAGATCCACACCTGTATAATCTGCCCCGGCTTTCCTAAACCTGACAGCCTGTGTTCCTGTACCACAGGCAACTTCCAGAACCTTCATCCCTTTCTGAATATTGCTTACTTTTATAATTTTTCTTCTCATTTGCCAAAGAATGGGTTCGAGAACCTTGTCATAGTATGATGCCATTGAATCGTATTCTTCTACTGCCATAGTCACAGCATAACATAAAAACTTTTAAATTTAACTAAAAAATAACAATATTTTATCCCTTTATTTGAAGCAAAAACACAATTTACCCCATACTATTAAATATGAAGCCACAAAACACCTTAAGTGATATAGCTAAAGAATACTTCAACATAGATTACTTATTCCCCCAAAGTATAATAGTTTCGGATTAATCCGAAAAAAATAAAAAAAGGAGATATTTATGCAAAATAGAAAACCTCTTGATCTAGATGACATAACAGATCTATCAAGAATAAAAGTAAAATTTAATCAGCACAAAAATAGAATATTAAATACAAAGACTGGAATATTTAATTCAATAATTGCTCTGGGCAAAGAACTGAAAATTGTTAAAGAGAAGGGATTTTATAGACCCTATTATCGCAATTTTAAAGATTATTGTATCAATGAAATTGATATATCATGGCAAACTGCATATGATTATATTAAAATATATTTTTTTATTGAAGAAAACAAAGATGTACTACCTATTGAAATTGCAAAAACTATTGGCCATAGAAGTTTAAAATTACTTGTTCAAAAATTATCCAAAATTGAAGAAAAACAACGAAAATCAATATTACAAAATATTACTGAATATGAGCATTATAATAGTATTAAAAACCGTATTTCTACATTTACTCATGGATAGATACGATCCACTGACTGATATAGCGAAAAAGCATTTCAATATCGACTACCTCTTTCCCTACCAACGCCTGGTAATAAGCAATATTCTTGAAGCAGCTGGAGCAGAAGAATTCACACATAATCCAGAAAAAAACCCTGTCACAGGAGAATATGTGACTTATGACACAAGATCCAACCAAATTGTGATACTTCCTACCGGTGCAGGCAAATCTCTCTGCTTCATGTTACCCGCAGTTTTATTGCCAGGTATTACAGTAGTAGTGTTCCCCCTACTCTCCCTGATTGCAGATCAGGCTAGACGGCTGATAGAAGCAGGACTAAGCCCTGGAATTCTACGAGGAGGCCAAAACAAAGCAGAAAGAGATAAGTTATGGAAGGATCTTAAAAATGGAAAAACAAAATTCATCCTTACAAATCCGGAAACAATTTTAAAAGAAAATATTTTATTAAAACTAAAAGAATTCAAAATCTCACACATTGTCATTGACGAAGTACATACCGTATCCGAATGGGGAGACACTTTTAGACCTGTATATCTGGAACTAAGTAAACTTACCTGTGGATGCATAGCCGAACAGGTTAGGTCGCATACACGAGCAGCCAACTTGTTGGCGACCAGTGAAGCTTGCTTCCGACCAGGCTGTGGATGCATAGCCGAGCAGGTTAGGTCGCATACACGAGCAGCCAACTTGTTGGCGACCAGTGAAGCTTGCTTCCGACCAGGCTGCGGTTTCGAAGAACTGGATTCCAAGCCTGTTGTTACTGCTTTTACTGCAACAGCATCAGAGAGTATTTTAAAACGAGTATGCGAAATTGTATTTCCAGGAAAATCTCCTGAACTTATAGCTGCAAATCCGGATCGACCGAATATTCATTATAAAGTGATACATACCATTTCTAAAAACAGACAGTTATTAAAACTTCTTACAAACCAAAAAAAAGAAGATTGCAAATACCCGGTTTTAATATTTACAAGAAGCAGAGCTGGAGCAGAACTTACAGCCAGGATGCTTAGAGAGCAATTGAATAGAGACAATATTTTTTTCTACCATGCGGGTCTTGAAAGAGAAGAGAAAAACAGGGTACAGGAGTGGTTTTATACTTCGAAAGAGGGGATATTATGTGCAACCATAGCATTTGGAATGGGAATAGACAAAAAAGACATTCGCACAGTTATCCATATGGAACCATCTTTAACAGTAGAAGCATATTTACAGGAATCAGGAAGAGCAGGAAGAGATGGGCAAAAATCCAACGCAATCATGCTTATATCTAAACCGGATATTCCGGAAGACAAACCATTAGACCAGCAAATGGAAGCTTCTGTTCCGAAAATTAGATACATGGATTTTATTAAATCATTTATAAATAGCAACCAATGCCGCAGAAAATCTCTTCTAAATCTTATGGGAGCAGAATATACAAACTGCTTCGGATGTGATGTTTGTGATAAAACAATTCAAACAGACAGATTAGGTTATAAAGAAATTATTAGCCTGATAACGAAGTACAACAGAAAACTAACTATTAGAGAAACTGCTCTGATACTGACAGGCAGCAGATATTCTGACGTATTTGAAAAGAAACTGTTCTTACTATGTGGGTATGGGACTCTATCACAATGGTCTATAGACGATATAAAAGATGCTGTTCATCAATTGGAAACTGAGGGTATTGTCAAAATACCCTCAAGGGGGTTTTACAGAAACAGGTTGTATCTCAATCTTAGAAAAAAATCTAATTATTATACTCTTCAAGGCTGATTACAGCTGCATGCCGACCAATTTCCACCAACTCCTCAGCTTTATAAAAGTCAAAAGTTGAACAGGTATCTCTGGATACATTTATCAAAATATCAGGAGGATATTTTTCTATTGTCATTTTTGCCACCTGGTATGTAAGCAAAGCAAGTGTCTTGTTTATAAGATTAAAATATCCTAATTTTTCATTATTAGTAATTGGGTTATTTTTAGATAAATAAGCTTGAAAGTCCCTGATTTTCTTTTTATACATTGAGTTCTTATGTTCTTTTTCGTTTTTAGGAAGAAATGGCTTATAGACAGGAACATCTGCATTTACATGAACAACAATCAAGATATCATTCTTTGTTCTTTTTACATGACTAATTGGAACATTATCAATAACGCCCCCATCAACAAGCAGAGAATTTTCTGTTTCTACAGGTGTAAACACAGTAGGAATTGATACAGAGGCTCTAACTGCATCAAATATACTTCCTCTTGTAAAAACGACTTCTTCTTTCTCTACAAGGTCTGTTGCTGTAGCAGCATAATTGATTTTTAAGTCTTCAATATTCATATCCGGAATAAATTCCCTCATTTTGTTAAATACTCTATCACCTTTAACCAAACCCTGTATACTCAGTGTAAAATCAAGAAGCTTAAAAACTTCTAATTTATCCAGTGTGTATATCCAGTTTTTATATTCCTGCATTTTCCCAATAGCATAGATACCTCCAACAAGAGCTCCCATTGAAGTACCGGATATGGATTTAATGTTATATCCCTGTTTTTCCAATTCTTCAATAACACCTATATGTGCAATTCCTCTTGCACCACCACCTGATAATACAAGGGATACATTCTTTCTTTTTGTCTTAAACAACATATTTACACCTTTACTCCTCAAAGTTTAAAACTGCATTCTTACATAATTTACAATTTTAAAACAGGCTTCAGTTATTTTTCTTCCACTCTTTAAAAGCATCCTTATCCTGCTTAAGATACAGTTTAAAATCACCTTCTACTATACCATCCCAGGTATCCCAGGGGCTGTCTTTTTTCAGCATATAATTATTCCCCTTATTTTGTGTTCCCTGGAATTTTCCACCTTTAAACATACCTGTCTGCTTCCTTCCATCAGCCCAGAAATAGGTTCCCAGCCCTTCAAATAAACCGGATTTAAATAATCCCTCATATCTGTCCCCATTGTTCATGGCAAGAACCCCCTGCCCTTCAGGTTCCCCGGCAAGGATTTTCCCTGTATATTTTCCCTTTGCAAACTGCAGATTAGTAACATTTGTTTTTTCTGAAATATTCTCTTTGGCTTGTTTTTGCCCTCCGGAACCATCATTGTTAACACTGATTTCACTTACAGAATTTTCCAGAACCCTGACTGCACTAAAATATCTTTTATCCCAATACCGTGATGATAAACTTGTAATAGTAACTCCCCTGTTGGGACCATTGGAAATTGAATGAAGTATAGAGTTTTGCCCAATATAAATGGCCACATGGGTTATATTTCCAGCAGAAGAACCAGTTGCAAAAAAAATCAAATCCCCGGGGACAATAGCACTTCTTTTTACAGGAATCCCAAAGCCAGCCATATTACGGGATAACCGGGGAAGACCCGGAACATATTTTTTATAAAGATAGGTAACAAACCCACTACAGTCAAAACCGGATGGAGAAACTCCTCCGGAACGATAAGGAGTGCCTACCAGGGTTTCCCCTGGTTGTATTATTTTCTTATATACATCCAGGGAAAAGGTACTGTATGCAACAACAAATATTAAAATTAAAAAGAGTATATTTTTTTTCATTATAGTAATATATCACGATAAAAGGATTTCATCATTATCAAGGCTTTGCTTTCTAATATCATGAAACTTCTTTATTAAATTTTCTACTGTAAGGGCTTTTTTCTCTTCTTCTTTCACATCCAGAATAATCTCTCCCTTATCCATCATTAAAAGACGGTTTCCATATTTAATTGCATGATTCATATTGTGAGTTATCATCATGGTAGTAAGATTATAATCATTTATATACTTAACAGTGAGATCCAGAATTATCTGTTCATTTTTGGGATCAAGAGCTGCTACATGTTCATCAAGAAGAATAAGATCAGGTCTGGATAACGCCATCATCAGAAGAGTCATTGCCTGCCTTTGACCACCTGATAAAAGTCCTACATTATCTTTTAATCGGGATTCAAGACCCATATCCAGATTTTTTAAATGTTCCTTAAAAAATTCTCTTTTTTTATTAGTAAGACTTCTTCTTAATCCCTTAAACCCCTTAGTCAAAGCAATAATCATATTATCTTCTATTGTCATCTTACCAGCAGTTCCAAGTGTCGGATCCTGAAAAATTCTACCAATATTTTTAGCCCGTTTAAACTCAGGTTCTTTACTTACATTTTTATTTTTTATAAATATTTTTCCTTCTGTAGGAAAAATATTTCCGGATATTAAATTAAAAAGAGTTGTTTTGCCTGCTCCATTTGAGCCAATTATAGTAATAAAATCACCAGTTTCCACTTTTAAATTAGTTCTGGAAATTGCCTTATTTTCATTTACAGTACCTACGTTAAATACTTTGCTAATATTAATCAGTTCAAGCATATTATCTGCTCCCCTTTCTTACTTTGGAAATTATAAGAGAGATAATAATTAAAATACCCGTTAGTAATTTCAAATCATTAGGGGTCATATGAAAGTAATAACCATAATATCTACCTGCATACATGATCCCCTTAAAAAGAATTGACCCCAGTATTACCCGTAGTGTAAGCATTGAGATTTTACTGGAAGTAAAAAGAAATTCCCCAATCATAACAGAAGCAAGACCTGTTACAACTACGCCTATCCCCATATTTACATCTGCAAATCCCAAATATTGTGCAGCGAATGCTCCGGATAACGCAACAAGTCCATTTGAAAGCCCGACACCAATAATTTTAAGCAGCTCAGGATTAACTCCCTGGGTAATAACCATCTGTTCATTACCACCCATTGCACCGAGAGTAAGGCCTAAATCTGTATGAAAAAATAAATCAAGAAGAAGCTTAGTTATCATAATGATAATCAAAAAAAGAACTAATACAGCAATACTTTCAGGTAGAATCCCTTCTGTTAAAGATGTAACTTTAGTTATAATTGTTTCTGTTTTTATTAAAGGAATATTGGCTCTGTTGTGAAGTATTCTTATATTAATTGAGTAGAGCATTGTCATTGTAAGAATACCGGCAAGAAGATTTGGAACCTTTAATTTATTATGAATTAACGCAGTTACTGTTCCGGCTGCAAAACCTGCAGCAAAAACTACAATAAGAGCTAAAAACGGGTTAACTCTCCGGACAAGTAAAACTGCCATAATAACAGCACCCAGAGGAAATGATCCGTCAACAGTAAGATCAGGAAAATCCAGAATTCTAAAAGTTATAAAAACCCCCAGAACCATCAACCCGTAAATTAAACCTTCTACAAGAATACCTTCAATCATTATTTATTTGCTATTGCCAATAAATCTTCTGGTATTGTTATTCCCAGTTTTTTTGCTACATCCATATTTATTACCAAATTAGTATCAGAAGGATCTGTCATAAAAACCGTAGGCATATCCTCTGTGGATTTTCCATTTAAAATCTCTCCAACAACTTTACCTGTGGCTCTGCCAACCTTATAGTAATCAAATCCCCATGATATAAGAACATCACTTCCTTCTGTAGAACTGGGATCAGCTGACATTATAGGAACTCCGGCTTTCATTGCAACATCTGCAAGGGAAGCAAGCGCAGAAACAACAGTATTATCTGTACTTACATAAATACCATCAACTTTATTAATAATTGCCTGTGCTGCCTGTTTTACCTCAGATGAATTTGTAACTGTGGACTCCACAAACTCTATACCAAGTTCTGCACATGCTTTTTTTGCCATTTCTGCAAGAACTACAGCATTGGACTCTCCTGATGAATATATATGACCCAGCCTCTTTATTCCGGCTATTCTCTGAAGCATCATAATCTGTTCCTTTACAGGAGTAAGATCGGAAACACCTGCAACACCTGGCTCTCCCTTATCAAAAGAAGATATTATACCCGCAGATATGGGATCTGTTACTGCAGAATATACAACAGGAATATCCTTTAGGGTATTTCGCAAAGCCTGGGCTGTAGGGGTAGCAATTCCAACAGCTACAGCAACACCGGAAGTCTTAAATTTTGTTGCTATTGAGGCTGCAGTTGTAATTTCACCATTTGCATTCTGCAGATCATACTCAATATCTGTAAATCCTTCATCTGCAAGCTCATCCTGTATTCCCTGTTCTATCGCATCCAGGGCGGGATGGGTAACAATTTTTGAAATACCTATAACGGTTTTCCCTTCCTTTTGTCCGGCTGCAAAAACTGTTAATGAAAGTGTAATAAATATTGCAAATGATATTAAACCTATTTTCTTCATATTCGACTCCTATGTTTCTATATGTAGAATCACAAAGTATAATTTTATATTAGTTTGGTCAAGGGGATATAGATTTTTTTAATATTTTGGGCGTTACCCTATAAAGGCGAATACAAGAAGGAGCAGTTTTTCCTGATCCAGTTCTTCAACTCCTGTTTCTATATATTTGCTCAATAAAAACTTTATAAAATCTCGTTGTTTGTCATTAAGAAATGCTAAAATTGAAGCTTCTGCTCTGCTTCCGCTTCATTCATTTTATACCATCCATACCTCTTCTCCATATAGAGAAGATTGTTCCATCACAATATTCCCCCTACCGCCATTCAATTTATCATTGTACCATTTTTCAGGATTATTTTTAATATAATTTGCTATTCGAAGATATTCATCTTCATTTCTAATGATGTGTTCCCAATAATTGGATTGCCAGATAGATTTCTTCTTAAAAGGATAAAGTTTCTCTGTTAAGGTTGTGTGGGATGATTCCCCTTTAAGGGATTGGGCCCCTGTGGGAGAGGAAGATAATTCCCCTTTCAGAGATGGATTCTCTAATAAAGAAGATCCCCCTTTAAGGATTTGAGCCCCTGTGGGGGCGTATTGCAATACGCCCGTACGGTGATTCATTTTATTATGAATTATATTTATCCGTTTAGTGGTGGCTCCTTTGTAGCCGCGAATTATGGCCCCAATTGTCTGAGAAGGGGATTTTAGTTTGCCGGCGGGTTCATTTTTATTTCCAATTTTGTATTCAATGTGGATTATTGAGTGGAAGTGATTCGGCATGATTATAAATTGGCCAAGAGTAATATTTTTCCTAATTACAGGGGTTTTTAGCCATTCCTCTGCCGCAATTCCCCCATATTCATTCAATATCATTTTTCCTTTTTCTATTTTCCCGAATATATGGCTTCTGTGCTGGGTGCATATTGTAATAAAATACAATCCTTTCTGTGAATAATCGTACCCTTTTAATCGTATTGATTTTCGGTGGTGAATATCAGGATTATAATTCATGCTATCTACATTTCCCCCCGAAATGCTTTCTGCCACTTCTCATTTCAAGCACATCATTCCAGCCCCTTTTTCATACCGCGTTCGTTCCATTCATCAGTTAGTTCTTTTCTTACTTCAATACTTTTCAGACGCTGATTAATCCACTCTTTTGAATATCCTTTTTTGAGGTAAGTTTCCATAGCACGATCAAAAGTTAACTCAGGATCTTCAAATTCTTCAATCCTTTCAGAACCAACCTTAGCAAGCCACTTTTTAAAAGGCTCCGCTTTGGGTGATGGAATGGATTGAATAAGGCGTAAAAGTTGTATGGTATCAGCTACATCGGTCATTCTCATTTTACCGTCCGCAGCTTTCATTTTCAACTGTCCGATATTTTCGGACAGTTCGCTTCCTTCTTCTTTAATTTTCTTTTTCAAGTCATTCCAATATTTCCGTGAACGGAAATTATCTGCTAAAATTGCAACAACATCTATTATTGAAAAAAACCACTTCTCCTGTTCTTCATCCCAATGTGTTCTTACTTTTCGGTTTTGAAATAATTGTATATTCTTCTCTTTACTCATAACAAACCCTCAATAGAACTAAGAATAGTATCACTTTCCTTATCCAAAACCCTCATCTCTGCAAGAATCTCTTTAGGCTCCCGCAAAGTAGCCTCTCCCGGCAGATCCAGAACGGAATGGAAATTACAACTGCTAAGCAGCTCTTTTCGCAGGGGCATAGAGGCATTGTCGGTATTACTTAATAATGTATTTTTTAAAGTTTGTTCAAACATCTGTTTCCTCTTATTATTTTTGTCCGATATTAACTTGATATTATTCGCCTGCTACAAATACATTTTTCAATCGGCCATAATGAATAATATAGTATCTATACGTAGAACTCAAGAATATTAACTGATTCGAGATTTCATAAGAGGGGGTAGCGAAATAACCGCCCTTATACCCCCCGGCGATAGCCGGAAAAGGGATAAGGGACAGCGGGATAGAAGCGAGGGATTTGACCGCGAGACTCGCAGCGGTCACTTTCCCCCTTTATATTATTTCTCTCCCCGCATATACGGGGTAGACAGAGCTGCCGGAGCGCCTACTTTTTTATTAAGAGTTTCAACCCATGTCATAAGGACAAGGACAACTATAGTAACAATATAGGGAAGCATATTTAAGAGGGGAGCAGATATATTCGTTCCTGTAGCCTGAAGGCGAAATTGAATTGCATTAATTCCTCCAAACAGAAGTGCTCCCCAGATTGCTCTTGCAGGGTTCCACATGGAAAAAATTACAAGAGCTATAACGATCCATCCACGACCGCCGGTAATGTTATCGGTCCAGCCAGGAGCATAGGAAAGAGAAAGATGTGCTCCACCGAGAGCAACCAGGGTACCTCCGATAATTGTATAGATATAACGTGTTTTAAAAACATTAATACCCATGGCATCTGCCGTTTGAGGACTCTCACCAACAGCTCTAAGATTTAGACCGCTCTTAGTCTTGTACATAATAAACCATGCTGCCGGAATTATAAGATAAACAATATAGGTTAACAGGTCCTGGCTGAATATAGCTCCAATTACAGGAATTTTTGAAAGACCTGGAATTGCAAAAGGAGTAAATTTATTACCAGCAAGTCCAATTAAATAATGCCCATTACTCTCCGGTCCCAGTCTCTGTCCCAGAAAGCTTGCAAGGCCTGTACCAAACAGGGTTATACTAAGACCGCTTACAACCTGATTTGCTTTCATTGTAATAGACAAAAAAGCGTGAATTGATGAAAGAATTATACCTGATAACATAGCCACCAGGAGAGCAAGAACAAGGCTCCCGGTATAATAGACTGTCGCAAAGGCAGTCACAGCCCCCATCAGCATCATTCCTTCCAGACCAAGATTAAGAACACCTGACCTCTCAGTGTAAATCTCTCCGATTGTTGCATATATTAATGATGTTCCGGCTCGTAGGGTTATTGCAAGAATTGATGTAAATAAAGCTATCATACTGATACCGCCTGGGAGCTCTTAGTAATAATTTTAAGTTTGTAGTCTGTAAAAAGAGAACCTGCAAGCATTGGAAAAAGAATCATGCCCTGAAGAACAACTCCCATGGCAGCAGGGAGTCCCATCATCATCTGAACCTGATCTCCTCCCACAAGAAGTCCGGCCATAAGTACTGCAACAAAAAGACTTGCAATAGGATTCAACTGAGCCATCCAGGCTACAATTATTGCCGTAAATCCATATCCCACTGCAAGCCCCTGTTGAAGTCGATGGGAAATAGCAGTAACTTCAAAAGCTCCCGCCAAACCTGAAAATGCTCCGGAAATCAAAATAGCAGTTAAAATAGTCTTTCCTATCTTAACTCCCATTACCTTTGAAGCCCGGGGATTTTCTCCCACCATCTTAACTTCAAACCCCCATTTTGTTCTGTTAAGTACAACCCACATAACAAGACCCAGAATAATGGCAACAAACAAGCCGACATGGGCTCTTCCTGAAAATCGGGGAAGCCATGCAGCCTTTGGAAACATTTTTGTACCCGGAAACCCCATACCATCAGGATCAATCCAGGCTCCGTAATACAATCCCTGAGCCAGTAAAATTGCCACATAATTTAACATTAGACTAACCAGAGTCTCATCAACATTTAGGCCAACCTTCAACACTGCAGGTATGCCTGCCCAAAGTGCTCCGGCTAGTACCCCAAAAATAAGAGCTGTGGGAAGAACCATCCATGCCGGTAAAAACGGAGCCCAGAAAAGAGCAACCCATGTTGCAGCAACTCCACCAAAAACAAGCTGACCTTCCGCACCTATATTCCAGAACCTAAGTCTAAAAGCAAGCCCAACTCCAAGACCTGTAAGCATAAGAGGAATTGCCTTAACCAATGTTTCTGTAAAATTTACCCAGGAACCAAAGGCTCCTACAAACATACTTGCATAAGTTACAAATGGATTTGCTTTAAATATAACCAGCAGTATACCGGTTAAAAATAACGAAACAAGAAATGAGACAAAAGGAACCAGAATAATTGCCTTTCTTGAAACAGAATTTCTTTTTTCAAAAACTAAACGCATAATATCTCCTATACCGCTTTCGAGCACTTTCCTTTGATCTGGAGATTAAGCTTTGTTACAGGCTATCTCCGGAAAGTCTCTGCCGCTGAATGATAAAAAGGAACTTATTTTATTTCATCAAGGGGAACACCCGCCATCATCATTCCCAACCCCGAAATATCCGATTCGGCCGCATTGACAATACCCATAATTTTCCCTTCGTTCATGACAGCAATTCTATCAGAAACAGACATAAGTTCATCAAGATCTTCCGAGACAAGAAGAACACCTTTACCATTGTCTCTTTCTGCTATCATTTCCTTCCTGACAGATTCGGTAGCACCAACATCCAAACCCCTTGCAGGATAAGCAGCAATCAGAAGACTTTTACAGGCTCCAATTTCTCTGGCAAGAATAGTTTTCTGAATATTCCCACCGGATAGAAACTTTACATTTGTCAGAGGTGACGGAGTTGCAATCATAAACATTGTAATCATCTTTTTTGCCATATTAAAAATCCGTTTGGGATGAAGAATACCATATTCAGACAAAGGTGCCTTACGATATTCCTTCATAGCAAGATTATTTGCAACACTCATATCTCCTACTATACCCATGGCAACACGGTCAGAGGGAATATGACTTACCCCGGATTTGATAATATCAAGGGGAGACTTATTGGTCATATCTGTTTTTTCTATTATAACCTTTCCGGAAGTAACTTTATGAAGACCGGTAATTACTTCCGTTAACTCCCGCTGCCCATTTCCGGCAACACCTGCAATACCAAGGATTTCCCCCTGACGAAGAGAAAAGGAAACTCCCTGCAAAGCCTTAAGGCCTTTATCATTCATTGCAACAACATTTTCCAGGCGTAAAACCTCATCTCCTGTTTCCGCCGGCTTTTTATCTACCCGGAAAAGGACTTCTCTGCCTATCATCATTTTTGATAATTCTTTTGGACTTGTATCTTTTGTCTTAACAACACTTACCAGTTTCCCTTTCTGAAGAACTCTTACCCAGTCAGAAAAGGCCATTACCTCATCCATTTTATGGGTAATAAAAATAGCGGACTTTCCTTCACTTGTCATTTGTTTGACAATACCATTTAACTCTTCGGACTCCTGAGGAGTAAGAACGGCCGTGGGTTCATCCAGAATAAGAACCTCAGCTCCCCTGTATATTAGTTTTAAAATTTCTACCCTCTGCTGCTCACCAACACTCATCTGCCATATAACGGCATTTGGATCAACATTTAAATTATAGTGGCTCGATATTTTCCTAATTTTGTCTCCAACTTTTCTAAGGTCAAGAACAAATTCTTCACTATCCAATCCCAAAATAACATTTTCGGCCACTGTCATAGACTGGACAAGCTTAAAGTTCTGATGAACCATTCCTATTCCATAGGCCATTGCATCCTTAGGAGAATTGATATCAACTTCTTTACCTTTTATGAGGATTTTCCCTTTATCTGCTCTGTACAACCCTGCCAAAACATTCATCAGAGTACTTTTACCAGCTCCATTCTCCCCCAACAAGGCAAGAACTTCACCGGAAAAAAGATCCAGATCAACATTATCATTTGCAAGGACACCAGGGAAACTTACAGTAATTCCGGACATCTCAAGTACAGGCGTTCTCTCTTTCTGATCAGTTTTCATGATTTTAAACCTTTTAAAAAGCTGTCTACAATAATAAGCCCGGCTTAAAGCCGGGCTTAAGTTCGAAATAATGTTATACTACTGTCCTAAATTACCAACAACACCTTCAACAAAATAACTCATGCCAAGCATGTCACCATCAGCCATTTTTGCTCCGTCAGCAACAACAACAGAGCCGTCTTGACCTTTGACCGGCCCCCAGAAAACATCCCAGGAACCGCTTTTAATTTTCTTTGCTTCACTTGCCACTAAATCCTTTACATTCTGCGGAACCTTGTCACTAAAAGGAGAAAGCTCAACAACACCATCGTTTAAACCACCCCAGTATGAATGAGTTTTCCAGGTACCGTTCATTGCATCTTCAACAGTTTTAATAAAATAGGGACCCCAATTCCATTGGGGACTTACAAGAACAGAATCTCCAACAAATTTACCCATATCAGCGTTATAACCAATACTTAAAAGACCTCTTTCCTTTGCTGCCTTCTGAGGTTCTGTTGTATCCTGATGTTGGGCAATAAGTTTTACACCGGAATCAAGAAGTGCAACAGCAGCTTCCCTTTCTTTTACAGGATCATACCAGGTATTTGTCCATACAACATTTACTGTTGCTGTAGGATTAACTTTTCTTACACCTATTGTGAATGCATTTATAGCTCTTATAACTTCAGGAATTGGAAAAGCTGCAACATAACCAATACTATCACCCTGGCCAATAGCTTCACCTGCTACAATACCTGATAAATATCTTGCCTGGTACATTCTACCAAAATATGTTGCCATATTGTCACTCGTTTTATAACCAGAACAATGTTCAAAATAAACATCAGGGAATTCTGCTGCAACCTCAACCATTGGATCCATATAGCCAAAAGAAGTAGCAACAATCATATTGTATCCCTTCTGAGCATACTGTCGGATAATTCTTGAAGCATCGGGTCCTTCGGAAACATTTTCTATAAAAGTTGTTTCAACTTTATCTCCCAATTTTTCTTCAAGCATCTTACGACCCTGTTCCTGCCCAAAAGTCCATCCAAGATCACCCGGAAGGCCTATATAAATAAATGCAACTTTAAATTTAGCATTGTCTGCAGGAGCAGATGACTCCTTGTTCCCGTTTGCAAACATCATTACAGGAATAAGAATAAGCAATGCTAATAGTACCAGTAAACCTTTTTTCATAAAAATCTCCTTATTATTATTTAATACGGACTTAGTGTACTACAAATTTCAAATTTGTCAAATGATTTTTACATCATTTTTTCTAAAATAAATATATCTATATCACAATTTATTACTTATTTTATGAGGAATTACTAAAGAGATTGATCAACCGAATAGTATTAGATACTAAAAAAGAAAAAAACTTAGAATAAATACCTGGAATCAGGGTTAATCAAAGAAAAATTACTATTTTTTTTCATCATTTCTTCAAGACTATCTGGAATATCTATGGTTCTGCTTATTTCAGGTTCTACAACTGTCTCAAATTTAGCAGGATGAGCTGTAGATACAACAATGGTATTCTCCATACTGTAGTCTTTTTGTCTTAACCATTCCCCTGCTGCAGTATGAGGACACATAATATAATCAAAATTGTTGTAAGTATTTCTAATACTCTCACGTATATACTTATCAGAAACGCTAACAGCCTTAAGATTATCAGATATTTGTTTAAAAGTTGGAAAAAGGGTTCTTATGCGCTCCATATTACTGGGATTTCCAACATCCATTGCATTGGCTATAGTTGCAATCCCCGGACGGGATTCATACACACCCGTTTCAAGAAAATCAGGAATAGTTGTATTTGCATTAACCGCCAGTACAATTTTTTCTATAGGAGCTCCGAGTTCCTTTGCCCAATATGCACCTACAGCATTACCAACATTACCACTTGGAACAATAATTAGAGGCATTTTACCCGTTTGATCCTTATAAAGAAGACTTGAATAGTAGAAATATACTATCTGAGGTAACAGCCTGCCCAGGTTTATACTGTTTGCAGAAGAAAGATTCCATTCATTTGCAAGTTCTTCTGACTGAAAAGCTGTTTTTACCATTTTTTGGCAATCATCAAAATTACCTTTAACACAATATGAGGAAATATTATTATCCCAGCAGGTAAGCTGCTTCTCCTGACGTTTTGAAACACGCCCTTCAGGATAGAGAACTTTAACCTGTATTCCTTTTTTATTATGAAAGGCTGAAGCTACTGCACTGCCGGTATCACCGGAGGTAGCTACAAGTATTGTCAGCTCTCTGTCTTTCCCTTTTTGAAGTCTTTCCATTACATTTGCCAAAAATCTTGCACCAAAATCTTTAAATGCAGCAGTAGGACCATGAAACAGCTCTAAAACGGCCTGTTTATCATTCAGCCAGTGCAGGGGAACATTAAAGGTAAAAGACTTTTTACATATTTCAGAGATTTCGTCATAAAGGGGATCATTTTTAAAAAAAGGTTTTATAATTTCTGAAGCAAAATCAGAATAATTATTTTTATAAGAGTCAGAAATTTCTATCTCAGGAAATTTTTCCGGTACATACAGTCCTCCATCCGGAGCTAAACCCTTTAGAATAGCCTCTGAAGCACTCAATGAAGGACTTTTGCCTCTGGTACTTATGAATTTCATATAAAAACACTCCTTTTCGTAAAGGGAGAATGGAAACCGGAGAAAGGAGAACGGAAACAGGAAGAACAAGATATCAAAGAAGATTCTATCTATTTTCTTTCCTCCGTACTCCCTTCTCCGTTTCTCCTGTCTCCTTTCTTATAGTTTTGCTCCCAGGTAGGAAGCAAGCCTTAATAAATCTGCAAAAACTCCTCCTGCAGTAACATGAGGGCCGGCTCCCGGCCCCTGAACAACAAGAGGCTGCTCATTATAACGATCTGTTGTAAAAGCGACTATATTATCCGTTCCGGAAATACCGGCAAAAGGATGATTTTTAGGGTAACTTTTCAAAAGAACCTCACATTTACCAGTAGATTCGATGATTCCGGTATATTTTATTACCTCATTTTTTGCGGCAGCTTTTTTATAAAGATCATCCAGCTCAGAATCCATCATACCGAGTTTTGCCATAAATTCATCCACACCTACATTAACCAGTTCTTCCGGGACAAGACTTCTAACAGGAATATCATCAATTTCAATACTCTGCCCGGCTTCTCTTGCAAGAATAACGGTTTTTCTTACAATATCCATCCCTGAAAGATCATCTCTTGGATCAGGTTCTGTAAATCCAAGCTCCTTTGCTTCTTTAACCAGAGTACTGAATGGTTTGGTTCCATCAAAACGCCAGAATAAATAAGCAAGTGTTCCGGAAAATACACCTTCAATTTTCTTTATCTTGTCACCAGTTAGAATTAAATCTCTTAATGTTCCAATTATGGGAAGCCCTGCACCAACTGTTGTTTCATATAAAAAATATACTGATCTTTCTCTGGCCTCTTTTTTTAATTGAAGATAATTAGGCATAGCCTGGGTGCCGGCCTTTTTATTTGGTGTAATAATATGTATCCCTTTTCGTACCCAGTCCAGATAATTTGAAGGAATATCTTCAGACGAAGTACAGTCAATTATTACCCTGTGGGGAATATATTCCGAATTAACAAATTTTGTAAATTTGGAAATATCCGCCTTTTTATTTGTTTTTTTAAGTTTATCTCTCCAATCACCAGCAACAAGACTCTGATCAGAAATAACCATCCCCGAAGACCGGGAAATACCTCTTACCCTTAAATCTACACCAAAATCATTTTTTAATCGTTCTGATTCACTTGCCAATTGATCCAGTAATGTACTTCCAATTAATCCAGGGCCAATAACACCAATACTCAAAGTAAGATTTGAAAGATAAAAACCAGAATGAACAGCTCTTAAAGCTCTGGTTGCATCTTCAGATTTAATAACTGCACTTATATTTCGCTCCGATGAACCCTGGGCAATTGCCCTTACATTAACACCGGCTTTCCCCAAAGCACCAAAAAACTTTGCAGCTATTCCCGGAGTACCTGACATAAGATCACCCACAGCACCCAAAATAGCGCAATCAGATTCTGTTTCAATAGAATTGATTTTAAAACTATCAAGCTCCGGTTTAAAAATTTCCATTGCAATTGACTTTGCTTCATCGGCCTGATCAGAAACTACGCCACAGCAGATAGAATGTTCACTGGAAGCCTGGCTTATAGTAATAACCGAAATACCTTTTTTATGCAGAGCAGAAAAAAGTCTGGAAGATATTCCAGGAACTCCTACCATACCGGAACCCTCTATATTAAGAAGTGAAATATTGTCTACGATAGAGAAACCCTTTATAAGACTATTCCAGCTATCCCCGGAAAAATGAGAAATAGATGTTCCTTCAGAATCCAGATTATCAATACTGCGTATTCGTATAGGTATTTTTTTATGTATAGCATATGTATAAGCTGCCGGATGCAGAGTTTTTGCTCCAAAATAAGCTAACTCTGTTGCTTCAGCATAACTTAAACTGGGTATAGTAACTGCAGCTGGAACTTTATCAGGATCTGCACTTTTAACACCATCAGAATCAGTCCAAAAAACAAGTTCTTCAGCGCCGAGCAGGTTAGCATAAACAGAAGCTGTTACTTCCATCCCATGAAGGCCAAGAGAAAGAGATCTCCCGCTTTGGGTCATTCCCCTGCCACCGGTTGCAAAGAAAATATCAATTTCTTCGTTTTGTTTAAGAAAGGCAGTTAATTTTTTATAAGAGGATTCCATTTGAATAGTAATACCACTATCTTCTCTTTCAACTTCTAATATTTCTTTGGAATTAATTCTTCCTGTAGAAAATCCTCTGGATATAAAATACTCACACAGCATTTGCGTTATCCAAAGATTACCCAATCCACTTACATATTCCCTTGTAACATCTGAACATTCCCCAACAAGCCAGACAGATTTAAGTACTTCTTCAATATTCTGGAAATTCTGCCTTATATCTGCCTCAAGAATATGTCTTTGATCAGGAGATATAATTCCCCATGCACGGGCAAGCTGATCACTCTTTAATTTCTCCATCCCGGACCATAAAATCTCTTTTCTGGACACAGCAAGAACAATCAATTCTTCCAGATTTTTTTCCAGTTCATGGTTTTGAGATGCAATTATTACAAGTTTTTTCTCTTTGTATTTGTGTACTACATTAAGTATTTTATCCAAACCCTCTTTCGTTGAATATAATTCCCTGTCAAATTTGCATACTGTAAAATTTTTCCCCATATCCATTTCCTGTTTTTCTCATTTAATTTTCATTAGAACAATAAAAAAACCTGAAATACGCATTGCATACTTCAGGTTTTGAATGGCCAACTATCGGACTGTTAAAAACTACAGTTTAACAACCTTGCCACTCCTCAGGCACCTGGTGCATACCTTAACTGTCTTTGTAGTTCCATTAATCATTGTCTTTACTTTTACAATATTGGGTTTAAAAACTCTTTTCGACTTAACACCAATATGCTGACCGGCACCACCCTTTTTCTTAGGGAGCCCCTTTCTAGGTACACTGTGACCAGATACAGTACCTTTTCCACAAATATCACATCTTCGAGCCATATTTTAATCCTCACTTGAGTAGTTATCTACCAGCAGTTTGAGCAAGAACATAGCAAATATACATAAAGATGTAAAGGGGCAAAATGAGTATTTTTTGGGTGTTACCTCTTTTATACGGAACAGGCATACCAGTTCCGTATAAGAGGGTTCGGACTTTCCAGGGGTTTCGTACCTCGTTTTAAGTATTGGACTTGAGGTATAATAATCAGAAAAAATTATTAGAACTTCAAAAGAAATTGGAATACATGG
>Ga0190306_1000163_pt1 | contig 25670 bp, 20 predicted proteins | sample 48700734_MG_FD_161657 | JGI IMG/M metagenome (GOLD analysis project Ga0190306, IMG submission 161657) | Hydrothermal vent sediment bacterial communities from Southern Trench, Guaymas Basin, Mexico - 4870-07-3-4_MG | ecosystem: Environmental > Aquatic > Marine > Hydrothermal vents > Sediment ... | reverse complement strand
TTCATTAAAAAGCGATAATCTATTTATCTTTGGTAATACAACTAACAAGTACAATAGCTACAAAAGCAAAAACAAAAGCTACTAATCGTACAGTAAGAAAATTATTTAAGAAATCGATATTTTGCCAAATTATTGTTGTAAAAAATCCTGTAAGCATTCCTGCAATTACACCTTGTTTGGTTATTTTTTTCCAATACAAAATAAGCAATAATGCAGGGCCAAAAGATGCCCCTAGTCCTGCCCATGCATACGAAACAAGTTCGAATATTAAGTCTTTAGAAGTAACAGCAATAACAAAGCCCAACACTCCTACAACAATAGTAATTATTCTACTTAAATGTAATAATGCTTTATCGGTAACATTTTTGCCAAGGGTTTTATGATAAAAATCTTCGATAACCGATGAAGTAATTACCAATAATTGACTATCGGCCGTTGACATCATAGCGGCAATAGCTCCTGAGATAAGAATCCCTGCAAGCCACGCCGGCAAAATATTATTAGCAAGATACGGCATCACATTCTCAACATCGTCGAAATATCCTTGTTTGTACAAACCCAAACCAACAAGTCCGATAATTATAGCACCCGAAAAAGCAGGTATTACCCATGCAATAGCGATATTTCTACTAAGTTTTATTTTTGAAGGATCTTTAATAGCCATAAAACGTGTTAATAAATGAGGTTGTCCCATATATCCAAGTGCCCAACTCAAGCCCCCAATGACAACTACAAAAGCAGCCCAACCGGTTTTTCCACCAAAGAAACTTGCATAATCGTCTCCTTGCTCGGCTACTGCCGAAACCAAAGAGCCTCCTTGATTATGCAATTCTATCATCCCGGCAATAGGTATTATTATTAAAGCGGCAATCATTATTATTCCTTGAATAAGATCTGTCCAAGCAACAGCAAAAAAACCTCCCATCATAGTATAAAATATAATAACTACTGCGCCAATTATCATACCTATTACTATTGGAATATTAAATGTAACATTTAGTACTTTACCTGCCCCATTAAATTGAGCAGCTAAATAAAAAGTAAAGAAGAAAATTATAATAAACGTAGCAATAACACGAATTGATTTTACATCGTCTCCAAATTTTACTGCAAAGAAGTTAGGCAAAGTAATAGCCGATAATTTCTCCGATTCGATACGTAATTTTTTTGCTATAACAAACCAATAAAAAACAATACCTATAACACAACCAAGAGCTGTCCACGATTCCATAAATCCGGTTGCCATAGCTGCTCCTGGGAGACCTAATAATAACCAGGCGGATTCACCTGATGCTCTTTCGGAAAATGCAACTACCCATGGATTAAGTTTCCTTCCTGCAATAAAAAAATCGTCGTGCGTCTTATTTATTTTATAAGTAATAACACCAACGACTAAAACAATAATTAAATAAATAATAAAACCAATGAGAGTATATGACATAATATTTTGAATATTTTGAATATTTTGAATATTTAAACAATTAAAAAAACTTTTATTTCGTTTCTAAGATACAATTTATATATCAGAAATCATTATGAGTCAATTCATAATTATGTATTTGTAACTTAACAACACACATATACAAATAAAAATTAAAAAATATATCAAAAAATAAACAATATAATATCTAATACAAGTTTCAAATAATTTTAATAATTTTGAAGTATAAAATTTTAATATTATGAAATACAAAGAAATATATAATTCGCACAAAAATATATGCAATTTAACATATAAACGTAATTTAAGTACAGTATTTGAATTACTAACTACTCTTGCAAAAGAAACTCGAAAAGAATATTATTCAATTCAAGTAAGTAAATATCTTGATACGTATAAAAACATATTAAAGCACTCATTCTCGGGAATAACAGATCCGGAACGAAACAATGTTTACAATAAGTTAATAAGATCGGTACTTGAATTAGCCGACGAAATTAAAGAATTATTATTAACAAACTCGTCGGAATTAACCATATATAAGATGAAATGGAGTTTCGACCAAAAGAAAATATCCGATCTTTCAGAAACAAAATCTATATTAGAAAGTCTTATTATTGACGATGAACTTAGGGATATTTTATATGATGAAAATAATACAAATATCAATTCTTCGAAAATTACTAGACAACAATCGTTAAAACAACTCTTTAACTTTATATGGTTTAGCGATAAGTATAAAGAAATAGAAATTAAGCTTGTAAATACAATTTGTAATTCTTCCAGAATACCATGGCACGACAAATCGCTAATTGTAAGCGCATTAACATTAAGCTTGTTACGTAACTTCGATAAAAACAAATTACTTTTATTATTCAAATTTTTTAATAAAAACGAAGATCAGGTATGGCAAAGAGCGTTTATCAGTATAATGATTTCTATATTTCTATATAATGACAGGATTTCCTTATATCCGGAAATAATTAATAAAATTGATGAGTTAAAAGATGCAAATGATATAGAGAAAAACTTAGAAGCTGTTATTGTTCAATTTATCAAATCGAAAGATACAGAGAAAATTACTAAACAATGGGAAGAAGAAATTCTTCCTGAAATTGTAAAAATGCAACCAAAACTAGAAGAGAAATTAGATGTTGAAAATATTATTTCTGATAAGTTCTTAGAAGATAAAAATCCCGATTGGGAAAGAGTATTTGAAGATTCTCCCGATTTAATGGATAAGTTACAAAAACTTTCAGAAATGCAAATTGACGGTTCAGATGTATTTATGAGTGCTTTTGGCAAATTAAAACAGTTTCCTTTTTTTAATACTTTAAGCAATTGGTTTCAGCCTTTTTATAAAGAAAACTCAGAATTATCTGACATAACTAAATCTACAGACTCTCAATTTGATTTATATCCTTTTATTGAAAAATTAGAATCTTCGTATTATATGTGTAATTCGGATAAATACTCCTTTTGCCTGAATCTACAATTCGTTCCAGACGAGCATAAAAAAATGATGCTAGAAATGTTTAACGAAGAAATGAAAGGAATGGAAGAAATTGCTAATGAAGATGAGATTCTAAACAATTTTGCAAAAACAAAAAGCATTTTTACGCAATACATACAAGATTTATATAGATTTTATAAACTTCATAATTTAAGAAATGAATTTGTTGATATATTTGAACTTAAGCTCGATTTTCATAATACAATTTTTTATAAAAGAATAATTAAAGACCAAACGATTTTAAGAAATACCGCAGAATTCTTTCTAGAAAAAAATCATTTCGATTCTGCTCTTGAAATTTTTCTACAATTAGAAAATACAATAGAAACAGAAACAGATATAGAACTATTCGAAAAAATTGCCTATTGTTACCAACGTATGGGTAATTATAAAAATGCACTCGATTATTACAAAAAAGCCGATTTATTCGACACTAACAAAATATGGATTACAAAAAAAATAGCTCTTTGTTATCGTTATCTTAACGAGCACAAAAATGCCTTACATTACTATAAAGAAGCAGAAAAATTAGAACCTGAAAATCTATACATACAAGCTTTCATTGGACATACTTTATTACGACTAAAAAAATATAATGAAGCCTTAAAATATTATTTTAAAGTTGAATATTTAGCTCCGGCAAACACAAAAATCCAACGTCCAATTGCATGGATATCCTTTATTTTAGGCAAATTCGACACAGCAAAAAAATATTACGAAAACTTGCTCGAGAAAGATGAAAATATTAACGACACAATATATCTCGGACATGTTTATTGGTGCACCAAAGATATAGCATCGGCCTTAAATTGCTATATAAAATATGTTAATGTTAAAAACTTCGATTCAAATAATATTATTAAAATATTTGATGAAGATTCTGATATTCTTTTAAAACATGGAATAAATAAAATAGATATCGATCTTATGAAAGACTATATTATTTTCTCAATCGGAAAATAATATTCAAAAAATCTATTTTAAGCAAAAAACACCAATCTTTAATATTAATGTCTAACATACTGTAATTTATGCATACGCAACTTGCTTTTATATTTCCGATATTTAATATAAAATTAAAAAAGTCTCGAAATAAACGAGACTATTAAATAAACTGAGTTCGATATAAAATTTTATTTACAATTATTTTATCTTTTAAAATCTTTATAAAAGAATCTTTCATAATGCACAACTTCACCTAATGGTTTTCTTTTCTTTTTAGTTGGATTTTGATTTTTATTATCGTCTGAATATCCAATAGGGATTAAAGCAATTGGTTCAATATCATCTGGTAAATGTAGAATTTCTACACTTTTCATAATATCGAACATACAAACCCAACAAGTTGCCAAACCTAAATCGGTAGCAGCTAAAGTCATATGATCTATTGCAATTGCAACATCAATATCGGTATGGATTTTACCATCTGATCGTCTCCACGCTTCACCATGATCGCCACAAACAGCAATAATTGCCGGAGCAGTTTTTATCCAATCTTTTTTATATACCTCGCACAATTTTTCTAAATGTTCTTTCTGCTGAACAACGATAAACTTCCATGGTTGTGTATTTTTTGCAGATGGTGCAATTCTCCCAGCTTCTAAAACTTGTTCTAATTTCTCCTTTTCTATTGCCGTATCTTTATATTTACGACAAGAATATCTTCTTTTTGCTAAATCTAAAAATGACATAATTAAATTATAAATTTATAATACTAATATTTATTATTCTACTTTAATTTTTTCTTCGAATACCTCAACAATATCTCCTGAGCGTATTTTTGCCCTCTTCCGACTTTCTTCTTCTCCATTCAATTTTACTTCTCCGTTATCTACAATAATCTTTGCTTCGGCTCCACTAGAGCATATATGCATTACTTTAAGTAATTTTATTAATTCTATATACTCATCATCTTCTCGCAATTCAAATTTAATCATTATTTCTGTTTTTATATTTATCTACAATAATATTTATTTTTCCCATCTCTTCTTTTGTTCTATCATCATATAAGTACTGGCTAATATATTTTTCTATCTTACTATACAAATCATCTATTCTATTAGATAAGTCCTGATTATCAGGACTGTTTTCAATTATCTTATCATACATAATAATAAGTTGTTGCCATGCTATATACTTGTAATACGGTGAAAGAGTTTCAATTTGAAGCATTTCTTTTAATACTATTACGGCATCTTCATATTCATTATTCGCATTTAGTATTGAATATTTATTATAATATGGTTGAAAATATTCTGAATACATTTCCATATACTCATCGGCATATTTTTTTGCCATATCAAAATATTTTGCTTCACTATAATATTTCGACAGTAAAAAAGCTTTATATCCCGGATTTAATTTATACTTATCGAGTTCTTTAACAATTACATTTATATCCTTACCATTTACTTTCTTTTTATCGCCATAATTCTTTCTGTACCACGAAAGATATTTTTTCATTTCTACAAATTCAATATCAATACATTCATTATTTAAATCATTAAATTTCTTTATACTATTACTTTTAATATCATATTCGAGATATTTTCTACATGCAGCTAAACCTGCTCCATAAGAAAAATATATTTTATTCTCAAAATTATCCATTATACAGCTTTTTTCTGTAATTGAATTATTTATTGAGTAGCCATAATTTGGAGCATTTGAATAATTATAATATTCTTTATTTGTTATTATTTTATATGATTTATTTATAATGTCTAAATCTCTATATTTCTTATTCAATTCTTTCATTTTACTTTCTCTCGCAATATTAGATGTAGAAAACATCCATATTGGACTATAAGCATACCTTCCCTTTTGCGAAAGAGATAAATTCTCTACAAAAAGAAAATTATTCTTCATTTCAATTTTTGATATCTTACCCCGTGTTAATTCATAAATAGCACCTGTATTATCAATTTTACTCCCTACTGTAATAAACCATGAATGAGAACTGTATCCATCAAGCAATTTATCTACATCATTTAAGTTATTTGCTTTCTCTAATATGCTTCTAACTTTATAAGCCAATGGCATTCCTATATTATAATCTTTAATTTTCTCGCCTTTATCTACAGGAGCTCCATTCATATTAATCGATATAGATAAACCATTATTATTCATTCCGGTATATACACCCGGATAACCAATAAATGTTAAATTTGTAAATGTATTTTTTCCATCTATTATATAATTTACAATTAAAGGATGTTTTGCAATATCATCAAATCCGGGCCAATCGAGATTTCTACCATGAACAATTTTACTTTCGTCTTTCATTATAAATGAAGTACAGCTTATCTTAAAAAACAATTGTGGGAAATAAGCTATCAATTTTATATCTCTTAGGTTTAATTCACTTCCATCTGTTATTCCTTGTAATTCCTGAATATACTCATTCGGAACTTTTTCTTCTATTCTTTTAATCTTAACACCTAAAACAATATTTGTTAACCACTTTTTTACAAAAAAACTTCCAATATATGTATCCAACAAACTATCTACGGTATTATCCATATCAACTAACTGCTTATTCAATAACACACCATATTGCAAGCCAGCTTCATATGGAGTCCCCTTTACAGTTAATATAGGATAGTTATCGTAAATAATTAATGATCCTTGATGAAAAAAACTCTCATTTTTGTTTCTTTGAATTTGTAAGGCAGAATATTGCTTCGATTTACATGAAAAAATCACAAAAGGAATAACTAAAACTATAAATAATTTCTTCATATAATTTGAATATAAGATATTGTTTCTTTTTAGTAATGCTACTTTTAAAATTACAAATTTACTAATTCCTGGTTTTTTTTATTATTTCTCGAAATTACTAAAAAAATAAATAATTTAATTAATCAGAAAAAACAAATAACATCATGAAGATAAAATAAATACTACAAAATATTTATATGACAATAAATAATATATAAAAAACCGTTATCTTTAAATGTTAAAACGAAGTAATATTATGAATGTACACAAAATTACAATATCATTATTTTTAATTTTCATTCTATGTGTATTATCAGTAAAAAGTCAGATTCCTGTAGTTACAGTAACTTTTAACAATTCAATAGATTCGTTATATTATAAACAAAAAACCACATGGATAACTCTTACTCCCATTACTTTTACAAGCAAAAAATTTTCTCCCGACAAGGGTAAAACATGGAAAAAGCTTGGTATGTTTGGAGGCAATTTAAAAACCCACTTATTAGCCGATTCAATAGGAACAAGAAATATAAACAATTACAAAAATTCCAGAATTTTAGGAATAACAGAAATGACAATTGGGCCCTTACTAATATACAAATACATATTAAATAAAAATTCTAACACAAAGAATCAATCATCGGAAGATGATATTTATAAACAAGAAATTGATGAAACAGGTTTACTCCCAATTGGAATAATTATGTTTACTACAGGAGTAATAACTTATCATTTTATTTCAAAAAAATATTTAACTAATGCTTTACACAGATTAAAAATAATACAGAATCCAAATTATGATCCTTTTCAACATTTACGCCTAAATTTTAAATTAGATAAAGTTTCAGATACTCCACAAATATCACTAGTCTTAACATTCTAATTGTTCAACATAATTTGTTCTGGTAAAAAACAATAATCTATATCGAAAATAAATAATTATGACTTGGGTAATTTTTGCATTTCTTACAGCCATATTTCGCTCGTTAACTGATGTAGCAGGTAAATTTAGTTTAAAAAATATTGATGAATATATTGTAGCATGGTCGTTAAATTTTTTTTCTTTACCATTTCTCATTCCTTTACTTTTTTTTATTGATATTCCTTCGGTATCATCCGGATTTTGGATAGCTTTGCTTATTAGTGGCATCTTAAATGTTGTTGCTGTAATTCTTTACATGAGAGCAATAAAACTTTCAGATCTCTCACTAAGCATACCAATGATAACATTTACTCCGCTATTTTTACTTATAACATCACCAATAATTATTGGAGAATTTCCAAATATTTATGGAATATTTGGGATTTTACTTATTGTATTTGGCTCATATATTTTAAATATAAAAGAAAGAAAAAAGGGATTATTAGCTCCTTTCAAAGCATTAATAAAAAACAAAGGGCCTAAGCTAATGCTAATTGTTGCATTTATTTGGAGTATTACATCGAATTTCGATAAAATTGGAATTCAAAATTCGTCAGCTATATTTTGGTGTGTTTCGATAAATATTTTTATAACTATAATAATTACTCCAATAATATTTTTACAATCGAAGAATAATATTAAACAAATAAGTAATAATTTTAAGCCTTTATTTACAATTGGTTTTACAAATGCTGTTATGATATTATGTCATATGATAGCTATTAGTTTAACATTAGTTGCATATGTTATATCGATAAAACGAGCCAGTGCAATAATTAGTGTACTTTTGGGAAGTATTTTTTTCAAAGAAAAAAATCTAAAATCGAGACTTTTAGGTTCTCTAATAATGATAATGGGAGTATTATTAATTACTCTATTTTAAATATATTAAAAACGAATTATATGTTTGATAAAAATTTATTTTTAAATCTTGTAAAAGAAAGACAAAGCGACAGAGTATATCTAGACAAAGATATTGAACCTGAAAAGATAGAACGCTGCATCGAGGCAGCTAGGCTTGCCCCTTCTGCCAGTAATGCTCAACCATGGAAATTTATTGTAGTTAACAAACCCGAATTAAAAAATAAAATTGCTGATGCAACAGCAAATCGAGTAATAGGAATTAATCATTTTACAAAACAAGCCCCTGTGCATATAGTTATTGTAAAAGAAAATGCTAATTTTAATTCAAAGTTTGGAGCTACTTTTAAAAGAAAAAATTTCCCTCTTATAGATATTGGCATTGCTGCCGAGCACATATGCTTACAAGCAACATCTGAAGGACTCGGAACATGTATTCTTGGATGGTTTCACGAAAAGAAAGTAAAAAAACTTCTTAACATACCTCGAAACAAAAGAGTAATGCTAATAATAACTATTGGATATCCTAAAAAAGAAAAAAACAGAAAGAAAATAAGAAAAGATTACGCCGAAACAGTTAGCTATAATAAATACTAATGTATTGAATAATTAAAGCTTTATAAATAAAATAAATACAAAAATATTTTTTATAAAATAAGGCTGTACAAAAAGTAAAGTTTCAATTTATTTATGTCATATTGAGCTTGTCGAAATATCTCATTTTTAAACTAACAGATTAACTTCGTTGAACTCGGTTCACTCGGTTCTTCGGCTTCGCTCAAGATGAGAATAATTTGTCCTTTTTGTACAACTTCGTCTTTTAATAATTATTTAGAAAAATTTAATCCCACTTTCGAATACACATCAAAAAGCACGAGTTCTTCGTTTTCCCAACAAAGTTCCTTTGCTGCAATTTTTGTATTTTCTTTCCAATTATTATATCGTTTTTCTAATTCAAAAATCTCGTTAATTTTTTTTGCAAGCATCTCAGGATTTAAATGATTATACACCGTTCCAACATCGTATTTATTTACAATTCTTTGCATCTCGGGGAAAGGAGATATTAAAACAGGAACACCTGCTTGAATATAATCGAATAATTTATTTGGTAAAGCATAATAATAGTTAAGTCCGAGATTTTCTTCAAGAGCAATCCCAACATCAGCATTTACAGTATATTTCATCAATTCTTGAAATGGAATTTTTCCAAGAAATATTACTTTATTTTCTAATTTTTGTTCTTTTACTCTAGTTTTCAATAAATCTGAAATATCGCCATCGCCAATAATTTGCAATTTACAATTTTCTATATATTTCATTGAATCAATCATTTCTTCTAATCCTCTTCCAATATTTAAAGATCCTTGATACAAAATTATTTTTTCATTTTCGTTTTGTACTTTTCTTATATTTTTTTTGTCTAAATAATATGGAACATTTCTAACAACTTTCATGTCTATATTATACAAATCATTATATGTCGATGCTATTTCGTTAGATACAGTATAAGAATAATTTATTTTTGGAAGAATAATTTTTTCGATAATTAACCATACTTTTTTTGGGAATTTTCTATTAACTAATTCTGGTACTTCGGTATAATACTCATGACTATCGTAAACAAGAGATTTTCTTCTAATTCGAGAAACAAGATAATTTGCCGGCAAAGAATCTAAATCATTAGCAACTAAAACATCAAGTTTCTTAAACAATAAATATAAAAATAATCGGATATTATATTCTGCATAGAAACAAAATCCTTGAGTAAATAAAAACTTTATTCTTTTAATATTATAATCTCTCTTATCAACAGATAAACTATTTTTCAATTTTCGTCCAACAAGGGTAACATCTGCTCCCGATTTCAACAAAGAAACAGCAATTTTATGTACACGCTGATCTGTTACCAAATCGTTTGTTACGGATAAATATATCTTTTTCACGATAATTAATTTACTATTTTACAAAACGCTAAAATAACAAATAATACTAAATTTCAATTATCAATACTTATCTTTGTAAAGAAAGAAAAATAATATGCTAAAAATACAAGAAAACTTCTCGTTAAAAGACTATAACAGTTTTAATATTAATGCAAAGTGTAAATTCTTTGCAAAATGTGTTAACATTAATCAAATTAAAGAATTATTGAATAATGAAGAATTCAAGAACGAAAGAAAATTAATTTTAGGAGGAGGAAACAATATATTATTTACTAAAGATTTTAACGGCATAGTTATTAAGCCCGAAATTAAAGGAATATCAATTATTAAAGAAACCAGTAATAATATTTTTATAAAAGCAAATGCAGGAGAAGATTGGGACGAATTTGTTGATTATTGTGTAAAAAATAATTGGGGAGGGATTGAGAATCTTTCTTTAATTCCCGGAAAGGTAGGAACATCGCCAATACAAAATATCGGGGCCTATGGAGTAGAAGTTAAAGATGTTATTGAGAAAATAGAAACAATAAATATAAACAATTGCGAGATTACAACTTATAACAACGAACAATGTAAATTTGCTTATCGAAACAGTATTTTTAAATATGAACTTAAAGGAAAAGTTATTATCACGTCAGTAATATTTAAGTTATCAAAAAATCCATCATATAAAGTTCATTATGGAAATCTTAATTTAGAATTAGAAAAATATTCCGAATTATCGCTATCGACAATTCGTAAAGCAATAATAGATATAAGAAACAACAAACTTCCTGATCCCGAGAAGATTGGAAATGCCGGAAGTTTTTTTAAGAATCCATACATCTCGAGTAAAAAAGCCACAGAGTTAAAAAAATATCATTCTAACATTCCTATATATCCACTTCCAAATGGCGAAGTAAAAATTCCTGCCGGTTGGCTAATAGAGAATACAGGATGGAAAGGATACAAAGACAATAATATTGGAGTACACAAAAACCAAGCCCTAGTACTAGTAAATTATGGAAGAGCTAAAGGAAACGACATTTACGAACTTGCATGCAAAATTCAAGAATCGGTAAATAAGAAATTTAATATCTTACTTACAATGGAAGTAAATATTATTTAACCCATTATTTCCAAATTCGTTTTTTATTTAAAGCACGTCGGTATGCTCTAGCATTTCTATTATGTTCGTTTAGGTTTTTTGCAAAATTATGGTAACCCGAGAAATCATCTTTTGCACAAAAATACAAGTATTTATGATGCTCATAATTCAAAACGGCATCAATAGCTGCAATCGATGGAATACTAATTGGGCCAGGAGGTAATCCATAATGTTTATATGTATTATATGGCGATTCAACTTTTAGATGTTTCGTTAAGACTCTTTTTATTGAAAAATCACCAACTGCAAATTTTATTGTAGGATCGGCTTGCAAAGGTATCCGACGTTGCAATCGGTTAATATATACACCGGCAATTCTCGGCATTTCGTCATTTTTCCATGTTTCTTCGTCAACAATAGATGCGATAGTAATAACTTCTTGAGGAGATAAATTATTATTCTTGGCTTGTTCTAATCGTTTTGGATTCCAAAATTTTAAATATTCTTTATACATACGATTAATAAAAGCTTTTGCAGATGTATTCCACCAGAATTCATATGTATTAGGAATAAATATGCAAGAAAAAGTGTTTTTATTAAATCCTAAATCTTTAACATAATCGTTATTCAGCATTAATTTTATTATTTCAGACGAGTCGGCTTCTATTTGTTTTCCGACACAACCTGCAAGCTCTTCGACAGTTCTAATATTATTAAATATTAATTTTAATGGTTTTTGCTCACCTTTTCTTAAGAGATTAATTAAATCATTATTATTCATCCCTTTAGTCAACAAATACCTTCCGGGATAAATATGTGCAGCATAATTTTTCTTTTCTGCTAACCAAATAAATGATTTTGTATTACTTAAATAATTTTTCTTTTTTAGAATTACAATAACCGAATCAATATTTGAATTAGTAGGAATATATAAATATCTTGTTTTTTCAATATCAGAAACAACATTAGGCTCATAAATCTTTTGATAATAATTATATCCAACTGTTAATGCTATTAAAAGCAAAGAACTCCCAACAATTAAAACGTATTTATATATATATCGAATATTATGCATTAAGCTAGTATTTTATTATTTTTAATTAAATCGTATAACAGTAAAAAAAAAAAATTACTTTTATACCCAAAAAGCAAATTAATAGAATGCAAAAATATATTTTAATTAAAAAAAATACAATTATTTTACTAATTCTTTAAAATAACAACTTTCTTTCATTTTTTTTCATTCTATAAAGGGTATTTAATAAATTAATTGTAAATTAGTGTTTGATTATATACAGAATTAAATTTTAGGTAACAATATGAGGGATTTAATTATAAAAGAAACTGAAAAAACGCCTTCTGTTTCACTTAGTACAAAGGGCATTTTAAAAATCGAAGGAAGATCAATTCCCGAGGATGCGGCTTCATTCTTTGAGCCATTACTTAATTGGACAAATGAATTTTCTTCTGAAAATATGAGGTTTGATATAAAATTAGAATATTTTAATACAAGCTCGTCAAAATTCATCCTAGAAATGCTTAGGATAATAGAAAAAAATCCGAATAGAAAAGATGTTGTGGTTAATTGGTTTTACGAAGAAGGCGACCTAGACGTTCTTGAGTCGGGGCAATATTTCGAATCGATTATTGGATTACCTTTTAAATATATTGAATACGAAGAACTATAATATTCTTATATATTAATCGATATATAAATTTGGAAACCAATAATTAACACTCTTATAATTCTAAATATTTTTGTACTATAATATATTTTCAATTCTTATATTTCATAACATTAATTAGTATTACTATAATTACTATATAAATAAAAGTAATACTAATTAATAAAAAATATTAGCTGCTTAACAAGTATAGTTTGCTCTTCTCTGAATTAATTAACTATGGATAATAAAATTGAAATACTTCTTCTTATCGAAGATTTGCTGTTTGCTGAAGAAGTAAAAAATCTTTTCACACAAGATACTTTTACTGTAAACATTTTTACCGATGGGAAAAAAGCTCTTACATATATACTTACAAAAAAAGATGAAAATCTTTTACTAATAATTAATAATCAACTACCTTCTATTACCGGTTTTGAGATTATTAGCAAGCTACGTAAGAAACAAATAAATTACCCCTGCATTTTTCTTACCGATAATATTCTAATTGAACAAACAATAGATGCAATTAGCATAAAAACAATAAGTTATTTATCGCAAAACTACACTCTTTCTAAAGAATTAATTCCAAAAGTTTTTGAAATATATCAATTATCGAAAAACACTACTAAACAAAATCAATTACTTTTTAATAAAAAACAAGATATAGAAACATCGCTTTCTATTCTGTCATCATTTTCTGATTATATATTAACAATTAATCTAGATGGATTTTATACAAAAGTTTATTCCCCCAACAATAAAAACGTACTAGAAATAAACCCCGATACTATTATAAACCAGCATTATTCGAAAATATTATTTAATAAACCTTTTACAAATAAATTAAGTAAAGCCATTGATATTCTAGGGTACTCTGATGAAGAGCAAGAATTTGATTTTTCTATTAATAATACAAGAGGAAAGATTCACTTAACAACAAAAATATTGCATCTTAAAAAAGAAAATAATACTAATACAGGTTTTTTAATAATAATTAGAGACATAACACAATGTTATGAAACAAAAGACCAATTAAAAACCAAGTTATCAGAATATGAAAAAAGACTACTAGAACAAGAAAAAGATATTGATTTTTTTGTAAAGCAAGGAGACATAACGACTAAGCAAAGAACAAAAATGCAAAAAGAAAGAGATGTTTTAGCAATAGAAAAAATCGAAATGCTTCATAAAAAGAAAGTGATGGAAGAAGATCTTAATTTTATTATGAAGCAAGGCGACAAAATTGCCGAGCAAAAGGTAAAAATGAAAAAACAAAGAGACCTTGTTACCGAACAGAAAACAAAAATTACTAATAGTATAATATATGCCAAAAGAATACAATCGGCTGTTCTCCCTCCAAACAAATTTGTTCAACACTTATTAAGCGAACATTTTATTTTATATAAGCCTAAAGATATTGTTAGTGGCGATTTTTATTGGATAAAACAAATCAACAAAAAAACACTTATTGCAGCTGCCGATTGCACAGGGCATGGAGTTCCGGGGGCATTAATGAGCATGTTAGGGATAACATTTTTAAACGAAATAACTAATAAAAACCAAAATCTAACAGCTGGCGAAATTCTTAACGAATTAAGGGGACATATTATCAGTTCACTTCGTCAAACAGGAAAAGTTGGAGAAAGTCGCGATGGAATGGATATTGCTATATGTATTATTGATAAGGACAATAAAGTTCTTGAATATGCCGGGGCAAATAATCCTTTATATCTAATACGCAATAACGAATTAATAACATACAAAGCCGACAGAATGCCAATAGGCATGCATAGAAAAGCAAAAGACACATTTACTAATCATTCTATTGATTTAAAAAAAGATGATAGAATATATATTTTCTCCGATGGATATGTAGATCAATTTGGCGGTGATGATGGCAGAAAATACTTATCAAAGAACTTCAAACAAATACTTCTCGATAATCATCAGAAATCTTTTCCTGAACAAAAAAGAATTCTTGAAGATAATTTTGAATCATGGAAAGGAAATCGGAAACAACTTGATGATTTACTTGTTATTGGATTTAAAATATCGTTCCAACAATATTTCAGAAAAACTTTTGCAGATTACAACTGGGAAAACAAAGTTATTCTTATTGCCGAAGATGATTCTAGTAATTATTTGTTACTAGAAAAGGCCTTTACAAAAACAAAGGCAAAACTAATTCATGCAAAAGACGGAAAAGAAGCTGTGGATATTTTTAAATCAACCGAAAAAATAGATATTATTCTCATGGATATTAGAATGCCTAGAATGGATGGTATTGAGGCTACTCAATTAATAAAACATCACAATCCCGATATTCCAATAATTGTTCAAACGGCTTTTACTATGTCAAGCGAAAAAGAAAAAAGTTTTAAAGCAGGTTGCGACGATTATATCTCGAAACCATTAAATATGAAAGAACTATTTGCTACTATTAGTAAATATATTGATATTGCTTTTCCAAACGACTAATAACTTTAACAGTTAAAAAAACAAGGAGATTTAAAAAGTCCAAATTGTTGTCATCCTGAACGAAGTCGAAAAATTGAGTAAAACGAGCTAACGAAGTTAATCTATTAGTTTAAAAGTGAGATATTTCGACAAGCTCAACATGACATAAATAGCTTGAAACTTTGCTTTTTTTTTAATCCCCTTGTTTTTTTATTATGTCTTAAATAGTTTCAATAATTTTAAAATTCTTTATTTCAATAACTGCAAAGCATTTTTTATTCTTATTAATGCTTCTCTCAACCTGTCATCTGATGCAGCATATGATAGTCTAATATAATCGGGAGAACCAAAAGCACTTCCTGATACAACAGCCACATGGGCTTTTTCTAACAAATAAAAAGACAGATCTGTTGCATCTTTAATTATTCTATCGCCATCTGATTTTCCGAAGAAAGATGATGCTTTAGGAAAAAGATAAAATGCACCTTGCGGGGTCTTTATTTCAAATCCTGGAATATCTTTTATTAAATCCATAACAAGATTTCTCCTTCTGAGAAATGCATCTTTCATTTCTTCAACTGATGTACTATCTGAGTTTAGTGCAGCAATCGACGCCATTTGAGAAATTGAAGAAGGGCCTGAAGTAGTTTGTCCTTGTACTTTATTACATGCTTTTGCAATCCACTCAGGAGCACCAATATACCCAATTCTCCAACCTGTCATAGCATATGCTTTCGATACTCCATTTACAATTATAACTTTATCTTTTATAAAATCGAACTGAGCAATACTTTCATGCTTACCAATAAAATTAATATGTTCGTATATTTCATCAGAAATTATATATATATCGTGATTGCATTCATCAATTACTTTAGCAATTGCGAACAACTCATCTTTTGAATATATGCTTCCGCTAGGATTAGACGGAGAACATAAAAACATTAATTTTGTTTTCGGAGTAATTGCTTTCTTTAATTGTTCGGGAGTAATTTTAAAATTATTTTCTATACTTGTTGGCACAACAACATTTTTTCCTTCAGCTAATTTAACCAATTCAACATAACTAACCCAATATGGTGCAGGAATAATAACTTCATCATCTTTATCAATTAATGTTAAAATAATATTGGTAAGTGAATGTTTGGCTCCATTAGAAACAATAATTTGTTCGGGAGAATAATCTAGATTATTTTCTCTTTTCAACTTATTCGAGACTGCTTTTCTTAAATCCATATAACCTGGAACGGGAGTATATGAGGTATAGTTTTCGTTAATTGCCTTAATAGCAGCATCTTTAATGTGTTGCGGTGTGTTAAAATCGGGCTGACCTACACTTAAGTTAATTATATCATTACCTTTTTCTTGTAATTCTCGACTTTTCTGACTCATAGCTAAAGTCTGCGAAACTGCTAAACTAGAAACTCTTGAAGATATTTTTTTCATATTTTGATTTATATTTTAATCAATTTATATAACTTTGATTAGCTTTATAGTTTTAAATAATTTTGCAAATATAAAAATAAATTACTGTTCTTTATGTGTTCTATAACAATTTGAAATAACATATAATACCTATACTAAGACATACATTATATACAATTAATAAAAACAATTATGGAAGACATATTTGAAATATTAAAATATACTTTACCTGCAATAATAGTACTTTTAACTTCTGTGTTTATCTTAAAAACAATAATTAGAGATAATCAAATGAATCGTAGAAACGAAATAATATCAAAAAATCATGAAATAATAACTCCTATTCGTTTACAAGCTTACGAACGTCTTAGTTTATTTCTTGAAAGAATTTCTTTAGAATCGCTTGTAATACGAACAAACAACAATAAATTAAATGTAAAACAATTACAAACAGAATTATTACGAACCATTAGAAATGAATTTAATCATAATGTATCGCAACAAATTTACATCTCGGTTCAAGCATGGGAAATAATAAAAAATGCTAAATCTAATACTATAAGAATAATTATCGACACAGCAAGCCAGCTTAAACAAGAAGCTCCGGGAATAGAATTAAAACAAAAATTAATAGAACAATTAATTGCAGAAGAAAAATCTCATACAAATATTGCTCTTAATTTTATAAAGAAAGAAATAAACCAGTTATTTTAATATTGAAATTCACAAAACTATCGTTATAGGAAAATATTTATCTATAAATTAACGTGGGATAAAATAAAAAATAATTCCGGTCGAAATATATAGTAATTTATTTGTAGGATTATTTATCTCATATTCATATCTTATTTTTTCGCTAAAATTATATCTTATTTCATCAGAACAATTATTTATTGGTCTTAAGCCCATGCTATACCTTATATCTAAAAACAAATCTATTTGCGAATTATATCTACCCTGAACTCCCCCACCCAAGCTTATTCCATAATCAATATCTGCAACATTTGATTTTATATTTTCATTAACATTATAAGTATTATCAAGGTCTTCGTATATTCCTTTTGTATTAGCCATAATTAAATAGCCTCCATATCCTCCTCCATAAATATAAAATTCGGGGTCTTGAAAAAATTGAAATTTCAAGTACACAGGCATCACTACATAATGCAAGTTTGTTTTTAATTCGTAACTTGAAAATTCGGCTCCTTTTAAATCGTAGGATATCCCACTTTGTAGCGATAATCGTTCTGAAAAATAATAATTACCAAAAATTTCAAAATTTGGAGCTTTTTTTTTATCATGCTTATCAAAAATTCCATCGCCTTTTATAGACGCCGAAGAAATACCACCCCTAATTCCAATAGTAGGAGAAAGTGAATAATTTTGAGCATTAGTACTTTCGCTCAGTAAGACGAGTAATACTAATATAACTAGGTATTTTATATTTTTAATAATTTGCAACAATATTGGTATTTTATTTAATGATTACACAATCATCTAATCTATAATTATTTATAAATTTACACAAAAATAATTAAAAAAAGCCTATTTGATTAGATTAAGCAAATAGGCTTTACAATATTGCAATTTTTATTACTTTATTAACTCTACACTACGCTTTACGAATTTTGTTAATTCTTCGCCTTTAAGCATATTATTTGCAAGCAGTGCAAGGTCTATTAGTTGTTTTACAAGCTTATTTTTATTTCCATAATTAACTAACTGTTCTTTTTCATCAGCTTCAATTTCGGAAATTCTTTTTTCAATTTCACTAAGTCTTTCTTTATCGGCAACATCTATTTCTTCTTCTTTCTTTCCTTCTTTTGCCTTTTCTAATTTTTCTTTTTCTTCGATCAAGGAATTTTTCTCGTTAATAAATCCTTTAAACTGAGTATCTAATTTTGAAGTTTTATCTTCAATAATTTTATCAATCAATCGATGATTAGTATTAACCACAAGATTATAAGTATCAGGCATTTCTCCATAAAAATTCATTCCCCCCCCACCAATAGCAGCCATATCTTTCATTCGTCGCATAAATTCCGATTGAGTAACAACAAGAGGCTCTCCATTTTTATTCATTTTTTCGAATGAAACTGTAAATGAGTTTTCTTTTGGCATTTGACTTTCAAATACATGAGTTAATTGCCTCTTCTCTTCTGAAGAAATATTTGACTCTAAACTATCATTTTTCTGAATAAGTTTCTCAGCAATATCTGCATCAACTCTAACAAATTTTGAATTTGTAAATTTTTGTTCCAGATGATTTATAAAATGAGTATCTAATTGGCCTTCCATGGTTAATACATCATAACCTTTGGCTTTTGCATTTTCTATAAAGGTATATTGTTTTTCAACGTCGGTAGAATATAGATAAACTAAATTTTTATCTTTATCGGTTTGATTTTCTTTTATTAATGTTTCATATTCGTCGAAAGTGAAACATTTATTATCAACATTCTTAAACAAGCTAAACTTTTGGGCTTTTTCATAGAATTTTTCTTCGGTTAGCATACCATAAATAATAAAAATCTTTAAATCATCCCATTTTTGTTCAAACTGTTCCCTATCGTTTTTAAATAATTCTTGAAGTTTATCTGCAACCTTTTTAGTTATGTGCTTTGAAATTTTCTTAACACTAGCATCACTCTGAAGATAACTTCTCGAAACATTAAGTGGAATATCAGGAGAATCAATTACTCCATGTAAAAGTGTTAGAAATTCAGGAACAATACCTTCCACAGAATCAGTAACAAATACTTGATTTGAATATAATTGAATTTTATTTTTTTGAACTTCTACATTATTTTTAATTTTCGGGAAATATAATATTCCTGTAAGATTAAATGGGTAATCAACATTCAAATGAATATGAAATAAACTTTCGTCAGAAAATGGATATAGTTTATTATAAAAGTTTTTATAATCTTCGTCTTTCAAATCAGCAGGCATTTTGGTCCAGATAGGATTTGTATCATTAATTATTTTATCCTTTTCTGTTTCAATCTCTTTGCCATCTTTATATTCTTTTTCTTTACCAAAAACAATTTCTACCGGTAAAAATTTACAATATTTATTTAATAATTCTTCTATCTTATTATTATTTAAAAAATCTTTTGATTCATCGTCAATGTAAAGGATAACATCGGTACCTCTATCTTCTTTTTCTACTTCTTCGACAGAAAATTCCGGACTACCATCACAAGACCATTTTACGGCTTTTGTTCCTTCTTTATATGATTTTGATACAATTTCTACTTTTTCGGAAACCATAAAAGCCGAATAGAATCCTAAACCAAATTTCCCAATTATCCCGGTTTTATCTTTAAATTTATTAACAAATTCTTCGGCACTAGAAAATGCTATTTGATTAATATATTTATCAATCTCTTCTTCTGTCATTCCTATTCCTCTATCGGAAATAGTAATAGTTTTTTTCTTCTCGTCTATATCAACTCTTACAGTCATTTTGCCAAGTTCTATATTTGCTTCGCCTATAGAAACTAACTTACTAAGTTTCTGGCTGGCATCAGTAGCATTAGCAATAAGTTCTCGCAAGAATATCTCATGATCGGAGTATAAGAACTTTTTGATTACTGGAAAAATATTTTCTGTAGTTACATTAATTTTACCTTTTTGCATTTTATTATATTATAAGATTAAACATTATATTTGTGTCTTGAGAGTCAAAGAATATGCCACAAATAACATTCTGTCATATAGTCATAATTAGGTTGTAAATTAACATAATATTACTGCTAAAATTACAGTTCTTAAATATCGGCAGGAAAAAAGAAAAATATTATTGCTAAAAGTACAGTCAAAACTAAAAACAAAATTGTATAAAATTTACTACTTCGTTTTTTATGAATAAAGTGTTTTTCACTAATTATACTAACAATATTATTCTCGATTCGTAATAATATATTTTCATTTTTTTTAATAAAAGTATAAACCCCATTATTAAAAGCTTCCGATATTGTATTAATATCGTCATCTTCTGAATACAATATTATTTCTGTATCTAAATCGAGTTTCTTAATTTGTCTTATTATTTTATTTACATCTATTGGATTTCCTTTTTTATCTAATTCAAAAGTTGGTGAAAGAAAAACTATATGAATCCCATTCTTTTTTTTTAGTTTTTCATAATAATTATTAAAAAACTTAAAAGTTGAATTAAAAGTTGAAATTATATAATTCGATGAATTATTAAATCCTGATAAGAGTTCTTCGATATACGATTCATCATAATCGACAAAATAAACATAAACTTTATTTCTTCCTAAACTTTTCATTAGTTACCAGAAATATTAATTATTGCACATTGGGTATTTTTCGTAAACACAACAACATTAGCATATCTATTTATTATTTAATAACCTGAGTTCGATATAAGGATGTCATACAAAAAGAGTATAATAGGTAAGATTTTGGATATAAAATCTGAAGTAATAATGAATTATTTCAAAGAGTTTATATTCTAAAGATTGCCTGCTATACCATTTCCCTTTGGGCTTTAGCGAGGCTCTTATATACTTCCTCGTATTTTCTTGAATTAACCCGTTAATACTGCAAAAATATGATTTGTCTATAAAAGCCTCGCTTAAAGCTGCATATATTCCTTATATCAAACTCAGGTTAATGCTTTATGTAAATATATTAAACTTTAACAACTGTTTACAAACAATTATAAATTATTTTAGATCAAATTACTGTATTTGCCTAAATAAAAAAAACTTTCTTCGAAGTTTAATTAAAAATTTAATTTTTATATTCATCAGAATGATGCATCTTTTGTTTAATGAAATCGGAACAATAGTTAATTTATACATCCACAACATTCGTGTTTTTCATTACTAATTTATACTCAGGGTTAATAAAACCTGTATATGGAGCAATCTTTAATTTCTTAAACCTAGTTAATACTTCTTTATGAATTTCTAAGTCTATTTTAATTCCATATTTTTCAATTATATTCTTGGCTAAGTCAAAATCACCTTCTGATTTCACATGTTGTATTTCTGACAATAATTCTCCGATAAGTCTTTGCAATTTACTGTAATCGTTAATTACATAATACGTTTTATTGTTTTCTATTATTTTTTCTATAATATTTTCGGGTTTCACTTTTTCGTAACACCATTGAGCAATCATTTGTCGATTGCGCATATGTGCTTGTTCTATAGATTTCCCTAATTCAATTCTTGTGATTTGAGTAAATAAACCATTTCTTATATAGATATCGTGCTGAGTTTTAGCAACATCTATATTTAGCATTAATCCCAATTCTATCATTTTGGGCTCCATCATAAAATACAAAGCAAATAAATCGGCTCTGGCTTCTTCTATTGGCGACGAATAATTTTTCAAAGCATCTGCACTAACTCCTTCTAGCAGTTGCCTGAACCATGGTCAAGACATTCGTGCAAATCGGTATGAAGATTATTAGCAATAAAACCATATTTTACATTTCTTTCTTTCTCTTGTTTAGAGTATGCAAATTAATCAACAAATCCACTCGACAACGATTCTATATGATGAGCATGTGCAATATTTTCTAGGGAAACAAATTTTTAACCATATTCTTTTCGTATCCAGTCGGCATTTGGTAAATTAATTCCTAAAGGTGCTGCAGGATAACACTCACCGCTTAATATTGCAATATTTATAACTTTAGCACTTATGCCTTTAACTACTTTCTTTCTAAATTTATTGTCGATTGGAGAATTATTTTCGAACCATTGAGCATTGTCGCTAATTATTTTTGTTCTTTTTGATGCTTCAAAGTTTTTAAAATTAACTATCGATTCACAGTTCGGCGTAGCTTTCAGCTACGTCGCAAACATAGCGAGCTTGCAGCTACTAAATAATTTAAAAAAGCAATATATCGCAAGGATATCAAATAAAGTATCAAACAGCAGCATATTATTTAACATTACAAATTGTACAATGGGTAGATATATTCACCAGAAAATTATATCGCGATATTGTAATTGATAGTTTAAAGTATTGCCAAAAGGAAAAGGGGCTGGAAATATATGCATTTGTTATTATGAGCAATCATATTCATTTATTAGTTAGAAGTGGTCAGGGAAATTTAAGTGGTACTTTACGAGATTTTAAAAGTCATACCAGTAAAGAAATTTTAAAAGCAATAATAGAAAAGAATGAAAGTAGAAGAGATTGGTTATTAATGGTTTTTAAGTATGCAGCAAACAAACACAAAAGAAATAGTACATATCAGGTATGGACACACGAGAATCATGCAGAAGAAATATATTCGAACAAATTTATTGAGCAAAAATTAGACTATATACATAATAATCCTGTAAGAGCGGGAATAGTTACAAATTCCGAAGATTATCTATATAGTAGTGCAAGAAATTATGCAAGTTTAGAAAGCGTTTTAGATGTTATTGAAGTTAGTAGAACATGGAAAACTTATTAATTACAGTAGCTAAAAGCTACAAAAAACATGCGACGTAGGCACAGCCTACGCCGAACGAAGGAAAAATCTAAGATCCTTTACTCATCGTAAAGTTGCTCTGAAAGCTTTTAATTTTGCATTAAAAGACTCTGCAGAAGCATTTGTGCTTCTATTTTAAAAGTAGCTAGCGCGCGTTTATAACGCTTGAGGCAAGCCGAAAGAAAAAGAAAAAAGTAACAAAAGTAAAAGTTGTAATGTTTTGATACATAGAAGAAATGGAAAAGATAACCAGGGCACGTGTTACAAACACGCGCCAGCTGGGGTTTAAGAGTTAAGTCAAATTTTTGTTCGTAAAAGTATTATTTTACCCGTATGAATACAGGAATTCATACTTTATAAAAATCGAATAATATTAATATAAAGATACATTTGTTCAAATTGTTTTTCTGATATTAATAAATATATAAAATAAAAACTTATGAATAAAAAATTACTCATTTTTGATTTGTTTAAAATAATAACATTAATATTTGTTTTATTTTTAGGAATAAATATCGGGAGTTTTGCACAAAATGTTACAATTGCCAATTATGCATCAAGTACTGCAACAGAGCGAAATAATGCTAGGTTAATTGCAACAGGCTTAGATGGGAAATTGCATGTTGTGTATTATTATAATGGTATTTATCATTCTTTTTCAGAAAATAATGGAGAAGATTGGTCTGAACCGGAGCTTATTGATGATATTGCAAGAAATCCTTCCATTGCTGTTGATTCTGACAATACTCTTCATCTTGTTTATAAATGTGGAGGAATAAATGCTTACGATATTGGGCACAAAACATATCGAAATGGTGTATGGAGCAAAACAGATACTGTTTATCATAGCGATATGGCAACAGTTATGCGCCCCTATATTATCGTTGACTCTGATGATAATTTACACTGTATATGGCAAAATTCAAGCGGTGAAGAATATACGAACTCCGAAATATATTACAAAAAATATACTCATGGTAGTGGATGGGATAACGAAGCTGTAAATATCAGTCAAACTTTTGGTGCTTCAGAATATCCCACACTGGTAACCGATTCAGAAAATAACGTATATGCATTCTGGAAAGATTCCGGTGAAGATATTGGAAATGATAAAATGGTATTATTTAGAAAATATACTGTAGGTATTGGTTGGGACGAAAATTACACGAATGTAAGTAATACTATAGGCAATGGCAGTTATGCTACAATGGATCCCTGTGCCATAGTCGATTCCGAAGATAATGTTCATCTTGTATGGAAAGATTCGCAAACAGGCAATAGGGAGATTTTTTATAAAAAATATACTAATGGTGTTTGGGGCGATCCCTTAAATATAAGCAATACGGGAACTGCTTCAAGCCGCCCTATAGTTAGTGTTGATTATGAAGATAATTTATATGTTGTTTGGCAAGAAAAAACCGATGGGGTTTATTATGATATTGTTTACAAAAGTTTAGTTGATGGGGTTTGGTCTGATACAATAAATATTAGTAATACCGATGGAGTAGATTCGGAATTTGCAAGTATCCCTGTAAAAACAGGTGCTTATCTTCATGCTATTTGGACAGAAGGAGAAAATCCTGATTATAGTGTAATGAGTAACCGTGTTATTTTAAATGATAATAATCAACAGCCTGTAATAGAAAATAAAACATTTGCGATTGATGAGTTTAGTGCAAACGGGACCATTGTTGGCACGGTTACAGCAAGTGATCCTGATAATTGGCAGGCTTTGGCTTTTTCAATTTCTGCCGGAAATATAAACGATGCATTTATAATTGATTCATACACAGGTATAATATCGGTTGCCGATTCAGCTGCGCTGGATTATGAAACAACACCTGTATTTAATTTAACTGTAAAAGTACAGGATAACGGGGCAGGTAATTTAAACGATGAGGCTAATGTTGCTATAAATCTTAATAATACAACAGGATTTAATAATATTGAAAGTCAGGGTTTTAAAATATATCCTAATCCTGCCAGAGATTTTGTAAATATTGAAATGCAAAATACCGAAAATAAAAATACTTTGGTTGAAATAGTTAATATAAACGGACAGGTTATTTATAGTAAAACTATAAATAATAATTCCCAATTAATTAATTTGTCAGAGTATTCTCCGGGAGTATATCATATAAGGGTTAATTCTGTAATTAAAAAGT
>Ga0190306_1000161_pt1 | contig 25791 bp, 22 predicted proteins | sample 48700734_MG_FD_161657 | JGI IMG/M metagenome (GOLD analysis project Ga0190306, IMG submission 161657) | Hydrothermal vent sediment bacterial communities from Southern Trench, Guaymas Basin, Mexico - 4870-07-3-4_MG | ecosystem: Environmental > Aquatic > Marine > Hydrothermal vents > Sediment ... | reverse complement strand
TAATACTCTTAAAATGCAGGAAAAGGAACACCGTAAAATTAGAGGCAAAAAAATTGCAATGATTTTCCAGGAACCTTCAAAATATCTTAACCCAACTCTAAAAATAGGCAAACAGATAACAGAAAGTCTTATTTTGCATCTTGGAATGGATAAAAAGGAAGCCGTACTTAGAGCTCTTGCTATATTGGAAACTGTCGGTCTGGGGGGAGGAAAAAGAGTTCTTAATAGTTATCCCCATGAACTTTCAGGGGGTATGAAACAAAGAGCAATGATTGCAATAGCTATAAGTTGTAATCCTGATTTTTTAATTGCTGATGAACCTACCACGGCTCTTGACGTAACACTCCAGCTTCAAATTCTTGAATTAATATTAAGCCTTAAGGAAAAGCTTTCTATGGGAATCCTTTTTATTTCCCATGATCTAAGAGTTGTTCATGATATTTCCGATAGAATATCTGTTATTTATGCAGGGAAAATAGTTGAAGGGACATCAAAAAATGAGCTTTTCTCCAACCCTCTTCATCCATATACCCAACTTCTATTAAAATCTATTCCTGATGCAGAAAAACGTGGAACCAGATTAACAACTATACCTGGTAAGGTTCCCGACGCAGAAAATATACCAACAGGTTGTGCTTTTCATCCCAGGTGTCCTAAAGCCCAGGATATTTGCAGAGAGAAGGAACCTGAAATGAAAGAATATATTAAGGGGCATTTTTCAGCCTGCCACTTCTCTCAAGGAGAAGGTTTTTAAATATGGATCAAATACTTAAACTGATAAATGTTACAAAAATTTTTTCCGGCCATGGCATTGTTTCTTCTAAACATAATATCTTTAAAGCAGTTAATAATGTAAGTTTCAATATTGAGAAAGATACTATTTTTGGTCTTGTTGGAGAATCAGGATGTGGAAAAACCACTTTGGCCCGATCAATTCTTCTTCTGGATCCACCTACCTATGGAGAAATTGTTTTTTTGGAAAAGGATCTAACCAAACTTTCAGGGAAACAACTTCTCCCTTTTAGAATGAAGATGCAAATTGTTTTTCAGGATCCTCACAGTGCTTTAAATCCAAAGCTTACAATTTACAAAAGTATGAAAGAAGGGCTTTCAAACCGTAATTATCCCAAAGATAAAATTAAAAGCAGAATTGAAGAACTTCTTGATGTTGTAGGAATTACACCATCTCATATGTATCGTTTCCCCCATGAATTTTCAGGTGGTCAAAAACAGCGTATTGTTATTGCCAGAGCACTTTCAATGGAACCGGAGCTTCTTATTCTGGATGAACCTGTATCCAGTCTTGATGTTTCTATTCAGGCTCAGATAATAAACCTCCTTTTGGATTTAAAAGAAAAATTTAGGCTTACCTACCTTTTTATATCCCATGATCTTAATCTTGTTGCATACTTATCTGATCGTATAGGGGTTATGTATAAGGGGAGAATTGTTGAAATTGGAGATACAGACAATATTATAGACAATCCTGGACATCCTTATACACTTAAACTTTTTTCTTCTGCACCCGGGAAAATGGAGATTGGCATCCATAATAATGAAGAAAAAGATGATCCTTTACCAATACCTCCAGATGGATTTGTATTTTCGAATGATAATGGAGAAGCAAATACTTTTAAACTTATTCAAGTAGAAGACGGCCACCTGGTTGGCTGTTATAAAAAAATCGGTAATTAAACCGCAAAAGAAAAGGAGTACATTATGATAAAAAGATTCACAGTAGCACTTGTTTTGGTGCTTATGCTGACTATTCCTGGAGGGGCATTCGCGAATGGTGAGAAAGAGATAAAACCCCTTAACTTTGCACTATCCGGTAATCCTGATACCCTTGATCCTCAGGCAACATCCGGAACACTTACATTTCAGGTTGATAAAAGTATTTTTGATACTCTGGCAGAACCTGATGAAAATGGGGTTATTGTTCCTGCACTGGCAGAAAGCTGGGATGTTTCCGAGGATTCTCTGGTTTGGACCTTTCATTTAAGAAAAGGAGTTAAATTCCATAATGGAGATACTCTTAGCTCTGCAGATGTAAAGGCAACCTTTGAAAGGATAGTGGATGAGAAAACTGCATCTCCGAATAAAAAAGCCTTTGATGTTATTAAATCAATTTCTACACCTGATAATTTAACAGTTGTTTTTACTCTTGATAAACCCTATGCTCCTTTTCTTGGTTCAATTGCCTCCGGATGGGGTGCAATTTTACCAAAAAGCCTTATAGATGCAGATCATGATTTTGGTTCCGAACCTGTAGGTACGGGGCCGTATGTTATGACGGAATGGGTTCGTGACAGTAAGATTGTTTTATCCAAAAACAAAGATTACTGGATGGTTGGATATCCAAAAATTGACCAGATTAATATGAATATTATTCCAGAGTCTTCAGTTCAGATGCAGGGACTTGTTTCGGGACAGCTTGATATTGTTTATATGGTAGGTAATGATGATGTGCCTATTCTGGAAAAATCAGAAGATGTTAAATTAGTTAAAGGGCTTACTTCGTTAATTATGGTTATGGCTATAAATTGCAGTGCTGCTCCATTTGATAATTTGAAAGTTCGTCAGGCATTAAACTATGCTATAGATAAACAGAAAGTTCTTGATACTGCCTATGCCGGTGGAAAGCCCATAGGAACTTTTATGGATTATGGAAATGCTTACTATAAAGACTTTACAAATTTATATCCCTATAATCCTGAAAAAGCTAAACAGCTTCTTAAGGAAGCTGGTGTAGATTTAAGCAGAGAAATTAAGATGTATCTTCCTCAAAATTATCCCCCTCATGTAAAAGCCGGAGAGATGTATCAGGAAATGCTTACAAAAGTCGGTTTAAATGTAAAAATCCAGATGGTAGACTGGTCTACATGGATTAGTGATGTTTATAGAAAATCACAGTTTGATCTAACTGTTATTGGACATACGGGAAAGCTTGATCCCAATGGTACGTTAAGCGGATATGGTAAGGGTAAGTATGTTCAGTGGAACAATGATGAAGCAGCTTCACTAATTGAAAAAGCAGCTGTTACCATGGGGTATGAAGAAAGAAAAGCTCTTTATGACAAGGCTTTGGGTATAATGGCTAGGGAAGTACCCTTTGTCTACACAGGTTCTTCTTACAGAATTCAGGGGTTTAGAAAAAATATAGATGGGTTTAGAATGACTCCTAATCTTGATACTTTTGATTTTAGATGGACAAATTTTAAATAAATGACAAGACGAAGTATTCAAAACTTATTTTTTAAAACAGCAGTTTTGTTTATAATTTTATTAGGGGTGACCGCTGTAACGGCGCCCCTTATAGTCCCCTACAGCCCTACAGATCAGGACGTTAGTATCCGTTTTTCGCCTCCTGATACAACTCATCTTATGGGGACTGATAATTTTGGCCGGGATTTATTTAGTAGAATACTCTTTGGTTCCCAGTCTGCATTAATTGTGGGCATAGTTTCTACTTCTATTGCTGTTTTTATTGGAATGATAATTGGCTTGTGGGCAGGTCTTGGAAGTAAAATTTCCGATAGCATACTTATGCTTTTAATGGACAGTCTTCTGTCCTTTCCAACTATTCTTCTTGCAATAACTGTAGTTTCCTTTTTTGGATACGGGCTTGTTCAGGTAATGCTTGCTATTGGAGTTATTTTTAGTCCGGTGTTTGCGAGAATTGTGAGGGCAGAAGCCCTTATAATTAAGACTGAAAGTTTTGTTGAGGCTTCGAGAGCTTTAGGCACTCCGGTTTTTAAGCGTATATTTATTCATATAATTCCCAATTTACTTGCAAAAGTAATAGTTCAAAGTACAATTACATTTGCTCTTGCAATAGTAATAGAAGCATCTCTTTCTTATCTTGGTTTGGGAACTCAACCTCCAACACCAAGCTGGGGATTAATGCTTAAGGATGCAAAAGACTATCTTATTCAGGCACCATGGATGGCTGTTTATCCAGGGCTTGTTCTTGCTTTTACTGTTTTTTCTTTTAATATAATAGGGGATACCCTTTCCGAAAAGCTTAACCCAAGGATTCTTAAGCAGTAATGAAAATTGGAATTTTATCAGATATTCATGTAGATATTAATTATTCTGTCACAGACAGAGTAACCTCCTCTATAGTTAAATACATAAAGGAAAATTTTCTGGATATAATGATTATTGCAGGTGATGTTGCCAGTGATTATACTTTAATTCTGGATTCTTTAAAAGAGATTGAAAAAGACGGGGGAGTGCCCTGCTTATTTGTTCCTGGAAATCATGATATATGGACAGAGAATTATCCTGAAAAAACCTCCTGGGATATTTATGAATTATTAAAAACATATTCCCATAATCTGGCGAATGGTGTATATAAAATTAATAAAGACTGGGTTGTTTTGGGGGATCTTGGCTGGTATGATTTTAGCTTTGGCGATAATAAATACAGTTTTGATGATTTTAGTAGAATGAAGTACGAAAAGAGGGTCTGGCAGGACAGTATTAAGGCAGTCTGGGAGAAACCAACCCTGGATATTCATAGATATTTTATGCATAAACTTGAAAAACAGCTTGAAAAATGCAAGAATAAAAATATTATTATGGTAACTCATGTTCTTCCAATAAAAGAATTTACAGTTCAACCTCCGTCCCCTATGTGGGAGTATATGAATGCTTTTCTGGGAAGCAAAGAATATGGACATCTTATACTTAGGTATCCGAATATTAAATATGCAATTTCCGGTCATGTTCATTATAGAAAGAGGAAAAAAATTAAGGGTACTGAGTTTATATGCAATTGTCTGGGATACAGAACTGAATGGCATAATAATGATAATGCATATATTGAAGTTAACCGGGCAATGGTTACGATTGAGGTTTTATGATAAAAAAAATATTATTACCGTTGACAGTATTGTCAATAATACTCATTTCCTGTACTTCCCGAACAGAAAATACTTCAAGTCAGGATACCAGTGAGCAGAACTTTCAGATTCCTAAATTAATCCAGCAGGAGATTGCTTCTAAAGAGTCCGGCTATTCGGATGAATATACTGTGTATAACAGTATTAGGGATGAAGGGCCGGTTATCCCCGGTCTATTTCAATCGGCAGTACCCCAGGGTATGGCTTATTATGCAGAAGCAGATCTAATGTTTGTTTCGAACTATATGTTCGATGGTAGACCCAGCTGTATAACAGTTCTTACCATGACTGACGGCTTACTGCAAAAGATCCTGTGGATTCTTAATCCTGACGGCTCTGTGCATACAGGCCATGTCGGGGGATTGGCAGTGAGCAGGAAACATCTGTGGATTGCCTCTGGAAAGGGTGTGTATTATGCTGCACTGGAAGAACTTAACGCTTTAGCAAGCAATAGTAATCTAAAAATGACTGCCTTTGTGCCAACCGCAGCTAAAGCCTCATTTGCCACTTTTGCTGATGGAGTTCTCTGGGTAGGTGAGTTCACAAGTATGGATGGTTCATATTCTGTGCCTGTTTCCCATCATTTTAAAACTGTAGGAGGACATCTTAATCATGCCTGGCTTGCTGGCTTCCGCCTGGGTTCTTTGACCGATTTGATCAATCAGGATAATTTAGTAGATGGTGTGGCCAATCCAAACTACATACTCTCTATTCCCGATGAAGTGCAGGGTGCCTTATTTGTGGATGACAGGATTATATTGAGCCAGTCCTATGGCAGAAAAAATAACAGCAGGATCTCTGTGTATTCTAATCCTCTTAAAGATCCGGCAGATAGCACTTATACAGCTGATGACGGCAGAGATATTCCTGTCTGGATCCTGGACGAATCAAATTTTGAACAGAAAATTACTGCCCCTCCAATGACAGAAGGATTAGCTGATTATATGGGATTAGCCGCAGTCATTTTTGAGTCCTGTTCTAATAAATACAGGGCAAGTGCAAAAAATCCACAGGATAGAATTGGTATTTTAAATATTAACTTTTAATCTTGCCAATTAATCTTAAAACTGTTTATACCAGTAGTCCTGGAATTATTTACTCTTCAACCTTAAAATAATATATTGACTAGTTATGCTTTACAGTGTATTCTGCTTTTATCCCTACTTAGTATATCAATAATTTAGTTATTTTGCAATTTTTAGCAGTAAAAGTTGTAAATCCCTATAAATTTATTAATAAATTAGAAAGGATATGATTGTGTCAAATTTTATAACATAGAATACAGGTTCTAAAATCTGTAAGAATAAAAGGAGAAATTAATATGAGTGACGTTATTATAAAAAATTCAAGAAACACGGTAAATGCACCAAAAAGTTCTTTTTCTACACAAACTGTAGCTTTTTCTCATTACAATAATATTTCAGCTCAATTACCCGTAGACCCTAAAACCGGTAAAATTATAGCTGGTGGAGCAAAAGAGCAGGCAAAGCAGTGCCTGGCAAATATTAAAGCAATTGTAGAGAGTATCGACCATGTTATGGATGATGCTGTTAAAATTACTGTATTTCTTAAGAATATCTCAGATATTGATGCTGTAGATGAAGTTTATACAACATTTTTTCACAGTGATCTTCCTACACGGACAACAGTTGAAGTTGCAGCTTTACCTATGGATGCTTTAGTACAAATTGAAGCAGTTATTACCAACGGTGAAGGTACACATCCACAAGCGAGTTTAGATCTAATAAAAGTTTCAAGAAACACAGAAAATGCTCCAAAAGGTCTATACTCACAAACTGCAGCTTTTTCTCATTACAATAATATTTCATCTCAACTTCCTGTTGATCCAAAATCTGGTAAAATTGTAGCTGGTGGTGTAAAAGAGCAGGCAACCCAGTGTTTGGACAACATCAAAGCAATTTTAGAAAGTATTAATCACGTTATGGGAGATATAGTTAAAACAACTATATATCTTAAAAACATCTCGGATGTTGAAGCTGTTAATGAAGTTTGTGCAAAATTTTTCCCAGGCTATGTTCCTGCACGGACATCAGTTTCAGCTTCAGCTTTGCCTATGGATGCTCTGGTACAAATTGATACAGTTGTGTCACACGGAGATGGTACTCCTCCACAGCTTCCTGAAGATACCCGTCTACTTGTTATAGAAGCAAGCAATACGGAAAATGCACCAAAAGCTGCATACTCACACACTGTAGCCTTTTCTCATTACAATCATATTTCAGGACAATTACCTTTAGATCCAAAAACTGGTAAAATGGTAGCTGGTGGGGTAAAAGAGCAGGCAGCACAGTGCTTAAAAAATATTAAAGCAATTATAGAAAGTGTTGACCACGTTATGGATGATACAGTTAAAATTAACATCGCTCTTAAAAATATTGAAGATATTGATGCTGTAAATGAAGTTTATACAACTTTTTTTAAAGGTGATCTTCCTGCCCGAACTGTAATTGGTGTTTCAGCTATCCCTATGGATGCTTTGGTACAAATTGATGCAGTTGTCTCTAACGCTGAAGGTACACCTCCAGTAGCATAAGTGGAATTGTTAAAGTTATCAGGCAATGTCTAAGGTAATTATATAAAAGGGGGCTGGAAATATATTCCCAGTTCCCTTTTTTTACTCGAAGGATTGTATTTTATTAAAAAACTATAACGCTGCCAGATCGTAAAATAGATATTTAATACCATCTCTCCATGGTAATACTTTTATCTTATTATTTGAAAGTGGAATTTCATTTTGAGAAAGAATTAAAAATTCAGAATTTGGAATCTCTCTGGATAATTTAAATTGGGAACTGAATCCGTCCAATGTTTTAATTATTCCAGATTTTATTTCAATACAGTAACTTCTGTTTGAAGAGACCTCTATAATTAAGTCCAGTTCAACACCATCTTTTGTTTTTATATATGAAAGTTTATAGTCCTTTTCTGTATATTTGTTAAATTTATAGATTTCATTAATAACAAAACTTTCAAATAGTTTCCCGTAGTAATATGTTGATTGTTGCTCAATAGGATTGAATTGTCCCCGTAGTGCACGAACCAGGCCAATATCAAAATAGTAAAATTTCGAACTGCTTATTTGCTGTTTTCTTACAGATCTGTGATAGGGAAGCAGATGAAATCCCAATAAAGTATCTTCAAGAATGGAATAATATCTTTCAACTGATTTGTCATTTGTTCCTGCTTCTCTGGCAATCCTGGAAAAATTGAGAATATCACCATTCATCTGTGCAGATACTTCCAGGAAGGAATAAAATGGATCAATATTTCGAATTAACTGTTCACTTAGAATCTCCTCTTTTAGATATGTATGTACATAGGCCTTTAGAAATCGTGTTTTATCTTTATTGTCTTCCAGATCTTTACCAAAAAGAGCAGGTAGCCCACCCCATGAAAGATAAGAATTGAGATTAAAATCATCACCCAGTTCAAGAAATGTAAGTGGGTATAGACGAAAAATAAAAGCTCGTCCAGCTAGTAGATTTGATCCACCTCTTTTAAGTTTTCTTGTTGATGAACCAGTTAAAGCAAAAATAATATTTTCCTTTTCTATTAAATAATGAACTATATCCAGGAGTGCCGGATTTTTTTGGACTTCATCAATAACTACCAGATCAGGTAATTCCCCTGTCTTTTTTAAACCTAATATTTCATTTTTTAATAGATCGGGATTATTTTTATACTTGAGATAATGTTCTGCCAGGAGTAAATTAATCCACATAACATTCATGTTTTTATATCGTTCCTGAAGTAATGTCGATTTACCTGTTCCTCGCATACCAAAAAGGAAAAAAGTGTGATAATTAGTTAATTCAATAATTCTCTTATACATGTGTCGAAATTATCCGATATATCCGACACATAGTCAAGTAGTTACACTTTCTATATTTATTCAAAAAAATAAACATTCTCCTTTTTCTATTTTACCAAACTGCTTTTGAGTAATGTTTTCTTATTTGTTTATCTTTTGTAATTAAAATTGAACTATTAACTGCTGCCTGAGCTGTAATAATTCTGTCAAACGGATCTCTTGTCCACTTCATAGATATTGATTTTTTAATAATTTCGGGGAATGATTTTTTACATATTTTAAGTCCAGTCTTCTCTTTTAGATAATCTAAAATTATTTCTGCTCTTTCACTAATTCTTTCTATTTCAAAAAGATACTCCAGTTCCAGTTCAACCATAGGTGAGATTAATAGTTCCTCTTTATCAATAAGAGCAAGAGTTTCTGCAGTAAATCTGTTTTTATCTTTCTGGTATAGCCAGACAACAACATGTGTATCCAGATAAATCAAAGATCTTCTCCATTATTCCATTCTTTTGACCAATCTAAAGATACAATGGATTCAGGATCCCCATTAATTATATTATGGGGTTCCAATCGATCCCACTTACTTTTGGTTTTCTCTGGAACAATTTTTAAAATTACACCTTTACGTTCAATTTCTACTGGTATGCCATTATCAATAACACTATCCAGGATATTGTACAGGTTTTGTCTTAGTTTTGTAGCTGTGTAGGTCATATCTGACTCCTGTATTTAATATATAACGTACCTATAAGAAATACAATACGTACGTAAAAAAACAATAATAATTCCAATAGGACAGCTATAGTTTAAAAAGAATCAACAATTAATCTTTAATCTTTCCAATCAATCGTAACAAACCATCAAGAATAGTATAAGGGTTAGGTGGGCATCCGGGGACAAAAAGGTCAACTGGCAGTAAGTCTGAAATTCCATTATAGTTTTCGCATGAGTCAGCATACAACCCTCCGGAAATAGCGCAGGCACCTACGGCAATAACAACTTTAGGCGAAGGGATTGCCTGGTAAACTTTTTTTACAGCAAGTTCCATATTTTTAGTAACAGAGCCTGTAACAATCATTCCATCAGCATGTCTGGGGGATGCAACATAATGTATTCCAAACCTCGAAAGATCAAAGGTTAGAGTATTTAATACATTTACATCGGCTTCGCAGGCACCGCAGCCCCCTGCAGATACAACTCTCAAATTAAATGAATTTTTAAATAGTCCCAGTTCTTCTGCTTTAAATTCTCTCTCTTTTATAAAGGTTTCAACATTATTCGTAAGTAGTTTTTCTCTCTCTGCTGTTGAAAGAGAAAATTCTTTGGTAAAAACTATGGAGTTTTCAGGGCAAATATCTGCACACTTGTTACAAAATATACATTTCCCTATATCTATGGATACTGCTCCATCTAATTTTTCTATGGCAGAAACCGGACATTCTTCAATACACAATGTACATGATCCACAATTGTCTGAATCTATTTGGGGCAGTCCTTTGAAAAAATCAGTCATAGCAGGAAGATTTTTTGGAAAATTATATGTCTTATATCCCTGATTGATTCTTGTTTTTAAAATTTTCAGCATCTGCTATCCTTCCTATAAATCATGGCCGCAATATGAAAGATTGAAACTTTTATTACATAACGGGAAATCTGATATCTGCTGATTTCTTAGGGCTTGAGCAAGGCCAAACCAATTATAAAATGAAGGATCGTAAATTTTATATTTTCTAAAATTACCTTCATTATCGGTTATGGCTGTATGACATATCTGTCCACGCCAGCCTTCAACCAAAGAAACTATTAATGAGTTCTTTTTAGGTTTTAATTCTTTGTTATTACTTTTCTCTGAGTTCTTATCACTGTTTTTCAATTTCTTCAATTGATCAAGTATGTATTTGACAGATACCTGTATTTCAAGCCATCTAATATATGCACGTCCATAAACATTCCCTTTATTGTGACCCGATACAGGGATATTGGAAAAGCGGTAATTCCCATAAGCAAAATCCTGTCGTATATCTTTTGTTATTCCTGCTGCTCTGGCTACAGGGCCAACTATACCCAGATCTATCGAACTTTCAAGGTTTAGTTCACCTATAGATTGAAATCTTGCTACTATTGAAGGATTATCAAACATCAGTTTTGAAGCATCAAGAAACTCTTTTAGCCCTTTTTTTATTTTTGCAGAAAGTTCCTCACTTAAAGAATTGTATTCATTATTTTTCAGCTTTATTTTTAGATATTTTAGTATCAAATTCAGCAATTATATTAATAATTTCCTGTCTGTTGGATGAGGACTTAACAATATCTCTAATATAAGGGGTGTTTAAAGCATAAGTTAGTCTGGATAGAATACTTAGATGAGTTCGTACAGAAGTTGAAATAATTGTAAATACTGCATCAACCGGTTTATTATCAAGGGACTCAAAATCTATTGGTCTTTCAAGGAAACACAGAGAAATTATTGGTTTTTCTATATGAAAAATTATATTATCACGAACATGGGGGATAGCAATTCCGTTTCCAATAGCGGTGGTTCCCAAATTTTCTCTTGCTATTAGTGCCTCAAGAAGAAATTCTCTGTCTATGTCATCCGGCAGGTTCATGAGACTAACTATAGATTTTAATACAGTTTTTTTATCATTGCCATTTACATGGTAATAGATTCCGCCCTGTTCCAATGAATCAGAAAGTTTCGTTACAGTGTTAGAAGAGTCTTCATTCTCCTCAAATATTTTATGAGAAACATTTATTTTATTAGCTGTTGTCCATTTCATCAGTTCTACACGGTTAAAACGGTATGTATCTCCAATTTTGTACACAGGAATCTCTTTTTTAGAGATCCATCTGTATACTGTCTTTTCAGAAACTGACAGAAGTTTTGCAACTTCTTTAACATCGATCATCATAATAAACTCTCTCTTTTTCCAGTTTGGAATATAAATATAAGTATATATTGTCAAGCTCTAAGACACACTAATAGCAAAATATGTCAATATGAGGTATATATATCATTTGGTGAGAAATTTGTCCTATCAGTAGAAGGTTTTATTTTAACTTATAGTATGTGGTTGTTCTTGAGATTTTATGAAAGTCTATTTTAAAATATTTAATTAACTAAATACCATCTCTGAATGCATCTTCGCAACATAGGACAGAGTGTTGTAAATAGAGCAGTATTTACAGGCTAGTTCCATAGATTTTTCAAAGGCTTTTTTGTTACTTTCCGCTGTTTTAGCTTTAAAAATTATATTGCAGTATTTTAGAGTTGTAGGTGTTTCTGTTCTTTTCTCTCCTGTAATGTCCATCTCAAACATTTCGTAGCTTAATTTCTTTTTTGTTATTATATCTTCAAAAGTTGAGTAGAGACAGGAACCAAGAGCCATTAATAATAGATCGTAGGGTTCTGCAAATTTGTTTCCTTCATCAATTTCTATAATATTGCCTCTGTCAGTTATTCCTTTCCCTTTGAAAGGCATTGAAAATTCCATACTTACGTGTTTTTTTGCAGACATATTAGTTTCTCCATATTGTGAGCTTGAATCTCAATTTAGTTTAAATGCAATTCAATATCAAGTAATACTTCTTAAAATACACATTTCCGTTCGAAAAATTAGAAAAATACATTATATATGTCTGGTAGCTGCTTGATTTACGCATAACATAAGTATATAATACCGTTCAATATGATTAAACGAAGAGGAAAACAACCTGACGATATTTTTCGGGGGAAAGATTTCCCCTTATTACTTTTTTGATTTTTATTATACCGGCTTTTTAGCCGGTATTTTTTTTGCCCTTTTGGAAATTTAAAAGAAGGATTAAAGGAGTTTTTATGGGAGAAAACAGATTTCGAGGACGATCACTGGCAGTAATCAATGATTTTTCACTGGAGGAACGGCTGTACCTGTTTGAGAAGACAAAGGAATTAAAAAATCTTTTCAGAGAAGGTAAAAAGGAGGAATTAAAGAGGTTCAGGATTGATGATTATGATTTTGGTGTGTACGAAGTTTTTCTGGAGTCCAGTACACGGACAAAGGAGTCCTTTAAAAATGCAGCTGAGTTTCATCGGGTAAAAATTAGTAATCTGGATGTGGGTGCTTCTTCCATAAACAAGAAGGAGAGTTATGCTGATACATTTAATACTCTGGCTGGTTATAATAACTCAATTTTTATTGTACGCAGCAAGCTGGAAGGGGTTTGCAGATGGCTGGAGATTAATGGAAAAGCTTTTGCAAAACGGAATAACCTCCCTTTCCCTCCCTCCTTCATTAACGCAGGTGACGGGAAGCATGAGCATCCTACCCAGGAGCTGCTGGATGAATTTACCTTTCTGGAAAAGAATAACTGGAACAGAGATTCCATCCACTTAGCACTTATAGGGGATCTTTTTCATGGACGAACCGTTCACTCCAAGGTACACGGACTGCAGGTTTTTAAGAGTGTTAAGGTTGATTTGATTGCTCCCCCGGAACTTGCCTTCCCTTATCATTACGTGAAGGAGATGGAAGATAACGGTTTTAATGTAAGAATCTTTGATTCCATAGAGGACTATCTGAAAGAGAAGTATATTGCAGATAAGTGGTATTTTACCCGTCCCCAGCTTGAGAGAATGGGTGACGATATACTAAAAATTGCAGATAGTCTAAGAGCTAAAATCTCTTTTCGAAAAGATTTTATGCCCCGTCTTCCGGAGGGGACTGTTTTTTATCATCCCCTTCCCAGGCATAAAGAGCATCCCACAATTCCGACATTCCTTGACTCTACCTCCCTTAACGGATGGGAGGAGCAGTCAATAAACGGAAAGCTTATCAGGATAGTTCTTCTGGGTTTAACTTCAGGGAAGATTGGAGATGACTTCCATGGTGGAGAAAAAGTTATAAAATCTCTGGATGAGTCCTTTGTCGAAGAAGTTCCTATAGATATCAGTCGCCCTGTAAAAAAATATACCGAAGGGGTTAATCCAATTTCCCGGGGTATTGTTATAGATCATATCTGCCGGGGTGAAGGGAAAAAGGAGATCCGTGACCATATAGTCAGAATTATTGAAGTTATGCAGCTCTTTGGTAAAGGGGGTGAATGGATTACAGCTTCCAGGGATAATCCCGATGCCACAAAGGGAATAATTTTTCGTCCGGACCGGGAGGCCTTAACAGAATCGCAGATAAATAAGCTTGCGGCAATTGCTCCCGGATCGACTTTAAATATTATTTCCGGCAGCAGGGTAGTTAAAAAAATCAGGCTGAATATGCCGCCCAGGGTTTATAACCTTGACTCTGTAAGCTGTAAAAATGAGAGCTGTATTAGCCATCCTTCTCATGGGGAAAATATTTCTGCAGAATTTTTTAAAATATCTGAGAATACCTTTACCTGCAGATACTGTGAAAAAGTACATACCTTTAAGGAGATCTGGAAATGATAGAAAAATACGCAAAAGAACTTGTATCCATAAGTCTGGATATAGGTGCAGTTAAACTAAATAGGGAAAATCCCTTTCTCTGGGCTTCGGGATATTATATGCCAATTTACAATGATAACAGAATCTTTCTTCAGGAAAAAAATTACAGAGAGTTAATTGCTGACTCCTTCATTAAAATAATGAAGGATAACAATATTAAAGCAGATATTATTGCTGGAACCTCCACTTCCGGTATTCCTCATGCATCTACTCTTGCTGACAAGCTCAACCTTCCTCTTACTTATGTTAGAAATAAACCGAAAGGTCACGGTCTAAAGAATCGTATTGAAGGTATCCCTGCAGAAACAGGATATAAGAGGAAGAGGATCGTTCTCATCGAAGACCTGATTTCTACCGGGGGGAGTTCAATTGATGCAGTTCAGGCAATTCGTGAAGCCGATGGGAATATTGACGCTTGCCTTTCAATTTTTACTTACGGATTCAAAGAAGCAGATATAAACTTTTCATCTTTAGAACCTCTATGTAGAAGTTTTTCGATTATAAACTACGAAGAACTGATAATAGCTGCAGTGGAAAAAAAATATATATTTAATGAAGAAATAGAAAGTCTGAAGGAATGGAGACTGGATCCCTTTGGTTGGGGAGAGAAGCATGGGTTTACAAATCTAAAAAGAAGGCAGTAGATGAGTTATATTAGTAAGTTAATTAAATCGACTGAAAAAACCGGCAGTATTATTTGTATGGGAATAGATCCTGTATGTGAACATCTACCGGATATGGAGGGAACAGTAGAAGCGAGAATAGCTTTTTTCTTTAAAGCATTATTTTCTGAAATGATAAAAAGGAAGGTCATTCCCGGGGCATTCAAGCCTAATTTGGGTTTTTTTGCAACTCTTGACCGTCCAAGGGAGAATACTTTTGACGGCTCTCGGGTTCTTTCAAAAATATTGGTAATGCTTGACGAGATGTTTCCAGATATTCCCGTAATCCTGGACTACAAACGGGGAGATATTGCCCGCTCTTCTGAAAACTATGCCAAAGAGGGATTCGTAACCTGGGGGTGTGACAGTGTTACTGTTTCCCCCTGGATGGGTAGTGATTCGGTACGGCCGTTTTTTAAAGAGGCTGCACTCCATAACGGGGGAGTGTACTTATTAAACAGAACATCAAATCCGGGCGGGAAAGAGTTCCAGAATGTAGCTCTGGGGGAAAACGGGCAGCCGTTGTTTAAGAGAGTAGCAGAAAAAATAGTGCAATGGGCCGGGGAGTATTCGGGAACAGGAGCTGTTGTGGGAGCAACTTCTTTAGATGAGCTGGAAGAAATCACCGCGTATTTCAGTGGGAGAGAGATTCCCCTTCTTATTCCAGGTGTCGGAAGCCAGGGGGGCAGTGTTTCGGATGTCATGGTAATCCTAAAGAAAACGGATTATACAGTTCCACTGGTCAGAATAAATGTTTCCAGTGGAATCACGCACCCCTGGGCAAAATCAGGAAACAGGATTCCAGAGAACTGGAAACAGCTGTGTGTTGATAATCTGGAGAAACTAAATGATGAGACGGGGAGTTTTGTATAGATGAAAAGTAAATCCGAAGTATTACGTTTACTAAAAAGAAGCACTGTCTCTTTTGCAACAGTTTCCGGTATCATAACCACACGATCCGGAATTATAAAAAGAATTGACACAGAGATACAGGAGATCTCTGTTATCACAACAAAAAGCTATCAGGTTAATCCTAACCAGGGGAACAGAGAGCCGATAATTGTGGAACCGGAAGAAGGATGTTTTGGAAACGCAGTGGGTCTTCGGAATCCCGGAATGGTTAAGGGATATGAGGATCTTCTATCTTTAAGATCAGAGCATCCCCTTTCGGCTGTTTTAAATGTATCAGTTTCCGGTAACAGTGTGGAAGAGTTTATTACCCTGGTAAGACAGTTTGAAAATATTGCAGATATTATTGAACTGAATCTATCCTGTCCCCATGCAGCTGGAGGATACGGGATGGCAATTGGTACTAATCCCGAAATTGTGTATTCCTACCTAAAGCAAATACGAGATGTAACGAGTGCCCTCATATTTTCGAAACTTACTCCCAATGTTCCGGCAATTTCAGAAATTGCCCTTGCTGCTATCGGGGGAGGTGCAGATGGAATTACTGCAATTAATACTGTAGGTCCCCAATTGTACATTGAACCATTTTCAGGGAAACCGATTCTTAAAAACAGCAGTGGTAATAGAGGGGGGATGTCAGGGAGATGGGTAAAGGAGACTGCCTTAAGTAAGATTTCTGAAATTAGAACTGCTGTCGGGAAAGATATTCCAATCATCGGAATGGGAGGAATAGAAACCGGAGAAGATGTAAGGAATATGAGAGATGCCGGAGCGGATGTTGTTGGTATCGGTTCTGTTTTTGCTTCTGTCCACCCGGATAACTGGAAATCCTTTTTTACAGCTTTGAAGAGTGATGCAGAAAATGGAACGGACAGTGCTTCTGTATTACGGAGTGGAAAGAGAAAAATGGAATATACTCCCCATAAAATTATGGGGATAACTGATCTGCCAGGAGATATAAGGGTTCTTGAACTTGATGGCAGGTTAAGTTTTAAGTCGAGTCAGTTTGCTTTTCTCTGGCTGCCGGGAACAGGCGAAAAACCATTCTCTATAATTAAGGGTAGTCCCCTCTCTTTTATTATCCGTAAAAAAGGTGAGTTTACCTCGGCAATTATGGATCTTGAAGAAGGGGATACCATCTTTGTCCGGGGGGTATATGGTAAGGACTCACCGGATACAGAAAGGGATAGAGTCTATATTGCTGCAGGGGGAACAGGTCTTGCAGCTGCTCTGGGACTGGCAGAAAAACTTTACCACCAGGGAAAGAATGTTCAAACATATTACGGAATGAGTAGCCCTGAACAGATAATTATGGAGAATGATTTTTTAAAGTTTGGATCCTTTACTGCAGTGGCAGATGAAGGTATACCTGGCAGGGCTATTGATATTCTGAAAGAAAAACTGCTCAGTAATAATGAAGAGAGTGCTCTGTATACCATAGGGTCTTTACCTTTTATGAAAAAAGCATCTGAAGCATTTATTAACTGTAGTCAAAGATGGGGAGGGACAGAGGAAGATATTTTTCTTTCCATCGAAACTCCTACGAGATGTGGAGTCGGACTTTGCGGAGAGTGTGAATGCGGCGGCCATCTTACCTGCAGAGAGGGAACGTTTTTCTCACTCTCCTGGCTGAATAATAGAAATATCAATCTTGAGCTGCTACATGAAGATTGATCCCCATGTACATCTTAGGGATGGAAAATTCCAAAGCAATAAAGAAACACTTCGTCATGGTTTTGAAATAGCCTGGAAGGCAGGTCTTTCTGCTGTGTTTGAAATGCCGAATACCATTCCTGCCCTTACCTCTGAACATATAATTACTGAAAGAATTAAAGCTGGAGAGAAAGCTCTTAAAGAATTAAAACTTCCTTTATTTCATGGAATACTCCCTGGAATTACCACAAGTGAAAAACAGATCAGGGAAGTAGTAGATATATGGAAAAAGCTGTTTCCTAAAATTCCGGGATTAAAGATGTTTGCCGGCCAGTCTACCGGTAACATGGGGATTACGGAATACGAAGAACAGAAACAAGTCTATTGTACGCTTGCCAGCCGGAACTATACCGGCGTACTTATGGTTCATTGCGAAAAGGAAAGTCTTCTAAGACCCGATCTGTTTGATCCCCAAAATCCTGAAACTCATCTTCCGGCACGACCCGCGGTTGCAGAAATTGAATCGGTAAGAGACCAGATAGAGCTGGCAGAGAAGGAAGGGTTTTGTGGAACCCTCCATATTTGCCATATATCAACACCGGGGAGTCTTGAATTGCTGGAGGAAAAAAGGAAAACCGTTCCATTTCCTATTACTTGCGGGATAACACCTCATCACGCTCTTCTGTCGGTGGAAGAGATGATGAAACCCGATGGAGTCCTGCTCAAAGTAAATCCGCCTCTAAGATCCAAAGCAATGCAGAAACAAATGTTTTCAGCCCTTCTTGGCGGAAGAATAGATTGGATAGAAACTGATCATGCTCCCCATACTGTTAAGGAAAAAATGGACGATTATGCTTCCGGGATTCCGGTACTGCAATTTTATAACAGGTTTATAGAAATTTTATATAAAAACGGTTTATCCTGGAAAATGGTGGAAGCTTTTACGTTCCGGAATATAATCAGAACCTTTTCTATACCCCTGGAAACTTTTTCGGAAAATCCAGGCAGCCGAACTATTCGATCAGATGAGTATGGATTTGACCCTTTCCTCTCTGTTTGAGGGAGGCATGGGGATTAAATGAAGTGATAACCCTATCAATTTTTACAATAACTGCTTTTATTGACAGTGCTTAGATATTTAATCATAGTTACGAAAACCTTGTTTTAAGGGAGATAAGAAATATGAATGGTATCAGTTTTTTAATTCTTGAAGATGGGACAATTTTTGAAGGCAGAGGTTTTGGCGCTCCGGCTCCGACTGCAGATAAACTTCTTGAAGCAGGAGGTGAAACATTCTTCGACAGAGCCTTCGGGGAAGTGGTTTTCAATACCGGAATGAGCGGCTATCCTGAAATTGCAACCGATCCGTCATACCTCGGACAGTTGGTTGTTATGACCTATCCTCATATAGGAAACTATGGTGTTGATGAGGAATGGTCGGAATCAGGAACAGGAAATAATAATGACAGGACAATCACCGGGATCTCAGGATTGATTGTCCGTTCTCTTTACAATGGGAAAGTGCCGGGAGAAAGAATATCCCTGGATTCCTTTCTTAAAAAAAACAACACTACGGGAATAGCTGAAATTGATACCAGAGCTCTCACTCTTAAACTACGGGATGAAGGAAGTTCCAATGGTGTTATCATACAACCCGAAAAAGAGAATGAAGGTTTATCTGAAGATGAAAAGATTATTGTTGTATCTTATTTAAACAATTTTCCTTCCATGGAAGGTAGAAATTTGGTCAGTAAAACAGGAATAAAAGATAGGGTGGAAATAAATGCAGCAGGCAGTCCCCATTTCACCGTCATTGATTGCGGTATAAAAACCAATATAATCCGCAACCTGGTTTCCAGGGGATGCAAAGTAACAATTATCCCCTCTACAACTTCAGCTGAAGATGTTTTGACGATAGAAAGTGATGGCGTTCTAATATCAAACGGACCGGGTGATCCCTCTGCACTTACAGATATTATTATTCAGATTAAAAAGCTGCTGGGAAAAATACCTCTGACAGGAATATGTCTTGGTCATCAGCTTATATGCCTTGCTCTGGGAGCTGAAACTGAAAAAATGAAGTTCGGTCACCATGGAATCAACCATCCTGTTTATGATGAAAAAACCGGCAGAGTTTTTATTACTTCCCAGAATCATGGATTTACTGTTAGAGAAGATTCATTCACAAAAGGGATGGAAGTATGGATGAAGAATTCAAATGATAACTCAATTGAAGGAATTAAGCATAAAAATCTTTCTGTTCTCAGCACTCAGTTCCATCCGGAAGCTGCACCCGGACCACATGATTCTCTCTGGATCTTTGATGAGTTTATCAAAATGACTAAATCAGCATCTTTAAAAGGGAGTATATAATGCCGAAAAGAGAAGACCTAAAAAAAATACTAATTTTGGGATCAGGACCAATTGTAATAGGACAAGCCTGTGAATTTGATTACTCAGGGACACAGGCAGTAAAGGCACTAAAAAACGAAGGGTATACAGTAGTACTGGTAAATCCAAACCCTGCAACAGTTATGACCACTCCTGGGATAGCTGATAAAATATATATGGAACCTCTGGAAGTAAGTTATGTTGAGAAAATTATCAGGAAAGAGAAACCCGATGCAATTCTCCCTACCATGGGAGGTCAGACGGGTTTAAATCTTTCTTTGGATCTTCATGATGCCGGAGTACTTCAGAAATATGGTGTTGAGATTATTGGAGCATCCATTAAATCAATAAAAGTTGCTGAGGATAGGGGGAGATTCAAAGAGGTCGTAAAACAGATTGGAGAACTTAGTCCTGAATCGAAATTGGTCAAAACAGTTTCAGAAGCGAAAGGATTTATCAAAGAAACCGGACTTCCCGTTATTATCAGACCAAGTTTTACCCTTGGGGGTAAAGGCGGCAGCATTGCCCAAAATCCGGATGAAGTTGAGACCCTTATTGAAAAAGCACTTTTTGATTCTCCTGTTCACGAAGTACTAATTGAGGAATCTCTAATTGGATGGAAAGAGTTTGAAATGGAGGTAATGCGGGATCATGCTGATAATGCCGTTGTCATCTGCTCAATAGAAAATGTAGAGCCCATGGGAGTTCATACCGGAGACTCTATTACCGTAGCACCCATACAAACTCTTTCGGATATCGAGTATCAGAAGATGAGAAATGCATCTTTAAAAGTTCTTCGGGCGGTGGGAATTGACTGTGGAGGATCAAATGTTCAGTTTGCTGTAAACCCGGTTACCGGTAAAATGGTAATTATTGAGATGAATCCGAGAGTCTCCCGTTCATCTGCTCTGGCAAGTAAAGCTACAGGCTTTCCCATAGCCCTCTGTTCTGCCCGCCTTTCTGTTGGATACACACTGGATGAAATAACAAATGACATTACAGGAAAAACAGTATCAAGTTTTGAGCCGGCTCTCGATTATGTAGCAGTAAAAGTACCAAGGTTTGAGATAGAAAAATTCCCTACCGGATATGTTGAACTCAATACACAGATGAAATCTGTAGGAGAATCTCTTGCAATAGGCCGTACCTTCAATGAGGCTTTGAACAAGGCTATCCGTTCATGTGAAATAGGATTTGAGGGGATTCAGGAACTTAAAGATAATAATGAGCACCTGGACAGGATGCTTTCCACCAGACATCCATTAAGGATTTTTGCAATTTATACAATCCTAAAAAGAGAAGGGGAAAAAGCAATAGAGGAACTTTATCGAAGAACAAGGTATGACTACTGGTTTTTATACAATTTCCTTGAGCTGGTAAAACTCGAAAAGGAGATTGAAGGGGTGGGGGTTGGAATGGAGCTGCTGCTTAAAGCAAAACGATCCGGCTTATCCGATCTATATATTGCAAATCTTTCAGGAAAAGATGAAAAAATAATTGCAGATACACGTCTCCAAAATAATATTAGTGCTTCCTATCATTTTGTGGATACCTGTGCAGGTGAGTTTGCTGCTCAGACTCCTTACTTTTATTCTACATATGGTGAAATTGACGAGGGTGGGAGTTTGGGGAAAAATTCAGTTATAATTGCTGCCAGCGGACCGAACAGAATTGGACAGGGTCTGGAATTTGATACCTGCTGCACTCTCGCTTCTCTAAGTTACAGGAAGAAAGGCATAAAAACCATTATGGTTAATTCCAATCCTGAAACTGTTTCTACTGATTTCAATGTTTCTGACAGACTGTATCTGGAACCCATGAATGTGGAAAGTTTAAAAGCAATAATGCAGAAGGAAGGAACAAAAAATATTATTGTTCAGCTTGGGGGACAGACATCTCTTAATCTTGCGGAAGAGCTTAAAAACTGGGGTGCAAATATTGTAGGAACCTCAATTGACAATATCAATAAAGCAGAAGATCGGTACGAATTCTCTCAAATGATAGAGACCCTGGGATTAAGGCAACCTGAGGGTAGAATGGCGGGGGACAGAGAAGAGGTAATGGAAAAAGCAAATGAGATCGGTTTTCCTGTCTTACTGCGTCCTTCCTTTGTTCTTGGGGGGCGAAGTATGTCTATTGCATATACCCGAGAGGAATTATTAAAATATCTTGATACCGGGATTACCCTTTCTGAAGAAAGCCCTGTACTGGTAGATCAGTTTCTTGAAGATGCCTTTGAATACGATCTTGATGCTGTTTCCGATTCTAAAAATGTATATATCGCTGGAATAATGCAGCATATTGAGGCTGCAGGAATCCACTCCGGTGATTCGGCATGTGTTTTCCCCCCCTTTAAATCAACTCGGTCAATATTGACAGAAATGAAAGAAGCAGCAGTAAAAATTGCAAGGGAGTTGAAGATAAAGGGGTTTCTTAATATCCAGTTTGCTGTTAAAGATGGGGTTCTTTATTTAATTGAAGTAAATCCCAGAGCATCCAGAACAGTTCCCTTTCTTTCCAAAGCTTCCGGTATTAATCTTGTAGAGGCGGTTGTTAAAGTCTGGCTTGGGGAAAATCTTGAAAAGCAGGGACTTACGGAAGAAGGTGTAGGGGAGGGAAACTGCAGTACAGGCTGGGCAATTAAAGAAGCTGTCTTTCCTTTTGACAGATTTAATAATATTGATCCTGTCCTCGGCCCTGAAATGAAATCTACAGGTGAAGTAATCGGGATAGGTGATAGTTTTGGAGAAGCCTTTGCCAAGGCTCAGCTTTCAGTAGGAAACGGACTTCCGGAAAAGGGAACAATATTTATCTCTGTACATAAGAGGGACAGGAAGGCCATACTTCCAATAGCGCAAAAACTAAAAAAACTGGGTTTTTCCATTGCAGCTACCAGAGGGACTGCTCAGTATCTTTTCAGCAATGGGATTTTTTCTGAAATCATATTAAAAACCCATGAGGGAAACCCTAATGTCATTGATCATATGAACGCTGGCCGAATTGATCTTCTTATAAATACCTCCCTTGGAAAAATCTCCCAAAAAGACGATCATTCAATCAGAATAGAAGCTATTAAGAGGAATATTCCCTATACTACCACAACAACAGCTGCCTGGGCTGCCGTAAAAGGAATTGAGTTTCTTAAGAAAAAAGAAATTAAAGTTCGGTTTCTCACAAAAATGTTTGCTGCATAATGAAATTGGACAATTGCAGAAGATAAAATGGCAGCCAGGATGTGTTAAAGTAATCTTGCAACCAGGGAAGAAAGGTCGTTCGGATTTTTGTAAATTTCCTTAAATACCATATATGCAGCTTCTCTATAGGATATTGATTTTAGATCAGAAATAATACGGATACTTCGGTCTATTAGTTTTTTATTGCTCGGAGTTACCTCAACCATCCAGTTCCCCTGTATTCTCCCAAGCCGGGCCATAGTTCCGGTCGATATAGTATTAAATACGAGTTTTGCAGCAATATGCGTAAAGAGGCGTAGGGGTGTGTCCTGAATTTTGAGCTCAAGTGTATTTTTATCTAAATATGTACTATTACTGTTTGAATCCGAAATAATTAGTCTTAATTTGGAAGAACAAAAATTCTGTTCTTCGATTTTTGATTTTCGACTTGTAGCATCAAGAATTACTATTTCAATATGTGTCAATTTATTGTTATTGTATACTTCAAATCCTTCTGAACCTATTTTGTAAGAATAAATTTCTTCTTTGCCCAGTAAAGGTGGATTTTTTTCAAGTTCAGGTGATCCAAGTATATTATACAATTTCGAATCCCAATCCAGTCCAACCGGTTCTCTTCCAATCATTTCCATCCATGTTTCTCTTGTATTCATTTTGGGTTGAAGTGCTGCAGCCCAGGGTGATGGATCATTCTTTGCAAAAGTACTTTTTAGTGCAGGAGTTGAAAAAGTTGGAGTTCTTTCTGTTGTATCTGTAAAAATATCCAGTAGAAAGTCATTGATAGTGTAAATTATCATTTCTTTTTTTGTATATACCTGTTCCTCCAATTCTACTAAAGAAGCCAAAATATTAGTTGATTTATTATCCTGTAAAGAATGTAATAGAGAATTAAAAGCTGTACTGTAATCTTTAAGCGTTTTTAATGTGTAATCATCTTTTAAAATTGTCTTTTGCAGAATGTTTATAAGTACAAGTTCAAGTATAGACCCTATTGTCAGTAACTCCATAGAAGTGGCCTGCATTCTTGTTGAACCGGATATACTCATTGGTCCGGTTGTAAGATCTATACTGCTTACTTTCGGATTTTCAATTAAAATTCTAGAACGTTCAATATTTTTACAAAGTAAATCCGAAGGATTATTAAAAATAAAAAAAGTGTTACATTCATTTTTAAGAGCTTCATGAGCAGTCCCGATTACAGAAGAAGTTTCCCCCCCTTCAGATATTGCAATAAAAATATCTCCCGAATTTAGATTTAACTCTCTTACCTGTTGTCTTCCAAATTCCTGGTAATCTTCAAAATTTTCAACCGATTTAATAAGAGCACGATCACCTCCTGTTATAATTCCCCTGACATTAGAAGCAGATTTTTTGAGTAGTTCCGCTAATTTGGAATTTTCTTCAGTCTTGTCAAGTTTGTCTGCTAATCGTAGACAGCCCTTTCTCCACATTGATTCAAGCAGTACTGCTAAACGCCCTGTAGAACCGCAACCGGAAAAAATTATTCTATTTTCTTCTAAAACAGATTTTGTAATTTTCCCCTTTAGATTTTGTAATTCAGGGTTGCTATGACATTTTGAGAAAGTTTTTGAAATATCTGAGTCTACCGAAAGCAGTTGGGATATACCATTGGCAGTGTTATCCTGTATAGTTTTACTTAGGTTTTTTGTATATGGGTGGCTGGATTCTGTAACAAGGAATCCCAAATGAAAAGGAGTTTCATTATTAATAAAATTATCAGCATCTAATTCCCATACTTGTTTATGCATTATTCTTCCTTAATTATGTACACACTGGTATTATGCACCATATTAAAAAAATTGTCAAAATAAAATTAAATAATTAAAAAATATTTTTAATACCAGGAAGAGGCTTAAGCGTATTCCGTATGAATAATCTCCCATGTTTTTTTTAGACTTTGTTTTATTTTATCCGGGTTCAGAGATATAAGATATGTAAAAAGTACATCTATAATAAATAACTGACTAATTCTGGATACTGTTGCAGCTTCCCTTATTAGTGGTTCTACTGCTGGAACAAATAGTTTAACATCTCCTAATTCCGATAATTTATTTGAACCAAATCTTGTCAATGTTATACACTTTGTATTTTGCAATTTTGCCTGTTTTAGTGCTTTAATTACACTTGGGTTTTGTCCTGAATAGGAAATTCCTATACATAAATCACTTTTACTCATATTACAAACTGTTGTAAGCTGCATATCTGCATCTGGATAATAATAGGCCTGAACCCCTATTCTCTGGAGTTTCTGCATTAAGTCCAGAGCTACTATACCGCTGGCTCCTATCCCCAAAATGAGTATATTACCAGCCTTATGTATAAGATTAGCTGCATCCTTTATGCTCTCATTATCAATTACTTCAGGTACAAGATTTATTGCATTTTTTACTTTTTCTGAACTGGATGAAATAATTTCATTTATTTGAACGCCTTTTTTAATTTTGAAATCTTCGAAAGATTTTTTTTCCGGTTTAGTTATGGCATTTATTACAATCGAGAGTTTTAACTGCTGAAATCCCTCAAAGTTTAATCGTTTACATAAACGTACTATGGCAGCAGTACTGGATAGTGATGCTTCTGCCAATTGAGAAATATTTAGCAGTCTTATTTTGTCAGGATTATTAACAATGAAAGTAGCGGCTTTCTTTTCTGCTTTAGGTAATTCACCAATAACCTGTTTTATTATTTCTATTCCATTTTTCATTAATTATTCTCCACATTATTCCGGAAGTTTTTTGCCAGGAGCGCTGCTCCGTATGCT
>Ga0190306_1000160_pt1 | contig 25795 bp, 21 predicted proteins | sample 48700734_MG_FD_161657 | JGI IMG/M metagenome (GOLD analysis project Ga0190306, IMG submission 161657) | Hydrothermal vent sediment bacterial communities from Southern Trench, Guaymas Basin, Mexico - 4870-07-3-4_MG | ecosystem: Environmental > Aquatic > Marine > Hydrothermal vents > Sediment ... | reverse complement strand
GAACCAGTGAAAATGCAGTAAAATCGCAAATTTATGTAGCACTAATAAATTATCTGCTTTTAGAACTTGTAAAACGAACTATTTCTAAAACAACAGTTGCTTTTTCGAATTTATCAGAGAAAATCAGATTCTGCTTGTATCACTATCTATCATTGGATTATGTGTGTAATGAAGTTAAGGAAGGTGCTCGTAAAATTACTCTTCCAACACAAAAAAAGTTCGTCTTTAAGACGAACTTATTTTCTGGATAATCTAAGTTTTACAACGAAAATACTGGGATAGAGCTATATTTTATTTAATTTGCCGAAAACTTTCGGATGCTAGTGCAGAAATATTTATTATTACTTTTATATATTTCGATATCTAGTTTATTTGGCAATCGATATTTCCCAATAATATCATCGCCATTCTGAGCAAACGAGAATCCCGATAAAAATATGATTATTAATATTGTCAATTTTAATCTTTTCATAATTTCTTATTACTTTGCAAAAGGAAGAAGCTGGAAGGCATAATTCATGTATTACACATCTTACATACTATATCCTAACTTCTGGCTTCTATATTTTTAATCCCGAATTAGTAATTAAAAGTTATACTTAAACTTTAAGTAGCCCATCGAATTATCTTTATATTGTCCGAATCGTCCATCCGAATCACCAACAAATATATTTGAGCCTAAAAGTATAGAGAAACTATCGTCGAAATTGTAAGTAATTTTCGGGCGTATTAATGCATCATTGTTTGTTAATCCGATATATGAGAATAATTCCAAATGAAGAAGTTCTCTAAACAAATCATATCTTGCTAAAAATGTCATTGTATTTTCGGTTTCTTCATTAACAATATTTTTATCGTAATCGATTATTGATTGTTGAATAAACTGTGTACTAAAATTTACGCCACCAACAATAAAATCTACACCAAGCAAATAATGCAAATAATCTTTTTGAATTACAGCATCCTTTTGTAAAGGGTCTTCGGTTTGAAAATATTTTCCCATATAATAAGCAGCTTCTCCACGGATAACAAAACCTTTTATTTCTGTACTAAATGATCCTCCTCCAACAGATAAACGATGATGCTCGGGTGTAATATTTAAGCCTGTAAGTACAGGATTTCCAGACGACATATCTAATTGTTTTTCTACATGCATTGTAGGATAATCGTCCCAAGTATATGCCCCCATTATTTCGAAATCGACATTTGAAGTTAAAGCCGAATATTTTACAAAAATCTCACTGTTTTCTAAACTAGGGTTTATTTCTTCTTTTGAATAATCGAAAGTTGGAGCTGCCGGAAAATCGGGTGTTACAAACCACATTGAACTAGAAGAAGGAGTTTCTGTTGGAGTAATAATTGGCATCCAAATAATTTCGAATGTATTATTACCAAGATAATAGTCGAATTTAGTAGCTATTACTCCGGTTCTTATTTCGTCGAAATCGGGCAAGAGAAATTCTGTAAGATTCAGTGGCGAAACAATATCGGTAATAAAAACACCATCGGCTTTACCCCAAACAACTTGTTGTTTTCCTATCCGCAAGTCGAAATTATTAAAGTACAAATCGACATAGAGTTCCCTTAAGCGCAAATCGAGACTATCGGTATTATAATGATAAAGCATTGGATTTGCTTTTAATGCAATTTTATCGCCTGATTTAGTAAAATCGAGATTAAGAGTATTTTGTAATATATTAAAATCACCATTTTCGTATAAAACACCTGTGTAGTTCCTTACAAAACCGGATATATCGGGATTTTGAGCTATTGTAAATTGACTTGCCATTAAAAGCAATATCAGTATTAGTCCTTTTGTTCTCATGTTATATTTATTTATCATGCTTCTGATTTACATATTCTATATTAAAGAGTGTCAAAAAAAAAAAGATTATTGTCGTTATGAACGAAATTGAAGAACCGAGTGAAACGAGCTCAACGAAGTTAATCTATAAGTTAAAAAATGAGATGTCTCGACAAACTCAACATGACAATTTGAAACTTTAATTTTTTAACTCCATCTGCAAATAGTCAATATTCTTTAATAAATTACATGTCTGAATAATTACTTAATTACAGGAATTGTATTTTGAAAATCAATTTGTTTGCCCCTAACCCTAAATGGAGCAAACTGATTTTTTTCACTCCCTTTAGGGATGGGACAGATGAAGAAAATCAATCTCTACATTAAGTAATTATTCGCACATATATTTTAAATAATTACCTAAAGTCCTCGCATCATCATTCTTTCGGTGAATTTCGAAACAGAAATACCAATATTAACTTGCACATTGTTTAACACCATGCTTGTTTTATGATTTTTCTGAACGTTTTTCATTTCCGAATTAGTTATAATCAAAAGACCTGAAATTTCCTCGTATTTTTTTATGCTTAATATTTTCAAAAGATCCTCATCTTCATCGTAAAACTCTTTTTTTAACCCGATGAAATTGTCTTTTATAATCCATGTAATGGTTTTCGTATACATATAATCTTCATCTTTAGACACACTTTCAACCACATAACACACTTTACCATCAATAGTTTCTTCGCGTAATAATTTGTGAGTATCATCTTCGAGTTTACGATCACCAAGGTCGTCGTAAGTAAAATCGGAACCCATAAAATAATCGCTTTTACTATCGCTGGAAATTCGTTTAGTCTTTTTTAATGCAGGGAGATAAATCCACTGGTCATCGCTTTTATCCGAATCGTACGACCAACTCATGAATGATGTGTTTTTAACATCTGCAGGCGAAAGAAAAAACATAATGCTTTTTTCAACTTCACCCATATCTTTTGTGAATTGTTTGATTTTTCGTACTCTTTGATTTCCGCTTTTATTAACAAGTGTCATGGTTAAGTCAGAAGTCTGATCATCGCCGGCCGGACGATTATACACTTTCTCTATTATTTGCTTACCGGTTAAACTTTGCCCCGAAACTTTTGGAATGAATCCGATTGCAAAAAATATTGCAATTAAAACTGATGTAATTTGTAGTTTTTTCATGATTTTAGTTTTTAACTATTTAATGGTACAATGATGTAATGGTGCAATGGTACAATGATGTAATGGTGCAATGGTGTAATGATACAATGATGTAATTCACAACTAATTTTCATTGTATAATTGTATAATTGAATCATTGTATAATTGAATCATTGTATAATTGAATCATTGTATAATTGAATCATTGTATAATTGAATCATTGTATAATTGTATAATTGTATAATTGTATTAAAATATAATTATTTACTTACTGTTTTTAGTATTGCTCCAAGAATTTTCATTATTTCCTCAATATCTATAAGTAAACTCTCTGCTAATTTTTCTTCGATATACTCACTGTCTTTAAGTAATCTTATCCAATAATGAGTTTCTCTTGCTTCTTTATAAGAAATAAAATACTTAGCTCTGAAATCTTTCTTAGAAATACTTCCTGAAGCTTCTTCAGAATTTGCTCCTATTGATGTCCCGCTTCTGAGAATTTGTTTTGACAAAGTATATTCTTTCTTTTCTTCACTTAAATATTTATATAACTTAATGATACGTAAAGCAAAATTGTATGTCTTTGTTAATATTATATTTTCCTTCATCTTTAATTAATTTTTTAATGGTACATACAATGATGTAATGGTACAATGATGTAATGGTACAACGGTGTAATGATACAACGGTGTAATGATACAATGATGTAATTGCACAACTGATTTTCATTGAATCATTATATAATTAAATCATTGTATAATTGTATAATTGTATAATTGTATCATTGTATCATTGTATAATTAAATCACTATTCCTTCTTTTTCTTAAAAAATAAATTACTTACATATAATAAAACAAACATTATAGTAAGTGTTCCAATAAAACTTGTAAACATATTAAGCGACACCAATGCTCCGAGCTCTCTGTTTGGTGGAAATACCGAAAAGACAAGCACCATAAATCCGGCTATAACAACAATAGCATTAAAACTAATTGCCCTTCCCGAATGCGCCATAGTTATCTGAGCAACTTCTAACTTATTGTTACTTTTTGCTGCGTTAGTACGATATTGTTCAATAAAATGCACTGCATAATCGATTCCAATACCTATAGCAATACTAGAGAGTAATGCTGTTGTAGAATTAAGCGGAATACCCAAGAAGCCCATAATACCAAAGCTTATAAGTGCAGTAACAATAATAGGAACCGAACCGATTAATCCGATTTTAATATTTTTGAACATAAAAGATAACAGTACAATTATTATTATAAGCGATAATATAAGACTCATAACCTGTCCTTCGAGAATAAGATCAGTAAAAACCAATCCCTTATAACCGCTACCGGCATAATTCATAGTAATTCCGTATTTCTTAAAATCATTTTCATAGGTTTTAAGAATATCCAAAGCCGAATTAATTGCTTTCGAATTATCGCTTTTAAGTTGAAAAGTAACATTTAATTTCTCATAGTCATAATCAACTACTTTATCGAGATTTTCCGGATCACCGGACATTTCGTATAACAATAAATACTGTGCTATCAAATTTTTTCTGTCCGGTATTGTATTATATGCTTCATCGTCGGCATTCATAACTTTATTCATACGATTAACATAATCGGTTAACGAAAACGTGTTACCAACAACTTGAAGTTGATTATCAATATCTTTTTGCATTTTATCGACAAGTTTCAATACAGCAGGTTCTTTAAAGACATCCTTTTTCCCATTGGCATCAAGTATCAGATTAATTGTGCTTGTACCCCCGAAATGGTCATTAATAAATTTATCTGTTTGCACAATCTCACTATCTTTTTCAAATTTATCGAGGAAACTAGAATTAATCCATATTTTTTGCATTCCAATAACCGAGAAAACAATTATTACTGCTGTAACAATTATTGAAACATATTTATATTTAAGTACAGCAGATGCAAAATTATTTGCAAATTTCGAATGAGAATGCCCATCATTATCGTTCTGTTTTTTATTTTTTTGTAGTTTAGGCAAACCAAAAATCATAATAGCTGCCGGAAGGAAGACCAATGAAAATACCATGGCCATCAACACCCCAAATGCCGTAAATATCCCAAAGTATTTTACCGGATAAACCTGAGATGTAAGCAATGAGATAAAACCAACAGCTGTAGTAACTGAAGTCATAACCACCGGCTTCCACATATGCTGAAGCATATCAATGGTTGCTTCTTTTTTTGTAGCATTAGGATTTTTGTTAATATACAAATGCAAATGACTATACAAATGTATTCCATCGGCAACTCCAATAGCAATAAGCATTACCGGTATCATAGTAGAAACCGCATAAATAGGGATATTTACTGTCGCCATAAGTCCAAATGCCCAAATAGTTGAAAAGAAAACAACTCCAAGAGTAATAAGTGTTCCTTTCACACTTCTTAAGGTAATAAATAAAACTAGAAAAATTACTAAGATTACTATTGGCACCATTTTCTTCATATCGGCAGGACCGAGCAAGGCCATTGTTCCTTCAACAATAGGACGACCGGCAACATATATTTTTATATCATCGGTTTCAGAAGATTTAGCAACTTTAAGTATCTTGCTATAAAAATCCTGAGTAAATACATCATCTTTTATTTCGGCAACAATTACAGTAACTGTTTCGTCAGTAGAAACTAACCTACCGAAAACCATTTCGTTATTTTCTACATTATGTTTCAGTTGTTGTAACTTATCTTCTGTTTTAGGAACACGTTTAAAAAACCGTTTTACATCCATTCCATCATCTGTTCCAATAATATTATCGGCGGTATAAAGCGAAGTAACATCATCCTTATCGATTTCGTCGAATTTTTGAAAACGTTTTGTTAGTTGTTTTAAAGAATCGAGAGTTTCAGTATTAAAAATACCATTTTTATTTTCAATTGCTATAATAATTCCATCTTGAATATTAAACCACTCTTCTGCTTTGTTACTATAAACAAAAGCAGGATGACTTTCAGGCATATATTTGTCTAAATCAGTTTCCATTCTAGTATTTTTTTTCATCTCGAATACAAAGAATGCAGTAATAAGCAAAATTATGATCATGCTAATCCATGAATAATTCAATAATTTCTTTAATAATTTTTCCATTTTTATTTATGTTAATTAGTATTAACTAACTTCTATGTGATAAAAAAAAGAACTCGCTTTATAAATGCAAGTTCTTCGTCTTAAATTCTTACTATCTACAATAATTTTGTTTGTGTTGTTGGTTTTGGTGCCTTTACTACCAAAACCCGTGTAATGCTATTTGAATTATTATAAATACAATGCGGGATATCTTTCGGACTTTCCACTACACAATCTGTATCTACTATTTGTTTTTCTTTTCCTACCATAATCTCGGGTGTACCTTCGAGCACATAAAAAAACACATCGACAGGTGTAATATGAGGCTTCAAAGCTTCTCCGGGTTCTAATTTAATATGAATAGCCTGAGCAGAGTCTTTACTATACACTTCTCTTGTATCGACTTTATGCACTGTCTCTTTTATAGCTGTATCGCTTACTCTTGTTATTTTCATGATTTCTATTTTTTTATTAATAAATTTATTGATTCAAAAAGTTTTTTCCCTTCTTGAGATAAATTAAAACTATTACCTGAGAACTGCCATTTTTTTACAATCAACCTTAAACTTCCCATAATTATTATAGAAAGATTTTTTACTTCTATATCGGTACGTATTTCTCCATTTTTTTGTCCTGCAATAATTATTTCAGACAATATTTTATCATTTTTTTTCATAATCTCAGAAATCTTTCTAACTAGTACCGGCTCGTTTTTGAATATTTCTTCAGAAAAAATTACAGATACTAATGATGGCATAGCTTCAAATGATTCGAAATGCTTAATAAATAAATGTTCTATTTTATCGATAGCTTTAATATTGCTGTTTAATTCTTTACAAAATATCAATTCTGTGTTATTAAAAAAGTCGAGTATTGCAATAAGTATATCTATTTTACTGTTAAAATGTCTATAAATTGCAGGCTCGGAAATCCCAATTTTCTTTGCCAAATTTTTTATAGTCAACCCTTGAATTCCATTCATTGAAATTAAATCTAAGGCCACCTCAACAATTTCCTTTTGTCGTTTAGTTTGCATTTTTAATTATTTACAGACTTAATATTCTCAGCTTTTTTATTAATAATTGTATTTATTATAGCAACTATAATAAACAGAATCCCCGAATAAACATGAAGATGAGTTATGATATCATTTTTAGGATTAGTACCAAAAAAATAATACATTACTAATGGTATAGATGTTAATATCATAATAAGCATAGCTCCTACACGCAATTTATTCATTCTTTTTAGCATAATATATCAATTAATTTAATGCAAAGTTAGTTATTATTCACTAACTTGCAAATTATTTTAACAAATTATTTAAAATTACCTCTCATATCTATACAAAACAATTATTTACTAATGCCTAAACTATCTTCTTATCGTCAACTGCTCCGTATCTTAAATAAGTGAATATAAAAACTTTATGTGCTATTTTAGGATAACAATATAACAAAGCAACTCCTAATATGAAAAATGGAGCCGAATTTGAAATTAAATGATTAAGATTGGAATGAATTAAAGGGGCTGTTAAAATACCAATTAGTCCTTTCGCCTTTAAAGGGTAAATTCCCAATAATGAAAAGTCGAGATTCATTTCAATCTCAAAAAACTTAATCACCCCTATAATTACTAAAAAAAATAATGGAAAGATTATGCTGTATTTTAATCTTTTTGTGTTTTTGACCATAAAAAAACATCAAATATTATTGCAATTTTTCCAACTAGTTTAATAGTTTATTTTGTTCTTCTGTTTATTTTTTTTTGAATTGTAAATCAGAATAAAAATTAAAATTAACAATTTCTTTTCTTAATTCATAGCATTATCAATTATTTGTCCTGTATTGTTATCAAAGAAATGCATTTTTTGAATATTAAAGGACAAATTAATTTCATCGTCTTTTTTTAGAGAATTATCAGATTTTATTCTTGAAATTAGTTGTTTATTATGTAATTGAAAATACACATAAATTTCGTGACCGAGCTGTTCAATAAATAAGATTTTCTTTTTCAATATTGCAAAATTTTCGTAATCAATATTTTCATTATATTGGATATCTTCAGATCTGATTCCCATAACAATTTTTTTATTGATGTAATTTTTTAGTGTACCGTCAGCAGGCAAGTTTACTTTTAAATTTTTACTATCATCAATAAATTTTAACGCATTATTATCAGATATAATTTCTCCATTAATAATGTTCATAGGAGGTGTGCCAATAAATCCTGCGACAAATAAGTTGTTGGGATGCGAGTAGAGTTTTTTAGGAGTTCCAATTTGTTGAATTTTTCCTTTGTCCATCACAATAATTCTCTCGCCAAGAGTCATTGCTTCAATTTGATCGTGTGTAACATAAACAACTGTAGTTTTTAATCTTTGGTGTAATTTTGCGATTTCAATTCTCATTTGAACTCTGAGTTTTGCATCGAGGTTACTTAATGGTTCGTCAAATAAAAAAATCTTTGGTTCTCTAACAATTGCCCTACCAATGGCAACTCTTTGTTTTTGTCCACCTGACATTGCTTTCGGTTTTTTTTGTAGAAGATCTTCTATCTCTAATATTTCAGCAGCTTTCATCACCCTTTTATAAATTTCTTTTTTCTTTATTTTCTTAATCTTTAGTCCGAATGCCAAATTATCGAAGGCAGTCATATGGGGATATAGAGCATAATTTTGAAACACAATAGCGATATTACGATCTTTCGGCGGGAGTTTATTCACGCATTTATTGTCAATATAAAGTTTTCCTTTATTAATATCTTCAAGCCCGACTAACATACGCAATGTTGTTGATTTCCCACATCCTGACGGACCTACTAATACAATAAATTCTTTATCTTTAATATTAAGGTTAATATTATCGACTGCTACTGTTTTATCAGCATATATCTTAGATACATTTTCAAATTTTATTTCTGCCATGATTTTAAAAAAATTAACTAAAGCGTTATTTATAATATATATAAACCGAGATTAAATTTTAAATCTTGATTTTGGGATATGTGTAATTCTTACACAAAGGTCTAATTCCCCCGAAGCAACTATGTAATTATCCTTAGACTCTACTATTCCCGTTGTAAACACAACATTATTAAGATAAACATTTTCTTTCATATCTTTTGTGAGTTTATTATTTACTTCTAACAAAGGCGTTTGCATTTCAGAATGTAATATTTTGGTAGGGTCGTTTTTGTCAAGAACAGCCCAATATGTTCTGTAAATTTCAGAGTTGTTCTTTATTTCAACTCCATGAAATAAAATAAGCCAACCTTGTGGTGTCAGAATTGGTTGTGCCCCTCCACCAATTTTTTCGAACATCACAGATTCCTTATTTGCACGAATAAAAGGTTTATCCTCCGGTTTCCAATACAATAAATCTTTTGATTTTGATAGATTTATTGACGGTCCGGGGTTATAAAGACTATCTTTAGGTGTAACAAAATAAAGAAATCCCAATGGTCGGGTCATAGCATAATATAAATCATTAATCTTGCCTTCAAACAAAAGCATGTCTTTATTTTGATGGTCTAGTATAATTCCTTCTAAATTATAATTCAATCCATCGCTTGACGAATAAAGTGTAGTACATTGTCTTTCGGAGCTTACAGAGCAAGTAGTCATATAATATTTATCGTCAATGTGAGAAACTCTTGCATCTTCAATTCCATATTCTTGAAAACTCTCTTGAGGTGAAATAATTTTATCGTAATGAATTTTAACTATTTCGTTACCATCTTGGCTAATTTCAACAGGCAATATCCAAGAAATTGAAGTAACAGCACACACTGGGGTTGGTAAATATTTTTTTATTACAAAGATGCGCGGATCTGAAACATCAACATCTTCAAGCTTATATCCATCGACAACATATCCTTTTTTTGTATCTTTTCGTATGCAAAAAATTTTTCCTGATTGAATTGGATTTTTCAATGCTTCGGCAACTCGTACCATCAGAATTAAATTTCCATTCTTCAGTCTTGCCATTCCGGGATTGAAAGCACCCAAAACATAAGTATCTATATCAACATCTCTTCTTAAGGGAGAATATGAGAGATCAATATCTTCCGGTTTAAGAATAATTTTATCAAATTTAAATTTCTCCATCTTTAATTTCCCGATTTAAATATTATACAAAGGCTCCCCTGTTAATGCATTTTGGGGATATTTATTACATAACTCAGCTAAAATATCTTCATGACTAATTGCAACATTTAAAACAGTATCGTTGCCGCCATAATAAATATAAATTGTTCCATCGTTTAATCTTCTTGCGCCACAACTAAAAACTACATTTGGAACATGAATATAATCTGAGCTTTTTATTTTACAGTCATCTTGTGAAGGAAATAAAACCGGTATATTAGAAACTCTTATTTTTTGAGGGTTGTCCAAATCATGAAGCATTACACCAAGCACATAAGGATTGCCATCCATTGTTTTTCTTACACCATGAAAAATGCTTAACCAACCATATTTTGTTTTTATTGGAGGAGCTCCCGGACCTATTTTATCGGAAAAAGAACTGGGTCCACCACCTTGTTTCATTATCGGTTCGTTTTTAAGTTGCCACTTCTTTTTAAAAATGTCATCGGTATAACCTATATTAATTTCCGAATATTTACCACCTGTCACATCAATTGTATCATCATTTGGTCTGAAAAGAGCAACAAATTTATTGTTTATCTTTTGTGGGAAAATAACAACATTTCTCATGTCAATATCCATTATCACACCATGTCTGACAATGGATTTAAAATCTTTAGTTGTTGCCATTGAAATTCTTACTCTATCTTTTATTGTTCCATGGTAAGCACTATATGTAATAAAATAAGTATCATTAATTTTTGTTATTCGAGGGTCTTCCACCCCACCTTTTTCGTTTTCTATTAATTGATTAATATCTAAACCCTCGGCTATTTTATCATTTTTTGTACAGGGTTTAAGAAAAGGTGTGAGACTAATTTTCCAATCTGATAAACCGTTATTGCTTTTTGCTAATCCAATAAGTGAAATACCATTACGCAGATGAGAGCGAAAAAGTAAAATTGTTTTATTATCAAATTCAGTAACGCCGGCATTGTGTACAGTAATTACTTTTAATGCAGGGTTATCCCAAGTTTCGTTCACGTCATGGCATGTTAAAATGGGATTGTTTAAAAACCTTTTAACAGGATTGTTTAAATCTATTTCGTATTTTTCACCTTGTATTTCTACATTTTTTATAACAGAGTTCATTTTTATCGATAGTTCTTAATTATTTGTTTTGCTATTTCATTTGATTCAATTGCTTGCATGCTCAAAAGAGCTTCAATAGTTGATTCTGCTCCTGAATTATAATTAATGTTATTTGCGAAATCTATACCATCAAATGCTATACCTGAGTTTGTATTGTACATAATTTGATTAGCCGGATTATTACCAAAAAACCATGTTGCTAAATTACCTGCTTCTATTGCAAAAGTATTATCCTTAGTAATTGCATATGCTTCTAAAGATGCATATATCATTGGAGTTATAGAATATGATATTTGCGGAAATTGGTTATAATCATCCATCACTAACGAATCATTATTATTTACTATGCTGAACTGACTGATAAAACCTTTTTTAATACAATAAGGATAAAAATATTTTACTTCGTTTAGTCCTGCATTTATTAATGTGTCATCTTGTAATATTTTGCCTGAATATAATAATGCGTAAGCTTGCATATTTCCCCAAGCATGCCACTTATTACCCCAACTCATAAAAGCATAATATGGGAATGTGTCTTTATCCCCAAATTGATCTTTGGTTAGTGCTTGACCTAAATTCAAAATTAAATTTTTAAGCATTGCCGATTTATTTGTCTGATAATAATTAGTAAGTGCAACGATAATAATTGACAATTGATCAGCTCCCGGGGATATTGCATATTGAGTTATATTGATGCCATCAATTATAGTTGTTTCTGATGGTTTAGAAAATTGTTGATTTATTTTTTCAATTAATTCTTCCATTATTGGAACAGTTTTGCTTTTTAAATCATCAAGCTCAGGAGATTCGAGCATATTAAGCTCAGACAAAGCCCACAAAGCTCGCCATGACCAAAAATTTGGAGTGGGTGTACTATTTTGATGTGTTGTATTTATTTCATCATTCGGGAACATAAAATTGTAAAAATAACCATTATCAGCTTTCATATATAAAATGAAATTTGTCAATGATTGTATTTTATTAAGATATTTTATTTCCGATTCAATTTTATATTGGCGACAATAAAAGACTAAAGCCCGCGAAACATCATCAACGCAAGTATAACCTTCGTCGTCATCGGTAACAACCTCATAATTAGGGGCATTACAATAAATCCAAATTGCACCTAAATTATTATCATTAATATTAATTTCCTGATATAATTGTTCTAAATGATATGTATTTACTAAAGAATTATTATCTACATATGTTTTATCACATGAGCTTAAAAAAAATGATGATAATAATATTAAAATAATTATTTCTTTTCGCATAGCAATTTGTTTGATTTTAGTTCATCTAATATTTCTTCAATACTAGTAATTGCAAAACTTGATGAAATATCTGATAAAGCATATGGTATAATCAATTTGCCGTAATGTTGCAAAAATCCACAGGTATAAACTACATTAGGCACATAACCTACACGTTCATGTTCGTTAGGAATGAAAAAAGGTTTATCCAATGTGCTCAAAACTTTTTCAGGATTGGTTAAATCAAGTAATGATGCACTCATAACATATTTTCTAAGAGGTCCAACAGCATGTGTTATAAGCAGCCACCCCATTGATGTTTTAATTGGACTGCCACAATTTCCTAATTGTAGAAAATCCCAGTCGTATTGTGGTTTTTGTATTACCTTGTAATTATCCCAGAAATAAAGATTATCAGAAAACATTATAGATATATTTTCTCCATCTTGCCTGCCAATCATTACATATTTACCATTAACTTTTTCAGGGAAAAGAGCCATGCCTTTATTAAACGCGGCATTACCATATAACGAATTGATTTTAAAATGATTAAAGTCTTCTGTTTCTATTATTTGAGGGCGAATATTATTGCCATTATAAGCAGTGTACGTTCCAATATATTTTGGTTTATCTCCATCTGAAAATTTCACAAATCGAACATCCTCCATGCCCATATTTTCAGCTTTTGATTTTGGGAAAATAACACGGTTATTTATTTCAATATTCTCTTCAAAAGAGATATCATAGTTAGTATCGAAGATATCAAATAATGCTGTTTCGGTTTCTTTGTTATCTGTTTTGTTACTGTCAATATTACTAATTATTTGTAAAGCTTCTTGCCTTGAGAAATTTTCAGGGAACAAATCTATTATTGATTTATCGATATTTTCATAAAATTCAATTCGTTTTATTAAAAACTTCTTTTGAAAATTTGTGTTTTCAACTTTACCAAAACACATAACATCCGAAGACATGGGATCTAAAGTAATATTCCCTTCTTTAGAAATAATTCCTGTTCTGAACTCAATAGAAGAGATATGCCCTTCGCCGGTTGCTCTTAAACTTAGAACAAAACGAAGCTCACCTTTTTTTAAATTATTTTGATTTGGATGAGCCACAATAGAAGGATTAAATAAAGCAGCAGATTCAACAGAATATTCTTTCGTAAGATAAGTGCCTAATAATAATTTTTTTTGTAGCGATTGATTTTCCGGTGAAGGAACAAGTGGTTCAATATTTTTATAATGTTGTAATAATACTTCCTTTAATTTTACATGTCTATTTTCAAATTCTTTTAAAACTTTATTTAATGTACTATTTGCAATATTCTCATCTAAAGTAGCGATTTTATCTGCAAGATTTTTTATTCTTTCTTCGGTGTCTAACTCAATAAACAAAGGAATTACTCTCTCTGATTTTGATATAATATTAATATTTGTTCTTTCTACATTAATCATATTTCTGTATTTTCTAATAATTTTTATTGTTAATTTTTTTATCCTTTAATTCCGGAAGATGCCATGCTTTTTATAAAATATTTTTGAAAAAATAAATATGCAATCATAATTGGCGTAGCAAGTAATACTGCTGATGCTAATTTTACTCCTAATTGCCCTTCTGACTGTCCTCCCACGGCAAACAAGGTAACTAATTGTGGCATAGTCATTAAGTTTGATTTTCTTATTACAATTAATGGCCATAATACGTCATTCCATGAATTCATAAAAGTTATTAATGCCACAGTTATAATTGTTGGTATAATATTTGGCCACAATACTCTAAAAATTATTGTTAAGTCATCACATCCGTCAACTCTGGCAGCATCAATCAAATCATTAGGAATTGCTTTGAATATCTGTCTAAACATTATTATGGCAAATGCACTGTTAAGAGCCGGAATTATAAGAGCTGCAAAAGTATCTACCCATCGAAATTTTATCATTAAAATATAGTTAGGTATTAATGTTATCTGAAAAGGAAGAGTCATTGTGAAAATTATAATAAAAAACAATAAATCTCTTCCTTTAAAGTTTAATTTTGCAAGGGCAAAGCCAACCATTGAACCAAAAACAACAACGCCAATAGTTGAACAACTCGCTACAAATGTGCTATTTAACAACGATTTAAAAATTGGAATTTTGGCAAACATCTGAGAGTAATTACCAAGGGTAAAATTTTGTGGTAAAAATACGAGTGTCCCAATTTCTTTTTCAGGAGTAAAAGAAGCTACAATCATCCAAAAAAAAGGATACAAAAAACTTATTGCCGCTACTGCTAATAATATATGTGTTATGATTTTTCTAATTTTCATTTTTAAAATAAATTTATTCAATTATTTTTTTCTATTGTGTATTTCTGAATTACAACAACTAACATAATAACAACAGAAACAAATATTCCTATTGTGGCAGCATATCCCATATGATAAAATTCAAAGGCTTGTTTGTAAATATATAACATAACAGATAAAGTGCTATTTAAAGGTCCTCCGCTTGTCATAATATATGGTTCAATAAAAAGACTGAATCCGCCAATTGTAGAAAGAATTACAACCATAAAGATTGTAGGATTAATGGCAGGTAATGTGATATGCCAAAACTTTTGCCACTGGCTTGCACCTTCGACATCTGCTGCTTCATAATATGCTTGTGGTACTGTTTGCAAGCCTACTAAAAATAATATAACATATAGCCCAACATTTTTCCATGTTGCCATTATGGCAATTGAAATTATGGCAACGCTTTTATTTGTCAACCATGCAACTTTTCCTAATCCGATAGTTGTTAATAATTTATTTATCAATCCGGAATCAAATCCATATAATTGTTGCCACAGAATAGTTATAACAACTCCGGAAATAATAAAAGGCAAAAAGAAAGCTGCTCTAAAAAAACTTTTAAATAATATTTTTTGATTGAGGAAATATGCTAAAGTTAATGCTATTATAATTTGGAGAGGAATATGTATTATCAAGAAAAGGAATGTATTATATAAAGATATCCAAAACAATCTGTCTTGGAATAATCTAATAAAATTATCAAATCCAACATATTTCATTGGAGATATTATATTCCATTTAAAAAAAGTTAGAATTACAGAAAAAACTACAGGAAAAACTATAAATAAAATTAAATGTATCAGATATGGTGACACAAAAAAATATGGTGAAATTGATTTCTTAAATTTATTTTTAGCCATAGTTTGTAATATATATTATTTAGTTTTTTGTGCGTAGCAAGACATTAACAGCTTTGTCGGCATCACCAATAGCTTTTTCAGGACTTTTCATATCATATAATACGCATGCTTCATATTCTTGCGAAATAATATCCAAAACTTCTGTTATAACTTCGCAATTATCAATTCCTTTTATATACTTTGTCTGTTTTGCAAATATTTTTAATTTAGGATTCTCCTTAAAATAATTTTCATAATCTTTTATAGTATCTATACCATATCTTCTTGGCAATTGACCTGTTGTTTCGATAAATTTCAAATCTCCTTTTTTATCAATCATGGTTTTTATAAACTGGAAAGCTAATTGTGGATTTTTGCAGGTATTGAATATTACTATATTTTTAGGGTCGCAATATGTATAGATTGGTCCTTTATGATTGTCAGGAACAGGTATTGGAAAGAAATCATATTCAAAATTTTCGGGTTTAAATTTTTCTAAATGTTTAATTTCCCAAGGGCCTGTGAATTTTGTAGCTACTTGTCTTGCAATAAATGGATCTGCGCCTGCTGACTTTTGATCTTTTGAAAAATAATTATTTTTATATAAATCTTGTAAAAATCTAAATACTTCTATTGCATATTTATTATTAAAACACGCTTTATTGTTTTTCACTAATGGGAGTCCGTCTGAAGCAGCTATGTATAATGTGTAAAAGTTGAATAGTTGTTGATACCAAACAACTTTAACAGATGTGTTTCCAAACCATTGGTCTACATAACCGTCTCCATTAATATCTTTTTTAAATTTTTTTGCTGCATTTAGGTAACTAGAATAAGTTTGAGGCAAAGAATCCTGTTTTAAAGAAGAAAACAAACCTTTATTATATAAAGTCATTATAGGATTAATCTTCCAAGGAATTTGATAGATGTGACCATCAGAGGAGGTAACCTCTTTAATAGTTGAAGAATCACAGCGGGTGTGAATAAATTCATTAAATCCGACAAGTGTATCTAGTGCAATCAAAACATGAGATTTAGCATAAAACTCTACTGAGCCCTGCCACATATTTGAATAAATATCAGGTGTGGTTTTGCCTACAACAGCTGCGAGTATCATTTCTTCACTTGATTGTCCTTCGGGCACAGGTTGAAATTTTATTATATTTTCGGGATGTTGTTTATTCCATTGATTAACCATTTTTTTTGAAAAAATTATTTCACCATTATTGTTTGATGACCAATAAATCAAGGGAACATTTTTCTTAGTATTGTTCTCGCTGCAACTATTCAAAAGAAAGATTGAAAAGAATATGTATAGAAAATATTTAAAATTCATTTTTTGTCTTTTATAAAATTTATTCATCTCCTACTTAATATTTTTTGTTTCTGTTTATGCAAAAGAAAACTTGTTGCAAATTCGTTAATATTTTTTATTTCTTATTTGTTAAAAGCACTTTTGTTAATCATATTAATATTTTTATATACAAACTATAGAATAATTATAGTTTATATAATATTGTTGTTTTTTTGTTGAGTAAACATAACTTCATTTATTATCAAGATTAAATAATATTGGTATTAATATTTCTTTAACTACTTTGTGGAAGTGTTCTATAAATTTATTTAAAAAATAAACAGTCAGGCTTTGATTCTCATAGTTTATTATAACAATACTATTATTAAATGCACAAAAGTAAGCCTGACTGAAAAATTAATCTAAGTTTTAATCCACTCCGAAAAATCATCCGTCAACTGACGGATTGAAATCTGACAGGTTTTTTATTGAAGCAAACCTGTCAGGTTTCTTTGGAGTAGTCTTAAGTTTAAAATGTTAATCTTGAACTTTTTCTCGATTATATATGGTTGCAATTTGATTAGGAGTAAGAACTGTTTTATACATTCTTATTTCGTCAAGAGAACCATTGAAATAACCTCCCCATTCCAAAGGAATTATATGATCATTATCATAGTTCTCTGTTGTAGCAGCATATTTACTTGAGCCAACGCCAAAAACTAAATCATGACCTGTAACTTTTACTAAATCACCTTCTACATCGTCCCACACTTTTATTGGAGCTCCATTAATATAAAATGTCATTTCATTACCGCCAAAAGTTACTGCAATATGATACCATTTAAGAATATCTAATGGGACTGTGCAATCTTTATCATAGCAACAAGCATCATCTGTACTTGCTGTAAAAAATGGTATATTTGCTGATTGAAGTTGAAATTTGTAACCATTCCATGATTGAAGACCCATAAAACGGTTGCTTTCTCTAACTCCAGCAGCATTTATCCATAATGCAATAGTAATTTGTTTAGGGTTTATTGAAGCATTATATGGAACTGTAATTTTTGCTCCTTCATTGAAAGCAATAGCTTTACCTTCATTTCCATAACGGTCGGTTGTCCATGTTGGTTGTCCAGTACCAAAACCGGCTTCGTTTCCAAAAGTACCAGTAAGTAGTTCATTGCCGGAATAATCAGCAACTGTTGTTCCTGTACCTTCATCAAAAGTCCATTGACCAACTAAATCGTCAGGTGCAATTGCAGCAATTACTTTTGTGTTGAATAAATCCATTGCATTAGTCAAAGAAACAATACTATTGCTAACTTCTGCTTGAGTTGATGCTTCATTATCATATACTCCCTGAGCAATATCAATAACACCTTGTAATTCAGCTATAGAACCATATTCAAATTGACCGGCAGCAGTACCTTCTACAGAATTTGCAACAAGATTGTCGGCTTCTGTAATTTTAGCCATCAATGCAGTTTTATTCACTATGTCATCATCATCGTCATCATCACAAGAACTGACAAAAAACATGCTAATTCCCAATAATGCTATTAGCACTAACATACTTTGTTTTTTTAATTTTTTCATTGTTATAAAATTTAAGTTAATAAAAAAGATTAATTAATTTGATTATTTGAATCTATTTCACTTTGCGGAATAGGAAAGTACCTATGTTGTTCGTAATTAAAATTTGTATTGCTTAAGGCTTGTTCGGCAATATTTTTACCATAACGCATTAGATCATAGAAACGATGAAATTCAAGACCTAATTCAACTCTTCTTTCATGCTGAATAATGTTTCTTAAATAGCTTTTTTCTGTATTGGTAATATCGGGTAATAATTGGTTAGGAATTGTTCCTGCTCCAACTAAAGATGTGTCGTATAAATAACATTCTCTTGCTCTTTTTCTAACTTTGTTTAATGGAATTAATGCTTCTGCAGAACGATTAAGTTCATTAAGTGCTTCAGCTTTAATTAACAATATTTCGGAAAATCTCATATAAACAAAATTCAGATTTCCATCGCCAATTATGGGTGTTTCTGCCTTTGTTTCTACATATTTTTTGCTTAGGTAACCTGTAACAGACCATGCAGGGACAAAATTTTCTCCATTCACCCATTTTTTCCCTTTTCTACCTACAGTATAATCCAATCTGGGGTCAACAACACTATCTTGAGTTACTTCAAACTCGTCAACAAAATTTTGAGTAGGAGCATCAAAAGCATATCCTCCAATAGGTTTTGGTGAAAAATACTGATTCAGATAACTTCCTAAGGCAGGAGATTGATCTGATAATTGTTGAATTTCAAAAATAGATTCAGAATTGTTTTGGTATGAAATTTGAAAATTTTGACTATAAATTGGCATTAATGAATACCCAAGCAGCTCTACTGAATCTGCATTTTCGAAAGCCGACTCCCATTTTTCCTGAAACAGATATGCTTTTGCTAATAAACCCATGGCAGCTCCTTTGGTTGCTCTTCCTGTATTTGCTGCATCATAAGATGTTGGCAAAACAGCACTTGCATCTATCAAATCTTGTTCAATCTGATTGTATATGTCTTCAACGGGATAGACAGGGATACTTAAATCTTCAACATTATTGATGGGTTTTGTTTTTAAAGGTATTTCACCAAAGATGTTTGTTAAATTAAAATAGAAATATGCTCTTAGGAATTTAGCTTCACCAATAATTCTTTGTTTTAATTTTTCGTCCATATTAATGTTAGGAACATAAAAAATAACATTATTAGCTCTGACTATGCCTTCATAGTAATGTTTCCATATTGATTCGATTTGCCCATTATCTGAATTTACGGCAAAATCGTTAATATAAGTAATATCACTTAAATCACCTGAATTACCTCCTTTTACAGCATCATCAGATGCTACATCACCAAATACCCATAAGTTATTATTAGTTGATGTAAACGAACATATTTGATAAGTGGCATTTATTGTAAAAAGTGCCTGTTCTTTTGTTTTGTAAAAAGTACTGTTAGTGTATTCTCCCTGTAAATCAACATCTAACATATCTGAACAACTATTAAATGAAACTGTAAGAAAGAGTAAAATTACGTATTGATATATTAATTTCATAGTTAGAGTTTTTTAAAAAGTTACTTGCAAGCCGAATGTTATGGTAAAAGCAGAGGGATAAGTTCCCCAGTCTATTCCATTTACACGAAAAGGTTCGCTGCTATGTAAAGTATTATCACTGGTTGTTAATTCGGGATCTAATCCCGGATATTTTGTGAATGTATATAAATTAGTTCCCGAACAATATATTCTTAGATTTGATAATCGTATTTTTTTTACAACATCGTCTGATAAGTTATATCCTATTTGGATGTTTTTTAATTTCAAATAAGAAGCATCTTCCAGAAAACGAGAAGAAGGTCTTGCATTATTTGATTTTGCTTCCCAACAGGCTCTGGGTTGTGTGTTACTTGTTCCTTCACCTGTCCAACGTTCATCATAATATCTTTGAGTAAGGTTAAATGGGCGATAAAATCCTTCAATATCTGTTGCTATTTGGTAATATATTTTTTGACCAAATGCGCCTCCCAGAAACATAGAGAAATCAAATTGTTTATAATTAAATCCCAAAGTTAAGCCTGTAGTTACTTTTGGAATAGCACTTCCGAGATGTGTTCTGTCTTTGCTGTCAATTACACCATCACCATTTTGATCTTTAAATTTCACATCACCGGGTTCAATATCATTTCCCTGAAAAGCATGTGTTACAATCTCTGTCTGATTTTGGAATATTCCCTCCATTTCATATAAATAGAAAGAACCGATAGGAAAACCTTCTTCGGTTTTTGTTGCATAAACACTATTGTCGATACGCCCGGCAAGAATAGGATTGTCTAATTTCAACATTTCATTATGAAGTAATGAAGCATTGGCATTTATGTGAAATGAAAAGTCTTTAGAAAAATATTTTTTATATTCTATGGCTAATTCAAATCCGGAATTTAAGACACTTCCTGTATTCATAATAGGAGAGTCTGCATAACCTGCTGATGAAGGAATTGAAACACTAAGTAATAAATTGTTTGTGGTTTTACGAAAATAATCGATACTTATGTTTAACTGGTAATTAAATAAAAATTCTAAATCAGTACCTATATTTATTTGATCACTGGTTTCCCACTTAATATCATTATTTCCTAATTTATAAGTAGCATAACCTTCATTAGGAACTGCACCAAAGGGATATTGATAATTTTGTGTAATGCGTTCTAAGTAAGCAAAATCAGGAATTTCCTGATTACCTACTGCGCCATAACTAAGCCTTAATTTCCACAAGTTTAAGTGTTTGGAATCTGTAAAAAAATCTTTTTGAATATTCCATGCCAATGAAGCTGAATAAAAAGTACCCCATCTGTTGTCTTTACTAAACCTTGAAGAGCCATCTCTTCTGATAAGTGCGGAAGCAAAGTACTTTTCTTTATAGTTATAGTTTACTCTTGAAAAATATGAAAGAAGTTTGTAAGTAAGTTTATTTTCATTTGCTGTAACAACACCTGTTCCGTTTCCTATAAAAATTAATGTTGGGTCTTGATCGGCGAAATCCCTATCGTTTACAGTAGTGTTCGCAAATATATTATTAACACTTTCAGTACCAAGTATTCCATCAAAATTATGAATATCATTTATGCTTTTATTAAAATTTAAAACATTACTAAAAGACCAGTTAAAAGATGAACCATGTAATACATTTAATGAATTTATCTCGTTTACTTTTCTGCTAGAGCTATTTCCCCAAGTCTTATTGAATCTTTTTTGTTTATATTCAGTGTTATCAATTCCTAAAATGGAAACAAAAGTTAAGTTTTTATTTATTTTAAATTTTGCATTTACATCTCCAAAAGTACTAAATTGATTTTTAACATTATCTGTATTTTCTAATAGTCCAAGTGGATTGTAACCATCACCCATTAAGTCCGGTCTGTCAGGCATGTCAACAAAATTTCCGTTTTCGTCATAGATTGGGATCATTGGATTTCTGAAAAAAGCGTAGCGAACGGCACTTCCTCCGTTTCCACCATAACCATCACCGGAATTTCCAACTATATTTGTTTTTGATTTGCTGATATTAATATTAGTTCCGAGACTTAACCATTTTTTTACATCAGAGATAATACTGATTTTTCCTGTTATTTTTTCATAATCACTTCCTACCAATATTCCTTCTTGTCCAAAATAGCTTCCTGAAATGTTATATTGTGTTTTTTCACTACCCCCACTTATTCCTAAATGATAATTATTTATTATTGCTGTTCTAAAAATAGATTCTAGCTGGTCAATATTAGGGGAATTGTTAAGAATCTCATCAGTTATTTTTTTTCGATAAAGTTCGGGGTGTTCAATTATATTACTACTATTATTAAAATAGTCAGCGGCTTCATTATATACTTCAGCATATTCATATTTATCAGTCATTTCAGTCAATACGCCGTGTTTTTGAATACCTGTATTCATGTTGAAAATTATTTTCGCATTTTGATTTTTTTTCCCTTTATAAGTTGTAATCAGCACAACACCATTACTTGCACGTGAACCATATATTGCAGCCGAAGCAGCATCTTTTAAAACACTAATTGATTTTATGTCGGAAGGTGAAAGATTATTCATTGCATCTTTAGTTGGCACACCATCTACTATATATAATGGACTGTTCGCACCGGTAACAGACCCAAGTCCTCTAATTTTAACCTGAACACCTTCGCCGGGAGCACCACTATTTTGAGTAACATCTACACCTGAAGCCAATCCTTGCATTGCTTGTGTAATGTCGGAAACATTTCTTTTCGTAAGTTCTTCGGTATTGATTGTAGAAATAGAACCCGTTATGCTTTCTTTTTTTTGAGTTGAATAGCCAATAACAACAACCTCTCTCAATTTTTCAGTTTTAGATTGTAAAACCACATTTATTACAGTTCGTCCAACTATTGGAATGATTTGAGTTTTAAGACCAATAAACGAAAAAATTAATGCTTGATTAAGATTATCTACTGTTATAGAATATTTTCCATTAATATCTGATGTTGTTCCAATATTTGAGCCTTTGATTATAATATTGACTCCGGGAATAGTTTCCCCATTCTCTTCAGTAATAACTCCTTTAATTATAAAACCATCAGAAGATTTCCGGTCGTCTGTTTTAGAAAAGATTACAATCTGGCTATCAACATTCTTATAGGTTAAATCGCTGTTTTTTAGTGCAAGTTTTAGGATATCATCAATACTCTTATTGGTAGTATTGATTGAAACACTCTTATTAACATCAATTTTATCACTATTATAAAAAACACTATACTCACTATTTTTATCTATATAATGAAATACTTCTTCAAGTGTTTTTAAATTTTTTGTTTTGCTGTTTTGAGCAATAACAGTTTGTGTGTTAATTAATAAGCAGAAAATAATAATATTGCTTATAAACATTAACTTAAATAAAATGCTTGGTAGATTATCATGTTTTTTCACAGTATAATATTTTTCATAATTATTAATAACTTGTTATTTTACTTAATATTTATAGTGTCATTTTTAATTTCATAATTAAATGGCGTTGTAAGTTTAATAATGTTCAATATGCTTTCAATATTTTGTTTCCTATTAAATTTCCCTGTATATCTACAATTTTTAATTTTTTTATTTCTTATGTTAAAGATCACATTGTGAGAACGTTCAAGTTTAGTTGCAATATTTGCAAAAGTTTGATTTGTAAATAAAATTTCTCCATTTTTCCACGATGAATACAACTTAATGTCTTGAGATTTAAAGATTTTCGATTGGTTACTTTTTCTTATTAACAAATAGATCTGATTTGGATACAAATTTGAATAATGTTCTGCTTCATTTTCTTTAATCTTAATTTTTCCTCTTTCAAGAGAAATGAAATGAATATTATTGTCAGGAAACGAAGAAACGTTGAAAGCTGTCCCAAGAACTTGAATTGTATTCTCGCAGGTATGTATTATAAATGGTTTAGCTGAATTATGAGTTACATCAAAATATGCTTCGCCCTCAAGAAAAACCTCTCTTTTCTTTTTCCCAAAATTATCACTATATTTTAATTTTGTATCTGAATTAAGAATAACGATTGTGTTGTCGGGTAAGATTATTTTTTTTATTTTTCCGTTTGGCACCACAATCTCTTTATAAGCGATTTTATTTTTATGAGAGAAAAAAGATTCCTGAAAAAACAATACACTTAACAAAGAAAAAATAAGAAAAACAGCAGCAGCATTTCTCCACACTTTGATTTTAAATTTTTTGTTTGGCTTTAGTGTTATTTCTTGTTTATTAATATCTATTTTGGTGGCTAAACGAACCCATTCCTTATTAATATAATCGTCAGGAAGTGATTTTTTCTTAAAACTCAATAATTGTATATGTCTTTTTGCGTCTTCAGCTATTTTTTTATTTTTAGCATTTCCCTGCATCCAGTCTTCCCATGCTTTAACATTACCATTGTTTAAACCTCTTGCATAATTGCAAAAAGTCTCATCTGATATAAAATCTTTAAATTTGTAATTAGAGTACTTTGTCATTTTTATTATTGTTACATTATTATAGAGTATAAATATTTGATTTTATACTCAGGAAAAAATAATTATTTTAAAAATTTATTGCTTTTTTATTTCATTTCGGAATGATGTAAGTATTCTGTTTAGCAGATTACTCACAGATTGTTTGTTGATAGATAGCGTGTTACTGATTTCTGCATTAGAAAAATTTAAATAAAATTTAAGATAAATAATTTCTCTTTGTCTTGGTGTTATTTTTTTTAAAAGATTTGAAATTAATGCCTTTTTTTCTATACAGATTTCTTCTTCAATTATTAGATCTTCAGTGGAAATGGCGAAATTTTTAACCGAGTAGCTATAACTATCGAGTATTAATGCGTATAATGTTAACTTATGTTTTTTTTTTAATAACTCGTTCCTAAATATTTTAAAAACATATGTTTTTACATAAATAACATTGTAATTTTTATGTCTTGTCTCCCATATTTTTATAAAAACATTCTGTATTGTATCTGCAACATGAGCATTATTGCTAGTTAATTTCTCACCATAAAAAAACAGATCATCATAATATTTATAAAACATCTCATTTAAAGCATCAGAGTTTCCTTTTTTAATTTCATTCCAAAGCAGAATATCTCTTTTTATTGAAAGCTCTTGTTTATTCTTAACACTATTTCTCTTTTTTTCGATTGACATAGCAAATCCTAAAAACAATTTGGATTTATTTGTTACAAATCCGTTTATTTAATTATCAAATTTTCTTTTAATAAAAAACCCAGTTATAAATTTTCTCAAATTTAATATTTTTTTAACACCCTGAAACTTTAAACATATTATATAAAAAATATTTATCGTGCAAGAACAATTATAAAATTTTGAGTCCACTCCGAAAAGTCTTCATATTACAAATGTATTAAAAATAAAATATGAATAAGTCAAGTTGAAAAAATAATTTTTTATTAAAATGTTAATAAGTCAACTTTGTAACATATTGAAAATCAGAAATATGTAAACTTATTAATAATTTTATAACATATTGAATATCAAATAGACATAATGAAATAAATTGTTCCACATAGAAGATAAAACATTAAATATCAGTTGCTTAAATGAATTATTTATTATATCTTTGAATTAATATTAAAAAATATTAAAAATAATGTTTAGAAAAACAGACACAGCATATC
>Ga0190306_1000159_pt1 | contig 25840 bp, 22 predicted proteins | sample 48700734_MG_FD_161657 | JGI IMG/M metagenome (GOLD analysis project Ga0190306, IMG submission 161657) | Hydrothermal vent sediment bacterial communities from Southern Trench, Guaymas Basin, Mexico - 4870-07-3-4_MG | ecosystem: Environmental > Aquatic > Marine > Hydrothermal vents > Sediment ... | reverse complement strand
GAGTTGCTATTCTGGGCTCTGTCCCGAGAAGTTTGCCGAATTTAAAGGATACGGAACCAACTGTAGTAGCCAGAACAGTTTCCTTCCCTGATTCTGTTTCTATTTCCCGAATAGTAAAAATTGATTCCGGTTTTACAGTTATAGAGCTAAGATCCTTCTGCTCCAGTTCTGCATAGCTATCCTCACCTGTAATTACAGAGTCTCCGGCTTTTAGACTATCTCCGGGAAAGGCTTCAAAAGTATCTCCGGCTGACTTTATATCAACCCAGCCATCTACAAACACTAAATCTGCATCCTGGGCAAAAACAGCAGCTGAAATAATTGTTAAAAAAATTGCTATTATGTATTTCATGATAAAGGCCCCGTAAAACCAAAAATAAATGGATATCTTCCCTTTCTACCGGATAACAGAAGAATAAAATCCCCTCCCGGTCCGCTTAATCGTACCAGAACAGCTGTAGGAGGAACATATTTATCAAAAAAAGTTGCTACTTCCATAGTATCACCAAAAATAAGACTGGACTTATTTGTGACAGGTTCAACAGTATAATATTCGGAACCGTCAAATTTAAAGCCCGCTTCTGCCAGCCTTATCCAGAAAAAATTTGCATCTGAAGTTCTGGCAACAATTTCACCGTCAATAAGCATGGGAACTGATGTCATTTCCGTCATTTTCTCTGTATCACCACTGTTGTACAGGGCTATAAACCTCTTAATAGCTCTGTTATTGGGTACAGCCTTCATTGTTGTACATGAACTTAAAGCAATAAGTATCATAACTGACACTGAAACAATAGTTATTTTTCTCATTTCTATCTCCATTCCTTTCTAACTATTCAAAACATAGCTGAGCCTTTCTATTACTTTATCACGATTTAAAGGTTTTACAATATAATTACTGGCACCAAGCATAAAAGATTTTTTTACAAGATCCTGTTTACCCAGTGCACTTACCATAACTACCTTTGCTTCATTGTCAAATTCAACAATTCTTTCCATTGCTGTAATACCATCCATACCCGGCATGGTAATATCCATTGTTACCAGATCTATTTTATCTTTCATCTCTTTATATCTATCAACTGCTTCTGCACCATGAGCAGCAGTAGCAGCAATCTCAAACCCTTCAGAAGTAAGAATTTTAGATAGTTGTTTTTTTACAAACTTTGAATCATCAACAATTAAAATTCTGTAGGGAGTCCCATCTTTTTTTAGCCCGCATATACCTTCACTCTTTGGAAAATCTGTTTGCAATTAGTTACTCCCTTATAGATCTTTTTGCGCTGTGTCGCATTTACTATATTCGAAACACTTCTCCTCTAATACAGAACAGTAGAACTGGTGAAAAAAGTTAAGGATGCATAGCCGAGCAGAAAGCTTGCTTCCGACCAGGCCAAAAACAAACCAATTCAATAGACATCGCACAAGCCTCTATATTTTTTATTATGCTGAGCCGCTTTCAAAACTATAACTGATTACCCTAAAAAGGTATTCTGAGCGGCTCTAAAGACAGGAAATTGCCAAACTCTTCGAGTTTTTCAATTTCCTCTGCTAATAGTTTATAAAATTACAAACTATTAGCAATAGCAAAGAGGTATTATTTTATAAATATTATCCATCGCTGGCTATTAAGGTACCTACAAATTCAGCTTGTTTTGGCTTTTTTTCGTCAGCTCCAGTACTTTGAATTAGAGAAGAAGTACTTTTAAAATAAAAATGCGGCATAACTAAAAAGCTTCATCTTGCAACAAAAGACACTTAGTGCTAGCATGTCCCGCAATGAAAACTTATGAAGAAATAAACGAAAAAATTCTATCAGGAACAGCAGTAGTTCTTACAGCAGCTGAAATTATAGATTATGTGGAAGAGAAAGGCATAGAAAAAGCTGCAAAAGAAGTTGATGTTGTAACAACCGCAACCTTTGGGCCTATGTGCTCTTCCGGATGTTTTCTCAATTTTGGACATAGTACTCCAAAAATACGAATTACAGAAGCATGGATTGATGATGTTCTGGCATATTCCGGAATTGCTGCAGTGGATCTATATATGGGAGCTACCCAACTCCGTCACAACGACCCGACTAATCTTGATTATCCCGGAGAGTTTAAATTCGGCGGGGGACATGTTATAGAAAAACTTATCAAAGGGGATAAACTTCAACTTTTTGCGCTCTCCTATGGAACAGATGAATACCCTTTAAAAGAAATTCGTACACAATTTACCATTGAGGATCTTAATCAGGCTATAATGGTTAATCCAAGAAACTGTTATCAAAACTATAATGTTGGTATAAACACTTCAAATAAAACAATTTATACATACCTGGGTAAACTTAAACCCAATATGGGAAATCTTACATATTCATCTGCAGGACAGCTTTCCCCCCTTTTAAATGATCCTCTGTATCAAACAATTGGAATAGGCAGCTCTGTATGGCTTGCAGGGGCTAAGGGTCATGTATATTCTGAAGGAACTCAGCATGCATCCGCTGTAGAGCGAACAGCTAATGATGTCCCGGCTGAAGGTGCGGGAACCCTTGCTCTTACCGGAGACATGAAAAAGATGAATGCCGATTACGTTCGCGGTGTAAGCTTTAAGGGATACGGAGTATCACTGGCTCTTGGAGTGGGGATACCAATACCCATATTAAATGAAGATATATTACAAAAAACAACCATTAGAGACAGAGATATCAGAGCTCAGGTAATTGATTACTCCCTGGACTATCCAATGAAAACAGGAAAAGTGCTGACCACAGTAAACTATGAAGAACTAAAATCCGGTTCTGTAAATATACTGGGTAAAAATGTAGAGGCAGCTTCTATATCTTCTTACGAAAAAGCAATTATCATTGCAGAAATATTAAAGTCGGAAATACAGGATGGAAAGTTTACCCTTAATAAACCGTATAAACAACTTCCGCCAAATCAAAGTATGAAATCTTTGAAAACAGGAAACTAGAATATGGAAACAAAAAAAATATTACTTACTTTTAATAAAAATGCTGTAGAAAAACCAATTGTATATCATCTGGTAAAGGACTTCGATCTGGTTATTAATATATACAGAGCCAGTATTAGTGCAGAAGAAAAAGGGCTTATGGTACTTGATATAACAGGTTCTTCTGAAATGATAGAAGCAGGTATTAATTTTATCCTTTCACAAAAAGTAAAAATTGAAGATGCACAAAAGTCATTTAGATGGGATTCGAAACTGTGTACTTCCTGTGGTAACTGCTTAACCCATTGCCCTGTTAATGCTCTGCATATAAGCGACCGAAAAACAATGAAAGTTGAATTTGATGAAAAATTATGCATAGACTGTATGGGCTGTATTCCAAACTGCCCATATGAGGCATGCGGTTCAATATTTGAAAAAAACTGGTAAAGTATGAGAAAATTCCACAGATTCTCTTACAGAGATGCAGATTACAAAATATATTCGAATAATTTAGACCTGGTTACTGATGAAATAATTAAACAGCGCGAAATACTGGAAAAATATATAATTACAAACCCTGAGTTTCTAAAATCACTCGCCCCTGTCCCCTCTCTGACTGACTTTGCACCTGAAATTGCTAAAAGAATGCAGAAAGCAGCCTTATTTACAGATGTTGGTCCTATGGCAGCTGTTGCCGGAACAATTGCCCAGTTAGGGGTTGAATCCTGCACTGTAAGTGCTAAAGGATATGATTCCAATCAGTCAGAAGCAATTATTGAGAACGGCGGGGATATTTTTATGATACTAAACAAAAAGCTTGTCCTTGGCATATACAGTGATATAGATGCTTTGAAAGGGAAAATGGCATTCCTGATACAGCCGGAAATGACCCCCATGGCGGTTTGTTCCTCTTCCAGTACTATGGGACATTCCCTGAGCCTGGGAGACTGTAATCTTGCAACTGTTTTTTCAAAGTCTGCAGCTCTTGCCGATGCTGCAGCAACAAAAGCCTGTAATATGGTTAAAAAAGAAGAGGATATTCAAAAGGCCTTAAACACAATATCAGCAATACCGGGTATTTCCGGATTATTGATTATTAAGGGCGAAAAAATCGGAATAGCGGGGGAACTCCCTGAAATAGTATCCAATGCGGATCCTGATATGGTGAATAAGATTACAAGGCACAAGTAGGGACAGTCACCCAGAATTTGCCTTGCAAACCCTGAGTAGGCTGTCCCTACGGTATTATCGCCTGCGCCCAAATATTCTTAACATAAAAAGAAAGATATTAATAAAATCAAGGTACAGTTTAAGTGCGCCCATAATGGAAAATTTAATATACTGTTCTTCGGATACAGAACCAGCCTGGGCACTCATCTTTAATATTTTTTGAGTATCATAAGCTGTTAAACCCATAAAAACCAATACTCCAACATAAGAAATTAAATAGTAAACTGCGGGACTTTTTAAAAAGATATTTATAACTGATACTATAATTATCCCAAAAACTCCCATCAATAAATAATGACCCATTCCTGAGAGATCTCTTTTAGTTGTCATAGCATAGAGACTCATAGCACCAAAAGTTGCTGAAGTTGTAAAAAATGCCAATGAAATAGTGGCTCCTGTATAGGCTAAAAAAATAACAGACAGAGTGACACCATTAAGAAACGCATATAATGCGAAAGCAAGGGTTGCTGATGTAGCACTCATTTTTTGTATACGTGCAGACAAATACATAACAAGTGCCAGTTCAGCTATTATAGTTCCAAAAAAAAGAACCTGGTTTGAAATAAATGCTATCATAAGAGACTGATTTGAAGACATACCAAAAGATACAACCCCTGTCAGGGCAAGACCTGCAGTCATCCAGAGGTACACATTTTTTATCAGGCTTCTGTCTCTGGAAACTGAGGATGAATAAGTTTGTTCATTGCCGTATATCATATATAAAACCCCTGTTAATAATATTTATAGTCTGTAATATACGAATGTTTTTGAAGATTATCAATATGTATCCGTGTAATCATCATCACGAACCCAGTCGGGAGAAAACCGCATAAGAAAGTCATCCTGCCTTGATTCGGTTAATTCTCTTGGAATAATTTCTCTGTATATACTATTGGCAATAACAAGACCTTTTGGACTGTTTTTTATCAGTCCCAAATCTATACAGTACTGTTTATCATCATTATTAGGATTAGCTTCACTATTCTGAAGCATTGGAAGAATTACCCGTCTTACCCTGTCTTCACTAAGTTTGTCAGCTAATTGATCCAGATGGGTTGCACGGGAAAGAATAACCCTGTTTCTGGCGATCTCTGTCATATCCTTTGTTAACACTACTTTATGATTGCGGTTTTCTTTTATTTCGAAGGTAAGTTCATAAGCTATTGCATTTACAAGCCATGGTTGGCCGTCCGTTTCTTCGTATATACAAGGTGCAACATCATCTTCAAAAACCTGCCCGGTTTCTTTAGTATGTTCAAGGAGAAGATTTTTAACATCTTCTTTTGTAAAGTTCCCAAGTCTTAAGGATTTTGCCTTTATATTGAATGCACTGCCCCCGGTAATTATCTCCTCTCCAGATGTTCTTATTCTGTAGTCTTTAATATCCCTGACTCCGCAAAGGATAACAGAAACAGGAAAATGCTCCGGTCTTAAATCATACCCCGCCCTAAGTTGCCTTAGAACAGAGATGAGGGTATCCCCCACAAGGGAATCTATTTCATCTATAAGCAGCACAAAGGGTTTATCGAGTAATTCACTCATTGTGCTTAAATAAGCATTTAACGCTTTATGACTTCCATTAGTTGATATGATTCCATTTACAGAAAAAGGGACTTTTATATTTAGAGTATTGATTATTCTACCATGTAATGGGTCTATTTTATAGTGTTCTTCCTGGTTTACAGAACCTGCAGTATTGAAAAACTTCATATTGTCAGTTTATTCCCAAGATTACTATATGTCAATTAATCATAAAATTTAATAATCAATTCTCTACTGGTTTAAAACACTTAACTTACAATATAATACAGCTATGGAACTGTTTGAATCATCATTAAACACAAAGCATCAACCCTTTGCATACAGAATGCGCCCTGTTACCCTTTCTGAATACATTGGTCAGGATCATATAGTAAGTGAAGGACGTCTTCTCCGCCGTATGATACAAGCCGATCAGCTTTCTTCTATTATATTCTACGGTCCTCCGGGAACAGGAAAAACAACCCTTGCAAGGGTTATTGCAAACTCTACAAAAAGTGTATTTACAACAATGAATGCCGTTTTGTCAGGAGTTAAAAATCTAAGAGAAGAGATAGATCTTGCAAAAGAAAGACTTTCTCTCCATGGAAAGCGAACCATTCTTTTTATTGATGAAATTCACAGATGGAACAAGGCTCAGCAGGATGCACTACTTCCCTGGGTTGAAAACGGAACAGTTATACTAATAGGAGCAACAACTCAGAACCCATATTTTGAGGTTAATTCGGCTCTTGTCAGCCGATCAAGAATTTTTCAACTTAAGGAACTGACGAAAGAAAACTTAATGAGAATAGCCCTTCAGGCTCTGAATAATAAAACAAAAGGTTATGGAAAGTACAATATAAAATTTGAAGATGGAGCTCTGGAACATTTAGTAGATATTGCCAATGGAGATGCAAGATCTCTCCTAAATGCACTGGAACTTGCTGTTGAAACTACCGGGGATATTTTCCCCCCTCAGAATGATACTGAAATATTTATTACTCTTAATACTGCAGAGGAAAGTATTCAGCAGAAGGCTGTCCTCTATGATAAAGAGGGGGATTACCATTTTGATATAATAAGTGCTTTTATAAAATCTATTAGAGGCAGTGATCCGGATGCAACCCTTTACTGGCTGGCAAAAATGGTCAAAGCGGGGGAAGACCCCCATTATATTTTCAGGCGAATGCTTATTTCTGCCAGTGAAGATATTGGGCTGGCAGATCCAAATGGACTGGTAATTGTAGAGTCAGCTGCTGCTGCTTTTGACAGGGTAGGTCTTCCGGAAGGAAGATACCATCTTACCCATGCAGCACTGTATCTTGCAACAGCTCCAAAATCCAACTCTGCTCTTGGTTTTTTTGATGCACTTAAAACAATTGAAAAAGAACAAAACTCCCAGGTTCCAAACCATCTGAAAGATGCAGGTCGGGACAAAGAAGGATTTGGCCATGGAGAAGGATACCTCTATCCTCATGCATACAGAGACCACTGGGTTGCCCAGCAGTATCTTCCGGACTCACTTCGGGGAAAAATCTTTTATAATCCCTCTGATACGGGATATGAAGCAAAAATTAGAAATGAAGTACCTGGAAAGAGAGAAGCACAAATTGAATCTCAAAACAACACATCTTTCCCGGAAATACTAACAACATCACCTCCTGACAAAAACAGAGACAGATGGTTTGAAAAACTGCTACAGGGAAGAGGCAAAATTCCAAGAGATATTCAAAAAGAGATTTTTACACTTGCAGAAATAAGATCCCACAGTACAATTTTGGACATAAATTCAGGAAGCGGACTTCTATTGTGGGAGGCTGCCAGAAAAGTACGTGAAGGTGGTGTTTACGGATTGACCACCAGTATGGAAAATCTACAATATTTACAGCAATATGCAAATCAGATTCCTGAAATGGAAAGACCGGTAATAATAAATATGAATTTGAAAGATTTTGTAAAGGATAGAACAGAAAAACTTCAGTTTGATGTTATTATGGGAAGGAATTCACTCATGAGAGTTAAAAATAAACTGGAATATCTAAAGAATGTTTACAAGCTAAGCAATTCCAATGGAAGAATAGTTCTTACAGAAAACATTCCTTCAAAATCCAACAGACTCTCAACTATTCTTAAGTCAAATTCAAAAAACATCCATAATACCAAAGAGCTCAATACAATTTTGGATACATTAATCCAGGCAGAAGATATAATTTATAATTCTAAAAGTAATTCTGATATAAATTTTACTAAAGATAAACTTCTAAATTTAGCTAAAGATGCAGGTTATAAAGAAATTATAGCTGAAGAAAAAATTTATAAAGAAGAAAGAATCGTATCAGAAATAGATCTATTAAACTGGTTTGATCCAGGTTCAAAACGTTTCAGCTACGGAAAAGCAATATCACAAATTACAAAACCAGACGAACTTGCTAAAATAAAGTCTTTTCTACAAAAATATTTGACAAAAAGACCAATTAACTGGGAAATAACAGTTTGTTTTATTAAGGGTGTATCTGCACAACATCTTGACAAAACCGATAAAAATATACATATTAGCGGAACGTAATCATGGTGGATATAGTTCAATTGGTAGAGCGCTAGATTGTGGTTCTGGATGTTGCGGGTTCAAGTCCCGTTATCCACCCTTATCTGGTTTAACAACCGGATTACGTGCGCCCGTAGCTCAGCTGGATAGAGCGCCGGACTTCGAATCCGTAGGTCGTAGGTTCGAATCCTACCGGGCGTAGTTTAATTAATTTTCATGGGCCGTTAGCTCAGCTGGTAGAGCAACAGACTCTTAATCTGTGGGTCGAAGGTTCGACTCCTTCACGGCTCATTTTTTTATTTTTAATCTGCGAGAGTGGTGAAATTGGCAGACACGCTAGATTTAGGATCTAGTGCCGTAAGGTGTAAGGGTTCAAGTCCCTTCTCTCGCATAGATTATTGTAAAAAGTAGATAATATGCGAGAGTAGCTCAGCGGTAGAGCTCCACCTTGCCAAGGTGGATGTCGAGGGTTCAATTCCCTTCTCTCGCTCTTTACAGACTGTAATATCCGGGATATTAGGGAGCGATCTATACAATGGGTCGCTTTTTTATTGCCCCCATGCTTTTTTTGTTAGTATATTACAGACAATTTCATAAATATCACCTGAATACAGGTTTAAGATATAACAATAAATTGGTATAGTAGGTATTCATACTACTCATAGTAATAAAAAGAGGTATTAAATGATCGCCAATAAAGAAGTGACTGCAAAAGACAATTCCGCAGTCGAATTAACAGTCACAATAAAAAAAGAGGCTGCAAAAGAAGCATATACTAAACTCCTTAATGATTACAGCAAAAAAATACAAATGAAGGGATTTCGAAAAGGAAAAGCTCCCAGCCGTATTCTTGAACAGAAATATGGTGAGGGAATAAAAGAAGAAACCGCTATGAATCTGGTTGAAGAGAGTCTTAAAACTATTTTTGATGAGATTGAAGAAAAACCCCTGCCCTATTCAACACCAGCTCTTCAGGAAGGTGCCGAACTAAAGAACTTTGACCAAGATTATAAATTTTCAGTTGTATACGACGTTTTCCCTACATTAAAAGTTGGTAACTATAAAGACCTTGAAATTGAAGTACCGGATGTTAAAGTTCTTAAAAAAGATGAGGACAGAGAACTTGAAAAACTAAGAGAGCAAAATGCCGTTGTAATTGAAAAAACGGAAGGATCTGTTGAAAAAGACGATATCGTAACAATCAACTATTGCGAACTGGATATGGACGGAAATGATATAGAAGATACTTTCAGAGAAGATTTTGTTTTTACAGTTGGAACCGGATATAACATCTATAAACTTGATGATGATATTATTGGAATGAAAAAAGATGAAGAAAAAATTCTTGAAAAGAATTTTCCAGATGACTTTGAAAACAAGGATCTTGCAGGTAAATCAGTAAAAATTAAAGTTAAGGTAACAACAATTAAAGTAAATGAACTTCCTGAACTTGATGATGAACTGGCACAGGATATTTCTGAAAAGTATAAAACTCTTAAGGATTTACGTGCAGATATAAAAAAGAATCTAAAAGAAACTCTTGATAAAAAACTGAAAGAAATTAAGCTTGAAAAATTAATGGAAAAAATTATCGAGAGCTCTGATATTCCGGTTCCTGAATCCATGCTCCGGGCAGAGATGCAAAACTCCTGGCAAAATTTTCTAGTACAGTCACGAATGGACGAAAAGCAGATTCTCCAGATACTGGAAATGCAGGGTAAATCCAAAGAAGCCCTTCTTGAGGAATGGAGACCAAACACAGAAAAATCGCTTAAAATTCAACTCCTAATGGCAAAACTAATTGAAGATGAAAAAATTGAGGCTACAGAAGAAGAAATTGAAGAGGAGATAAAAGAACAGGCAATAGGTTCAGGACAGAAATATAAAGAATTCAAAGAACTTATAGAGAAAAATAATTATACTCCGCATATAGAATCCGATGTTAAAAACAAGAAGTTCATCGACTTTTTAATTAGTAAAAATACAATTACTAAGGGAAAGAAAGTTGATTATCTTGATTTGTTGGAAAATAACCTTTAAATTGTTATAAGAGGAAATATAATGAACCCACAGATGAACACACTCGTACCAATGGTTGTGGAACAGACAGGTATTGGTGAAAGATCATATGATATATACTCACGCCTTCTAAAAGATAGAATAATCTTTATAGATGGTGAGATAAATGATCTTACTGCAGACCTTGTTGTTGCACAAATGCTTTTTCTTGAGTCCCAGGATCCGGAAAGAGATATCAGTATATACATCAATTCCCCTGGAGGAAGTGTAACTGCCGGTCTGGCAATTTATGATACAATACAATATATAAAACCGGATATTCAAACAATAGCAATGGGGCAGGCATCTTCTATGGGTGCAATACTCCTTGCCTGCGGGACTCCAGGAAAAAGAATGTCTCTGCCTTCTGCCAGGATTCTAATTCATCAACCCTGGGGAGGTGCACAGGGTCAGGCAATTGATATTGGCATACAGGCCAAAGAAATTGTAAGACTTAAACAATTACTTATTAAATATTTCGCCAATCACACTGGTAAATCGGAAAAAGATATCGCTGGTGATCTGGAACGTGACAATTTTATGTCTGCTGATGAAGCTCTTAAATATGGAATTATTGATAAAATCCTGGTTAGAGGTAAAAATGGCAAAAAATAAAGGTGAAGGTATGAAGGTTTGTTCGTTTTGCGGTAAAAATGCAGATACGGCTCGAAGATTAATTGCAGGACCCGGTGTCTTTATCTGCGACGAGTGTATTGATGTATGCAAGAGAATCCTCGATGAAGAAAACGATATGGTTACTTCTGATCTGATGGATGAAGTACCAACCCCCATGGAAATTAAAAGTTACCTTGATGACTATGTTATTGGTCAGACAGCTGCAAAAAAAGTTTTGTCAGTAGCAGTTTATAATCATTATAAAAGAATAAGCCAGAAAGATAAAATAACTGATGATGTGGAAATTGAGAAAGCAAATGTTCTTCTTACAGGACCTACAGGAACAGGAAAAACTCTTCTGGCAAAAACTCTGGCCAGAAAACTAAAAGTTCCGTTTGCCATTGCAGATGCTACAACACTTACCGAAGCAGGATATGTAGGGGAAGATGTGGAAAACATCCTCCTTAAACTAATTCAGGATGCAGGTAATAATATTGCAGCAGCTGAAAGAGGTATTATATATATTGATGAAATAGATAAGATTGCCAGAAAAAGTGAAAATGTTTCCATAACAAGAGATGTTTCCGGTGAAGGTGTTCAGCAGGCACTACTTAAAATTATTGAAGGAACTATTGCTTCCGTACCACCACAGGGTGGTCGTAAACATCCAAATCAGGATATGCTTAAAATTGATACCAGCAATATTCTGTTTATATGCGGTGGAGCTTTCGTTGGTCTGGATAAAGTAATTGAAGAAAGAATAAGCTCGCATCCAATGGGATTTGATGCAGATATAAAATCTTCCAGTGAAAAAGATATTGTAGAGTTATATTCTCATATGCATCCTGATGATTTAGTACATTTTGGACTGATTCCTGAGTTTATTGGAAGGCTCCCAATAAATGTAACTCTTTCAATGCTTAAGATTGATGATCTAAAAAGAATAATTACCGAACCTAAGAATTCTATAATCCGACAGTATCAGAGCTCGCTAAAACTTGATAATGTAGATTTAATTTTTGACGAAGAAGCTATAGATGCAATTGCCAAGCAGGCTTTAGATCGAAAAACAGGTGCAAGAGGATTAAGAGCCATTGTTGAAAATGTTATGCTTGAAATAATGTTTGATATCCCTTCTATTGAGGGAGAGAAGGAAGTTCATATTACAAAAGAAGTAATTGAAGAATCTGCAAAACCAGAAATTCATCTAATTAAAAAATCTGCATGATCTCAAAAAAAAAACCCGATAAACTAGAGCTGCCTTTAGTCCCATTAAGGGAGCTTGTAGTTTTCCCTCATATGATAGTACCCTTTTTTGCCGGAAGGCCGGCATCCATTAAGGCTGTTGAAGAAGCTATGTCCAGGGATAGAATCGTTTTTCTTGCCTGTCAAAAGGTAAATACAGAAGCCCCAAATGAAAATGATATCTACACAGTTGGTTCAACAGCCAAGATCCTTCAAATGCTAAAATTACCCGATGGCACTGTAAGAATTCTTGCAGAGGGTCAATCACGGGGAAAAATTCAGCGCTTTGTCCGTCGAAAAGAGTCAATGCATGTAAGTATTAATATTTCTCCTGAAGAACGGGAAATAAATTCAACACTGGCTGCTTTAATGCTTACTGCAAGACAGGCATTTAACAGATATACTAAATTTCAGAAAAAAATATCCAAAGAAGTTATTAAAGCAATAGAAAATGCAGAATACCCGGAAAAACTAGCCGATTTAATTAGTGCCAATATTAATATAAAACCCAATAAAAAAATAGAAATATTAAGCATTGACTCTATTAGTGATAAACTTGAAAGTATTTCAATTATACTTGAAGCTGAAAATGAAGTTCTGTCAATCCAAAATAAAATAACTTCCAAAGTTCAAAAAAAACTTGAAAAAAACCAGAAAGAATATTTTCTGAACGAACAGATAAGACAAATTAACAAAGAATTAGGAAATGATGGGGATGATTCAGGTGCAGTAGGAGAACTTCGTACCAGGATAAAGGGGAAAAATCCACCAAGAGAAGTACTGGATAAGTCGGAAAAGGAATTAAAACGCCTTGAAAGGTTACAACCAATGTCTCCTGAATCTGGTGTCCTGCGTACTTATCTTGAATGGATTGCAGATCTTCCATGGAGCAATAAAAGTAATGATAACAGGGATATCAAACGGGCAGAACAAATTCTTAACGAAGATCATTTTGATATGATAAAACCCAAAGAAAGAGTTCTGGATTTTATTGCTGTACATCAGCTTAAAGAATCAATGAAAGGACCAATCCTTTGTTTTGTCGGTCCTCCTGGAACTGGTAAAACATCTCTGGGTAAGTCTGTTGCGAGAGCTTTAAACAGAAAATTTGTACGTATTTCACTTGGTGGAGTTCGTGACGAAGCAGAAATAAGGGGTCATCGTAAAACCTATGTAGGGGCTCTTCCAGGGAAAATACTTCAGTCTTTAAAGAAAGCAGGTACAATAAATCCTGTATTTCTCCTTGATGAAATTGATAAAATCAACTCTGACTACAAGGGGGATCCTTCTTCTGCACTCCTTGAAGTCCTGGATCCTGAACAAAATGCCACCTTTGCAGACAACTACCTTGAACTCCCCTATGATCTGTCTAAAGTAATGTTTATTACGACAGCAAATTCAGTTTCTTCCATACCTCATGCTTTGCGGGATAGAATGGAAATCATTGAAACACCTGGTTATACAGATTTGGAAAAAGAAAAAATTGCATCAACATTCATTATTCCAAAACAGATAAAAGAAAACGGACTGGAATGGGCAACAATTTTTTTTAAAAAAAAGGCAATATTAAATATAATTCAAAACTATACCATGGAATCCGGAGTTAGAAATCTTGAAAGAGAAATTGCAACTGTAATACGTAAAATTGCAAGAAAGGCAGTTAGTGAAGGATATTCCAATCCTAAGTACACAGAGGGACAATCAACTGTAACCAAAGAATTTAAGGTAACAATTACTGAGAAAAATTTACCCTCATTTATAGGTACGGAGAAATTTAACGGCGATTTGGTTTACAGCAAACCCAGACCTGGACTGGCACATGGCCTTGCATGGACAGAAATGGGAGGAAGACTACTTCCAGTGGAGGTAGCCTTGTTAAAAGGTACCGGTAAATTAATTTTAACAGGCAGCCTTGGTGATGTAATGAAGGAAAGTGCTCAAATTGGACTATCCTTTATTCGGGCTCATTATCAAGAATTTGGAATTGATGCAGATTTTCAAAAAGAACAGGACATTCATATTCATGTTCCCCATGGAGCCATACCAAAAGATGGACCTTCTGCCGGAATATCATTAAGTTCTGCAATGCTGTCAGCTTTAACAGGAAAACCAATTCTTGAAAAGACTGCAATGACAGGAGAAATAACCCTCACAGGAAGAATACTTGCCATAGGGGGTGTTAAGGAGAAGGTACTTGCAGCTTACAGAAATAAAATGACAACAGTACTTCTTCCATCCGATAATATGAAGGATATAGAAGAACTGCCTAAAGAAGTAAAGAAGCAGATAAATTTTGTATTTGCCTCTTCAGTTGAGGAAGCTTTACATACTCTGCTACCTGATTCATTTCCTTCTGAAGGAAAATAATTTTTTTACTTGATTTACTTAGGCCTTAGAGCCTATACTCATAAAGTGATAGGAGTAGGAGGAATAACTTGAAAAAGCTAATACTGTTAATTACCATATTACTAGTTGTAACCGGGATTGCTGCATTTGCAGAAACATCAGGATACTATGTAAAAACAATTCCAATTGTTAAGGTCTATGACCATAATTCAGGTTATAAAATAGCATATTTAAAAAGTAATATGGATTTTGCGTACTTATACATACCAAAAAAATGGTTCGCTGCATCTGCAGAAAAGGGAGAAGCCCCTAAAGCAGAAATTGTTTCAGGAAAAGATTCAGTATATCCGTATTTTTCAATTTTTTGGAAGGAAGGAAAGTTTGATCATATCCGGCTTTACCTGCAAAGTGACTTGAATGATCCTTCATGGGGAGATTCAAACCCAAATATAGATATTTCCGACAAATTTAAGGTAGATACTTTAAATTTGGAATTATAAAAACGCACCAACCTAAATATCTTAAAAAATCTTATTAAGTCATCTGCATTGGCAGATGACTTTTTTTCTGGAGAAAAAATGGGCAGTTATGAAGTACCACAAAATTTATTAATTAAACTTAAACAACTAAGTTCATTTATACTGATTGGACATAAAAATCCGGATGGCGATTGTCTAAGTTCACAACTTGCATTAGGAAGTTTTCTTAAAAGAATGGGGAAAAAAGTAAGCCTTCTTTCGCCTGGTCCATTTGATAGAAAAGAAATAAAAGATAAAGAAAAACTTTTCCTTTCTCATATTCCTACAAATTTGGATAAAAAGAAATCACTGGTTATAATTCTCGATTGCTCAACATTGGATAGAATCGGATATTTAGCAGATGAAATTACTGACTATAATATTGCTGTTGTAGATCATCATAATTCAGGTTCTGATTTTGGTGATATTAAATATATTAAGCCTTCTGCACCATCAGTTACTTTTTTGGTTCATGAGATAATTAAAGCCTTTAATATGGTTCCAAATACAGAAGAGGCAAAACTGCTTCTTTTTGGGATTGCAACAGATACGGGTTTTTTCAGGCACCTGGAATCCAGAACAGAAAAAATCTTTCAAACAGTATCAGATCTAACAAAACAGGGAGCATCCCCAAAGGATGCATTTACCGAGATGTATGGAGGAAGATCTCTTAAATCAAAAATTCTTTTAGGACGATTACTTAATAGAATAAGGAGTGAATTTGACGATAAACTTATAATTTCCTATGAAACAAAAGAAGATTTAATCGACTTTGGTACTGAAAACAGGGATTCTGATGTATTCTATCAGCAAATTCAGAGTGTAGAAAATGTAGAAGTTATTGCTCTTATAAGATTTGAGAATGAAGGTGAATTATCGGTGGGACTTAGATCAAAACATTATGCTGATATTGGCATTGTTGCAAAATCATTTGGGGGAGGCGGCCACAAAAAAGCTGCCGGTTTTACCTGGAATGGCACTCCGGAAGAAATTACTATTAAACTGATCGAAAAACTCGGCAAAATTCTGTAAGTACCCCTCGATACTATAGCTCTCTTCGATTACTTCAATACATTTTTGTAAAACAAAAATACTCAGTAACCGAATAGTATTCAGAAATTCAACCAGTTGCTGAGTGATTCGGTCACTGAGTGCGACGAAGTCGTGTATCGAAGTGATCGAAACAACGGTTTTGTAAATGAATGTAAACTAAAAGTTTAAAAACACATTATATTGATAACTCAGTTTGGCATAGAATTTGCTTACTACTTTGTTACATATTACAAAAGTATTGGAGTAGGATATGAAAAAATGGGTTTTTAACGAAAAAGTATTACAATACAAACTGACAAATAATAATTTGGAAAATCTGGTTCAGGAAGTCGGAATCCATGTATATTCCTTATTAAAAAATAAATTTAAACTGGATGATGAAGAAAGAAGTGAGTTTTTTTGTGAATTTTATCCAAAAATAACAAGTTTAATTAAACGATTTGAATTTAGTAGTATCCCCTTTGAAGGTTATTTAATTTCTTCTATCAGATGGGATATTAAATATTTTAGATCCAAGAAAAGTAGATTAAGGGGTATTGAAAAGGCTAAACATAAGAATCCTTTCTATCTGGTAAGTTCTGAGGATGATTTTACAATAGCACAAAATAATGAACTTCAAATTGCAGATAATGCACGCTCTCCTTTACGCCTTTCTAAAAGAGGCCGGATTTTAGCAGATCCAATAAAACAAAGGGTTTTGTACATTTATTTACTGGAAGCAGAAAATACAGATGATAAGTTAAAAAATGCCATTATTAAAGCAACCGGATACAAAAAGAAATGGCTTGATAATTGTATATCCAAATTAAGAGCAAAAACAGACAAAAGAATGCTTAGAATAAAATTGTTAAGAAATAGAAGAAACAGTGCTTTTTTTAACCTCCATCTTCTTCAGGAAAAAATAAAATTCTCTGATAATTTAAATGAAAAAAGGGATCTCATTATAAAAATTGAAAGATTAAGAACTATTATATCAAAAATTAATACTCAAATATCCAAAGCACCATCCAGGCCAACTCATCAGGATCTTGCTGATATTCTGGGAATACCGAAGGGTTCTATCGATTCAGGTATTTATTACCTTAAATCGGCATTTGAAGATATTGAAAAAAACACAGCCTGATTATTCACCCTGTTTTAAACAGGTTAATTAATAATTGATATAGACTCATATTAAACAATTGTTTATTCTAAATCCCATGGAAATAATAATAGCTACGGGGAATAGACATAAACTAATTGAACTTCAGGACATCCTAAGAAATCACACTCTCCTCTTACCGGAAGATATCGGCGTTGATTTTGATTTTGAGGAAACAGGAGATTCATTTCTTACAAATTCGAAAGGAAAAGCTTTTGACCTTTTTAACAGGATACATCGTCCTGTTATTGCTGATGATTCAGGACTGAGTGTACATGCTTTAAATGGAGAGCCTGGTATCTACTCTGCCAGATACGGTTCTACAGGAGGAAAGGAACTTGAAGCCAAAGCCAGAAATTTATACCTTCTGAATAAATTGGAAGGGAAAGAAGATCTTAGTGCAGAGTTTATCTGCTGCATGACGCTTGTAATGGATACAAATCGTTTTTTTATTGTTCAGGAAACTTTAAAAGGTGAAATAACCAGGAATTCTACAGGTATAAACGGATTTGGTTATGACCCTGTTTTTTACCTTCCGGAATCCGGGAAAACCGTCGCAGAGTTACCGGAAAAAGAGAAAAACAAAATATCTCATAGAGGTAAAGCAGGTAATAGAATTGCCAGGCTTTTAGAAGAGAAATAATTTATAACCCTTCACTCTAATTACAATCAAACTGAATCAAGGAGAAAAACCAATGACATCAGAAACAAAAACTATGAAAAGAGAAGATGTAAATAAAAATGATAAATGGGATTTAAGCGGATTATTCAATAATGAGAAAGAGTGGGAAACTGAATTACTTAAATTAGAGAAACAAATTCCCAATATAGCCAGGTATAAGGGAACTCTTCATAAATCTGCTAAAATATTAAAACAATATTTGGATATGATTACAGAAATGGAAATACAGGATGAAAAACTTGGAAACTATGCTTTTCTAAGAAATACTGAAGATGTAGGAGACAGTAAGGGGCAGGAAAGGCTCTCAAAGTATATGAGAGTAGCAACTCTTTTCAGCTCTGAGCTTAGTTTCTTTAATCCGGAAATACAGTCAATAGATGAAAAAATTATGTCTGGTTATCTGAAAGATGAATCTCTTAAAGATTATATTATTATGCTAAAAAAACTAATTAGATTTAGATCTCATGTTCTTTCTGCAAAGGAAGAAAAACTGCTTGCCATGCAGATGGAAGCAAATCAGACTCCAGGGAAAACATTTACGGCGCTCACAGACGTTGATATGGATTTTGGCTCTATAGAAACCATAAATGGAGCTGTACCATTAAGCCAGTCTACTTTTGGAATGTTATTGATTAATAAAGACAGATCTGTAAGGGAAAAAGCATATAAACAGTTTTATGCAAATTTTTCCAGACATAAAAACACCCTGGCTTCTCTATATGCCGGAAGTGTTCAACAGGATATCTATCAAGCCCGGGTAAGAAATTACACCTCTACCAGGGCTCAAAGGCTTTTTCCTGATAATGTACCTGAATTAGTATATGACAACCTTGTTACCGTTATACATGAAAATTTGCCATTACTTCATAAGTATTATTCATTTAGAAGAAAAAAACTTGGCCTGTCAAAGTTAAAACACTGGGATGTTTACGTACCATTACTTAGCGATATCAGTACTAATTATACCTATGAGGAAGCAGTGGATCTTATAGACAAGGCAGTAATTCCACTTGGTACTGAATATCGTAACACTCTAAAAAAAGGACTTCTTGGTGGTTGGGTTGATCGTTATGAAAACGCAGGCAAACGTTCCGGTGCTTTTTCTTCCGGAGGCTACAAGGGAAACCCATATATTATGATTAACTATAAACAAACAGTCTTAAGAGATGTTTTTACCCTTGCTCATGAAGGCGGACACTCAATGCATAGCTGGTTTAGTGTAAGAAACAACAGTTTCCAAAACTATAAGTATACTATATTTGAAGCAGAAGTAGCTTCCACTTTTAATGAACAGCTCCTTGCAGAATATTTATTTAAAACAGCTGATTCTGATAACATGAAAGCTTTTATTATTGGAAAACAAATAGATGACATTATTGCAACTATTTTTCGTCAGACAATGTTTGCTGAGTTTGAACATGAAGCTCATAAAATGGTTGAAAATGGAATACCTATAACAGTAGATTCAATCAGATTAAAGTATAGAGAGCTCATGGAACTCTATTTTGGCCCGAATATGGAACTGGAAGAAGAAAGCGACCTGGAGGGATTACGCATACCCCATTTTTACAGGGCATATTATGTTTATAAATATGCAACAGGTTTATCTGCTTCAATTGCACTATCGGAAAGGGTGCTGAGAGGTGGAATTTCTGAACAAAGTGATTATCTTAATTTTCTAAAATCAGGAGGATCTAAATATCCTTTGGAGTCACTCAGGCTTGCAGGTGTTGATATGAGTAAACCGGAACCTGTAAAAGCTGCTATGAAAGTTTTTGAGAAACTTTTAGATCAAATGACTAATTTGATGGAATCAAAATAACCTTTTTTTCTGAATCAAGCCGAAGAATGTTTCATTTTATGATATGGTCATTTGGTTCAACAGCTGCTGGTATTATTATTGCTGTTTTAAAGTTGTAAAAAGCCAAAAACAGGCAGTAACCATAGACAATGCAAAAACCTCTCTATTGACTAAATCTTCTCTATATTGTATTTTAGCTCTCGTGCAAGCGGTAGTGGTGGAATTGGTAGACACGCTAGCTTGAGGGGCTAGTGGTCGCAAGGCCGTGGAAGTTCAAGTCTTCTCTACCGCATGTTTAATTCCTTACGGAGCAAGAGATTATCTTTACCAGGATAATCTCTTTTTTTATGCAGTATGGGAACTGACCCCTTTATATTTGTAATGTGGGTGTGGAATTATATTGAATTTCGTATTTTTTATGATAAATCGGAAAAACTCTGCCATAGAAACCAATCTAAGAATGAGTGGATCTTTATTGATACATTATTGCTTTCCATACCATAGGTAATTCAGCTTATCTTGTCAGACTCTTTCATAATAGTAACCGGTAAAAAAATTATAGTTACAGATATTTATGATAATATCAGTATTTTCAGTTGACTTTCGCCCCTAGCACCCAATAGAGTATAGTTATGAAAATACGATATAATGCGCCGATAGTTCTCAATTTTACACTTATTTCTGTTCTGGTTCTGGCTTTAAATCCTTTATTTAAAAGCCAATTAATTCCAGCATGGTTTATGGTTCCCGGACGGGGTTACTTTGATGCCGGATCCATTGCAAGCTACATTCGCCTGTTTTCCCATATTGCAGGACATGCAAACTGGGATCATCTTCTGGGGAATTTTGCAATAATACTCCTTGTTGGTCCTATATTGGAAGAAAAATACGGCTCTTTTTCTCTACTAATTATGATTCTTGTTACAGCCCTTGTAACAGGTGTACTTAATACACTTTTATTCCAAAATGCACTCCTTGGAGCAAGCGGAGTTGCATTCATGATGATTCTTTTGGCTCCTTTTACAAATACAAAACCGGGTGAAATACCCCTTACTTTTATTTTAATAATAGCATTGTATATTGTTAAAGAAATTTTCCAATCTTTTCAAAGTAATGATATTGCGGAATTTGCTCATATTGCAGGTGGGTTTTGCGGTAGTATATTCGGATTTATAAAACAAAAACACCGCATTAAAGAGCTTAAAGCAATTGTGGATAATGATTAAGTAATGATTGATTGACTTGTTTTTTTCTGATATATTCCTCTTATGATAAATAAACTGGAATCAATTGTTGTAAAGTGCACTGAACTCGAAAATGAGATAGCTGATCCTGAAATTATGAAAAATATGGATCACTACAAAAAAGTAATGCAGGAATACAGCCACGTAAAAGAAACGACAGATTTTTATAAAGAATATAAAAATCTTTTAAATGAAATAGAAGAAGCTAAAACTCTTATAAGTGAAGAAACCGATCCCGAAATAAAAGAAATGGCCAGAGAAGAATTAAGCGGGTTGGAAGAAAAGAGTAATGAAATGGAGACTAAACTAAAGCTTCTTCTTATCCCGAAAGATCCCATGGATGGTAAAAACATTATAATGGAAATTAGGGCGGGAACTGGAGGAGACGAAGCAGCATTATTTGCAGCTGATTTATACCGTATGTACAGCCGCTTTGCAGAAGCCAACAAATGGAAAACAGAAATAATGTCCACTAATGAAATTGGAATTGGTGGGTTCAAGGAAATTGCCTTTTCAATTTCAGGTAAAGAAGTCTATGGTACCCTTAGATATGAAAGCGGTGTACACAGAGTACAAAGAGTTCCAGCAACTGAATCCGGAGGGAGGGTTCATACATCTGCTGTAACCGTTGCGGTACTTCCGGAAGCGGAAGAAACTGATATTCAGATAAAAAATGAAGATCTGAAAATAGATGTGTATAGATCTTCCGGACCAGGAGGACAGAGTGTAAATACTACAGATTCAGCTGTCCGCATTACTCATATACCAACAGGTCTTGTAGTAACGTGCCAGGATGAAAAATCACAGATAAAAAACAAAGCAAAGGCATTCAGAGTTCTTAGAGCAAGGTTATACGAAGCTGAAGCTGAAAAAAAAGCAAAAGAAAGATCAGAGAACAGGAAAAGTCAGGTTGGAAGCGGAGATAGATCTGAACGTATTCGAACATACAATTATCCCCAAAACAGAGTTACAGACCACCGAATTAATCTAACACTTTATAAACTTGAATATATTATGCAGGGAGATATGATAGAATTAATTAATGGATTGCAATTTTCAGCTAACCAGGAAGCTCTAAAGGCGTAATGAGAACAATAAGAGAAGCTCTTGCAGAAGGAACTTCATTATTAAAGAAAACACAAAATATTTCTGAGACACCTTTTTTGGATGCATTAATATTACTCTCGTTTATCCTTAATATTTCAAAAGAAAAGTTATTAGCATCGTATCCTGATTTATTAGATAATTCTGATTATACATTATTTATGGATATGATAAAAAAAAGAATAAATGATACCCCTGTATCATATTTAACTAATCAAAAAGAATTTTTTGGACTTAAATTTTATGTAGATAAATCTGTTCTTGTTCCAAGACCAGATTCTGAAACTCTGATTGAAAAAGCTTTGGATATAATTGAGGAATTAGGCAGTATAAAAAATGTGCTTGATTTATGTACCGGATCCGGAGCTCTGGGAATAGCACTAAAACATACAAAACCAAAACTAAATATTAGCTGTTCTGACATTTCAGAGGATGCTGTAAAAATATGCAGCAAAAACAGCAGAAAAATTCTTGGTAAGGAATTAAATATATTTCAATCAAATTTATTTGACAAAATTAATGGAAAATTTGATCTTATAATTACAAATCCACCATATTTAACAACACAGGAAACCATGGATATGATGAAAACAGGATGGAAGGAACCCGGGATAGCTCTTGATGGTGGAATTGACGGGCTGGACTTTATTAGAAAAATTATTGATAGTTCACCTGAGTATATGAATAAAAATGCCTATCTTTTGATAGAATCCAGTATTGACCAAACTAATAAGATTAAAACTCTTCTGGATTCGAGGGATTTTTACAACACCAGTATAAGTAAAGATTTATCCGGAAGAAACAGAGTAACTATAGGGCAAAGAATATAATATGCGAAATCAGCTTGAAATATTTAAAGCAAAACTAGCCTCCCTAACCGAAAAAGAGCAGACTAAAATAATGGATGCTGCGATTTGGGCAAAAGAGCTACACAAAGACCAAAAAAGAGCCAGCGGAGAGCCCTATTTTATCCATCCTTTAAGGGTTGCAGAAATTCTTATAGATATGGAAATGGATTCGGATACAATAATTTCTGCTCTTCTCCATGATGTTATTGAAGATACAGATGTAGTTTTTAATGAAATAAAAAAACGATACGGAAAAGAAGTAGCCAACATGGTAGAAGGGGTTACAAAAATATCAATTTTAAAAGCAAAAAGTAAATCCATTCAGGAAGCTGAAACTATAAGAAAGATGCTACTGGCCATGGCAAAGGATATTCGTGTAATCATTATAAAACTTGCTGATAAACTACACAATATGGGAACTCTGGAATTCCTTCCCGAAAAGAAACGAAAAGCAATTGCCAGTGAATGTCTTGAAATATATGCCCCCCTTGCTGACAGACTGGGAATATCATGGATGAAAGCAGAACTGGAAGATTTATCTTTAAAACACCTTAATCCTACTACTTACAAATATATTGAAGACTATATTTCATCCAAAAAATCTGAACAAAGTAAATATTTAAAAAAAGCTGAACTTACAATTCTTAAAACAGCCGCAAAAGAAGGATTAAGAATAAGTGCAAGTACACGAGCAAAGCATATCTATTCAATTTATCGAAAAATGAAAAGCAGAAAAAAAGATATTAACGAAATTTATGACCTACTGGGAATTAGAATTTTGTGTAACAGCAGTAACGAATGTTACACACTATTGGGAATGGTTCATAAATTATGGCCTCCTATTGAAGGACGTTTTAAAGATTATATTGCCATGCCAAAAGCTAATCAGTATCAAAGCCTTCATACCAGTGTTATGTGTTACGGGGGGAAAATAACAGAAATTCAAATAAGAACAGAAGAGATGCATTCTACGGCTGAAAATGGTGTAGCTGCACATTGGAAATATAAAGGAAGTGTACGAAGAATAAATTCAGACCTGCATCCTATTGTAAATAGATTTAAAAAATGGGATGGAATAAAATCAGGTTCAGGAGAATTCCTTGAGAATATACGAAGTGAATTCCTTAGAGATTCAATTTATGTATTTACACCAAATGGTCATATTATAGAACTTCCTAAAAAATCAACAGCTATAGATTTTGCTTTTCACATACATACAGAAATAGGTACACACACTATGGGAGCAAAAGCTGACGGGTCAATTATTCCTTTAAATAAAGAATTAAAAAACACTCAGGTTATTGAAATAATGACTTCAAACACAGCAAAACCCCATGTTAACTGGCTAAGATTTGTTGCAACAACACGGGCAAAAAACAAAATACGCCATTGGCTTAATCAGCATGAGGATAATCTCTATATTGATAAAAACATTATTGCAAAGAAAAAAAAGCCAATAGACGATGAGAAAAAAGAACCGGAACTTAAATCTTCAAGTAATACTTATAAGAAAGAAACCATAATTAAGCATGTTATTGATCAGGCACTTTTAACTTTCAGGATAGGTGATGAAAAAAATATGATGATAAGCATTGCCGGATGCTGTCACCCAAGTACCGGGGATGATATTATTGGTTATATTTCAAGAGGAAGAGGTATTATTGTTCATAAAAGAGACTGTCCAAATTTAAAAAACATCAGTGAAATTGAAAACAGGTGTATTGATGTAGAATGGGAGGCTGTTTCACCCAGAGAAATTCACAGGTTTAAAGTTCTTTCCAAAATGACATCAGATCTTTTTTCTGAAATTGAGGGTGCTGTTAAAAAGTATAAGGGACACTTAATAGAAGGACGTCTTGAAGAAGATGAAAGGGGAAAATTAAGCGGAAATTTTACAATGGAACTGGATAATAAGTCTGATTATAAAAAAATAATAAAATGTATAAGAACAATACCTTCTGTACTAAATATTCAATCACTCTAGGTTAATTACTCATTCTTCTCCAGCACGGAATATATCTGGTTCCAGCAGGTTTCTTCATCTATTGAACCTTTTAGAAAAAGAGTAAGAATATCACGCACTCCTTCAGTTAGTCTTCCCCAGTACTCTCTCTGCCAGTCAGGGATATTATTGTGCAGTTCGGTCTGCTCGGTTGCCGACATTGTCCCAACGCTATAAGCAAGTAATTGCCTTATCATTGTAAGTTCAACATCCTGAGGGAGTGCTTTGGTATTCTTTCTTTGTTGTGAAGGATCGGGAATCCATGATTCCAGTAATTCCTTAATCTGAGACTGACTTAATTCGGGAGCTTCCTTCTTAATTACACCTACAGCAAACTCCTGTATCATTTTTCTAATTGAATCAACAGAATAACTCATTTGTGAACTAATTACAGCAGCAGATTCTTTGGCAAGTTTTTCAGGGTTTATCCCTCTAAAAGTACCACTGTTTCTTCCCTTTGCTCTTCTTTTTACAGATTCCATAATAACTTCTATATCACTATCAGTTGAATGATTAAGAATCAGGTCTACAATTGAGAAAAGCTCTTCCCTTTCCATTTACTGTTTATTATTTCCTATAGCGGTTTTCAATTCCTCAAAACGCTCCAGTATGGGTAAATGCTGAGTACAGGCATCCTCACACAATCTGCATTCTGTACACATTTCAAGTACACTTATATCGGTTCCCCAGTGATATTTTAGTCGATCTGACAAACTGCCGTCTGCTTTGTAGTACAATCCATTTGCTGTTTCAACGAATTTCCAGACAGGTATATCTACAGGGCATACATTACAGTACATACATGTTGTACATAGATTATTAAAGTCATTCTCAATATGTTTCTTTATTTTATTTACTTCAACATTTGTATAGGGCTTAAATGAATCTACGCTTGCAACAGCTGTATCAATATCATTCTTATTCCTGAATCCTGTAAGCATCACCGA
>Ga0190306_1000158_pt1 | contig 25953 bp, 21 predicted proteins | sample 48700734_MG_FD_161657 | JGI IMG/M metagenome (GOLD analysis project Ga0190306, IMG submission 161657) | Hydrothermal vent sediment bacterial communities from Southern Trench, Guaymas Basin, Mexico - 4870-07-3-4_MG | ecosystem: Environmental > Aquatic > Marine > Hydrothermal vents > Sediment ... | reverse complement strand
TACGCATAGAAGGACCTCTAAACCATGAAATAACAGCTCTCGAATACTTTGTAACACTTTCACTTGGCAGCCCTCTATCAATATCCCAGTAAACTACCTTTAAACCCATATCTGTTAATGGTTTGGACAAATAGAAAAATATTTCATTTTCCGACTTGGTCTGACCTTCTGAAGATTTGTACAGTGCAATAACAGACTTCTGGTATGCTGTATCTGCAGCAAAATTAAACCCTGTAAATAGAACCAAAAGTAGAAATAAAACTAATATTTTTTTCATAATACTTCCTTAATTTACAATGACAATAATTCCGGTAATGAAGAAGAACTGCCTATACTAAATGATAAGGACCAGTCATCCATTGTATCGCTCATGGTTCCTTCCAGTTTAAAATATCCATCAAAATTCCCATTGGTATAATTAAAAGTATTGCCCAATATAAAATTGAATCCGGAATTTGTTTTTTCCGAAAAATAGTTTGCCCTTGCCCCAAGAGTATCTCCTATGGTTACTTTGTCAGACAAATTGAATGCTGTAACCATTTCCAGCCCCCCACCTGCAGAAATAGAATCTTCAGGAGCCCAATAAGGATCAGAATTAAGAGGATTACCATTGGTTGAATCCTCGTAGATAACACTTCCAGATAAATTAATACTAACATCAGGATTTTTATTTATTTTTATTTCATTTAATAACTCAAATGATCCACCATAAATTAAATTACCATCTTTAAAATATTTTCCATAACCTGATATAAGCGTAGATGTATCTTTTAAAACTGGTAGTTGTGTATAATTAAAATCTACCTGAACCAAAAATTCACCCTTATCATATGCTACAGCACTATTTTTATTTTTTAAAGATTCTTCTTCCCAATTATGATTATAAGCTGCAAATATTCCAACAGGGCCAGTCCATAAATTTGTAGAAATTCCAGCGTAAGGATATAAAATATATTCACCCAGGAAGGCTCCCATACTGGATGAACCAGGTGAAGAATTAATTAAATCCTGATATGCATAAACCCCGCCATTGGGAATTAATTCAAATAGAGTAAAATCAATAGGAAGTTTTATAGAGAGATTCTGAAGAAGATAGGTATTATCTTCATCATCAGTAAGAGTAGGAGTAGAAGCAGTAGTATCAGTAGCAAAAATACGATTAGTACTTACATCATAATTAAAACCCAAAGAAAATATTCCATTTATACTTGTGTTATAGGAAGCACTACTTTCAAATTTTAGTTTTTGTTTATCGGCATAAGTTGTCCCTGTAAAATCAAATGTATCCGCATGTTCTCTTGCTAACTGATTATAAAATAGTGTTACATTTCCAAATACAGGATCTTCATTATAAACTGATTCGTATAGATCAAGAGCTTTTTTCCAATTCCCATTCCAATGGTACACCTGCCCTAGTTTATATTTGGCACTAAGATTCCATGGATCAATTGCAAGAACCTGTCTATACTGTTTAATTGCTTCAGGAAACATTTTTTCATTCTGGTAAAAATCGCCCAGCTCATTTCTAAGGAGATATGTATCCTCTGCTAATTTATAAAAACCCTGAACCATTTTAGTTTTAAGCATTTTATGTATACTGGTAATTTCATTATTAACACTTTTCTGATAAGTTCGAATATAAGACTTTATTTGAGTAAAACTTTTTAATATATTATCAATATCACCTGCAGGATCTTCACCAAGGAATCCCATAAAGTCATCATCCTCTAAATTAAGATAATCAAGATAGTCTATCAAATCATACATATAACTTGCAGATGCTTCTATTTTATCTGTATACTCATTAAATATCAGCTCCTGTTTATCTTTATCACCAAGCCAAAGACTATTTTCAAAAGCTGCTGCAGGTACATCGTCTAAAAGATTGTTACTCTCCCTAAGTTTATCCAGATAAATTGCAGAGTTATTAAGCTTCCCTTCAATCTGATTAATTCTGGCTAAAACATATCCGGCAAGATCAAGACCGTTTTTATTAACAAGCTCAAGTTCCCCTACCATAACATTACGATCCCAGTTCCACTGGCTTCCCTCGGTTAGTTTTTTGTAGGTTTCATTCACATTTTTTTCTTCTTCAATCAGCCTGTTAAGATAATCGGAATCATCAGTAAACTGGGTTAATATTGATTGGAATTTATTAATAAAGCTTTCTTTTGCCCCTATGCTGTCTGCGAGCAGATTTTCAGCTGAATCAAGTTGATCCTGAGCTGCATTAATAGCATCAAGGGTGGGCTCTTCTCCCTTTGCTACCAGCTCTTCATTCTTCTTCTGTAATGTATCTAGTAAACTTAAAGCCTTCTTATAATTTGAAAAATTTGTACTAAGCTCTTTGGATGATGATGACAAATAGGCCGGTACCTTATTTAAAAAATTATGTAAAGCATAGCCTCGGTCAAGAAGTTCATTAAATTGAACTGTAGACTTATCAGTCTCTTTTATATTCCTGTAAGAGTAATTTGCAAGAATATTTAAATACTCATTAATAGCCTTTTTTTTATCACCATTCCAAAAATATATTTCCGCCAGGGTTTTACGTAATACAAGATTATCCGGATCATTTTTCAGTTCATCCTTATAATCATTAATTACCTTGTCCTTCATAACCTGTTTGTTATAAAAAAGTTGCAGCGTCTTTTCCAGGTCAGGTGATGTTATATAAAGATCCGAAGTGTTTTTCCTTAAAGAGTCTATCTTGTCTCTTTGATTGTTTTTTATATATGCTTCTTCTAAAAGAAAACGAGTCTCAAGATCTTCAGGGAATAGTTTTATAATTTTCTTATAAATAACAATTGCCTTATCCGGATAACCATTAACTTCAAAAATACCCGCCAGATTCTTGTTTAATATTAAACTATCACCTGCTATTTTATCAGCAAGTTCAAACTGTTTTTCAGCTTCAACAGCATCACCGGACCAAAGATAAGTAATCCCAAGATTTACCTGTAAATTAAGATTATCAGGATATAAATCTATTGCATCTTTAAAGAATTTTTTTGATGTTTCATACTGACCTGTCCAGGCTGAAACCTTACCGGCTTCTGCCCAAATATCAGTTCGTTCCGGCACAAGTTGAAGAAGATCACTATAGGCATATAAGCCATCAGAAAAAGAACCTTTCCAAATTAAATTTTTTGCTATTAAAAGCATAATTTCAGGATCATCCGGCTCAAGAAGCAAAGCTTTTCTAAGATTTTTTAAAGAACTAAGATAATCACCAATTAAAGAATATATCATTGCAATTTCAATATAATTACGGGATTGGTCAGGATTATCTCTTATTAAAATTTCATAATCCTCAATGGATTTAAATGGTGCATCCATAGATCTGTCATCCATATTTTTTGGAAAAACATCAGGGATTTTCCCTTTAAGAACACGTTCTCCATTAACTTTTTTGACAAGGAAAAAATTATCCAGATAGAAATAAAATTTACTGTCAAAACTACGCCTCTGAGGGATTTCAAATGTAATTCTGTGTTCTCCTTTTGATAAAGTAAGATCGGAAACATAATTCCAGTAATATGCAGGAGCATAATTACCTGCAACATGAACATCTTCCCTGTAGACATCATATTCATAATAACTATCAAGTTTATAATGAAAGGGTGAAGAAAAAGAAGGAAGTAGTTCATCCTTATTTCCAGGAGGGGTACCTCCATACCAAAATTCATAAATTCCATCCTCTTCCGCATAAAACACATAATCTGCATAATAAACAGAGTCACCCTGCAAACCGGTAGCCTGATTTAACTGGAGAGTCTCATACCCTGAACAACTGTAATTAAGTATCGGTTCTCTATTAAAATTTGTTGCAACTGCATCTTCTCCTTCAATAAAAATTACACTTGAACCTGTCTGTGGAAGAACCGGATCAATTTTATCAACAGTTAAAGATTCGGATGCATTTACCTGTGAAGATTCAGCAGTTTCCGTACTGTTATCCTGAGCTGAAATACTATTTATACTGATTACTGTTATAAACATAAAAATTAAAATTCTTCTTATCATTACTATTCCTTCTTATATATCAATTTCTTTCCAGAAGACCAAATATCCTTCTATCTATTGTCTTAAGACCCCTGGATAAAAAGAGCCATGCTAATATAGATGTTAAAATTCCTGCTAAAAGATAGCCAGCACCATATATTGGAGTAGAAAGACTGGCAAAGTATAATGTACCACTTAAGTTTACAGAAAAAAAGCAAATTTGTGAGAAAAAGGCCTCTTTATATTTTTCCAGATAAAATAAAAAAGTAAAAAGAGTTAGAAAGAGAAGTTGGAAAAAAACTCCCACAAGAACAAGACGAAGGGTCAATACAGAAGATTGCCCTCCAAGAAGTTTTGTATTGATACTGCCTGAAAGAATTATCAACCCTAAAGTTATTACTCCCTGAAATAAGCTCTGTTCTCTTAGACTATCATGCATTGTCTTTATTAGTATATATTTATCTTCCTGTATTTCGGTATAAGTCCTAATACTTAATTTCAAAAGGAATCTTCTTAATTTAACATAAAAATTCGTTTCAGAAAAAACCATAAAATATACCAGTCCTGGAATTAATGTTAAATTGGCAAAATATACAGTTATATCATATTCCTGGAACAGGACGAGATATGTTCCTTCTACATGATTACCTGTAAAAACCCATAGGGCAATCTTATCTATCCATATACCTGCTGAATATAAAATACCTGCACCAAGCAAAAATTTATATTTTTTAAAATATGCAGCAAGAGGTTTTATTTCTCTAAAAATATTCCCAGGCTTTATATATCGGTAGATTAGAATAATCAGCATAATAAGTATAGAAACCTGACCAAGACTAAACCCTGCCATGGCTCCGCCGAGCTTATAGTCTCTTCCAAGAAAATAAACGGCTCCAAAAGAAAAAACCATTCCAAGAATATAGACCATAAAAATAGTCATATATTTTTTTAAGATGGTAATGAAAATCATTACAAGCCAAATTAGATTTATAGAAACAAAAAGAACTGCAGCAAATATCCTGTACATGGACAAATTCGCAACCTGATCTGTTTGAATAAAATATACCCCGGGAACAGCTACTAAAGTTGACAAGATTCCTATTACAATCATTGAAAGAATAAGCGTTGCAAATGCTCTTGAATCATCTTTAATATAAATTAGATCCGAAGTATACCTTGTATAAATATAGTGGAGACCACCAAATAAAAAAATTGAAAAAGCATAGGAATATACAACAGCGGCAGTAAAAAGCTCACCCCCCTCTTCCAGAGCAAATCCGGCGAAATGTGAAAGTGCAAAAATTTCAAGAATAGAAATAAGCCAGGGACCTGCAACAATAACAATACCAGCCATAGCTGCTTTTAAGGCTCCTGTCATTCCGCCTTGTTTTACTACCCTCTGAAGTTCAAAACCAATACCAGCCATTAGTCCCCCAAAAGCTTATGATAGAGCTTTTGATATGTAGCATATAAATCATTTTTGTTGTATAAAGTATTAACCTTTTCTTTATTCCTTTCAATTACAATTTTCATCTCTTTCGGGTGGGACTTAATATACTTTACATTCCATGCAAGTTTTTCCGCATCTTTGGAAGAAGCCAAAAAATGATCATCATAATCCAGCATTTCCGGAACATTCCCTACTTTTGTTGAAACAACAGGAATTCCTGCAGCATAAGCTTCCAGAATAACAAGAGGCTGAGCTTCCCTTACACTGGTAAGAAGCATTACATCCAAAAATGAGTAATAATCCAAAACATTCTGCCTTCCTGTAAACTCAAACACTTCTGTCAGATTAAAACTCTCAACCATTCTCTTACAATCCTCAAAGTATGCTTCATCTTCATCTGTCGGCCCTATGCAATAAAACCGTGCATCTTTTATATGTTCATGAACCATTCGGGACATTGTGATAAATGTCTTAATATCTTTTATGGGAACAACCCTTCCAACTAATCCGATATGGAACCCTTCCCTGGGTACTCTTTTTACAGAAGAATATTTTTCTACATCAATTCCATTTGGTATTACAAGTGCTGTTTCCTCAGTAGCTCCCAACTCCAACTGTATCCTTCGGTTATATTCAAAAAGTGATGTGGAGATATCCGCCTGCTGATATGCCATTCGACTCAAACCATTATATATTTTAATCCACATATCCCGCTGATAACCTCTTAGAAACTGTGCTTTTCTAAGTTCCATTTCTCTTTCTTTATGATAGAGTCCATGTTCCGTTAAGAGAAAGGGCTTACCATGTCTGATCTTCGCAGAAAGGGCTAAAAGCCCGGCATATCCCGTAGATACAGAATGATATATATCAGCAACTGGTGGTTCCGCTCCTAAAACAGTAAAAATCATATTATGAGCAGATCTCCATGCCCAGAAATAATCAGAAAATGAATACATGGGATTATTCTTCACATTGGATTGTCCCAGCATCTCCCAGCCAATATCACTGCTAACTGCATCATCATACAAATAGGAACCTTCAGGCAAACCGGAAAGAATGTTTTTAATATCTACATGTGCCTTACTTTTAAAATCAGTATGCATTTTTTTAATAAGCGACAGGGTTTTGATCTTATTCTTTATTTTCCTGCTGCTTTTTGGGATGTCAGAAAGGACAATATCCTTATGCTCAACAACATTAGGAGGAAGATCATATTTCAAGGTCTGAACCCCTGGAGGGGAAATACTGAACAGAACAAAGTCTATATCCGGCATTCCAAGTATCATATCATGAACCCAGGAAGAAACACCTCCAGTAATATATGGGTATGATCCTTCAAGAACAAAGCATACCCTTATTCTTCTCTCAGGTTTTCTATTCAACATTTATTCTCCCAACCAGTAATCAAGAATCATTTGCTCTTTCTTTGTTAACTTATTTGATTGAACCAGAATTTTACGGCATATATCCCTTGTTTCGGCATAGTTACCCATTGCAAACAATATTTCAGCTTTTTGAAAAAGATAGACAGTAGTTTCTTCTGTCTTTTCTTTGTTAATAACTTCTGCTGCATTCCTGTAAAGCTTCAACTCAATGAGTATTCTTACAAGGGTATTAAGTTCTTCTTCGGATAAACCTTTCTTTCCCCTGACATCTGAAAAATACCTGTACGACTCACGAAGAAAAAATTTCTTTATTGATTCACGTTCCTTATTTAACATAGCAAGTTCAAAAAACAACCTGCCTAAATTAGCGCTTATTTCCAGAGATTCTCCGGATTTAAGTTCCAACTTTAATTTTTCAATCTTTTTGTTATATCTGTTTTCTATTATATTAATGCTCTCAGCTGCAAATAATGCAATTTCCTGATCTTCAGAAAAAATTAAATCTTCAAAAATTCCAATCAAAACAATATTTGTTTCCAGACTCAAATTCTCCCTGGACAGCAGTCTCTCTATTTCTTCAATATCGTATGGTTTTTCATCCAGAGGTTTTGTAGATCCTGATTTATAAGTAAAAACCGATATAGGGAGAAATCCAGCACGATAAGCCATTAGTGCAGCAATGGGTGTTTTTGGAATAAAACTCTCATTTCTGTTTCGGAAATAACTATATTCATCCATAAATTAAACCTTCTGCATTTCAAGTAAATTTTCTGCCATACTAAGAAGATCGTCTGCACTTATAAAATCCGAACCCATAGAAGAATACCCAAGTATTACATCCAATAGAACTTTATTATCATTTATAGTCCAATTATAAGTGTTTATAAAACCAAGACTTTCAAGACAAAAAAGTGATGCACCATCATAATCGATGTCGGGATAATAGATTGCTATCTGGTTTTTCTCTTTATAATGAAAAAAATCTATCATATTTCCTGAAAGAGAATGTAGTTTATCAAGCATTAAAAGAATTATTCTGTAAACCTGCTTCTCCCCATGTTCGTTAACCAGATCATTGAAATCAGGTAATTCAATTATAATTACTGAAAAAATGTTCTTATTATCAGCCGATTTAATAATTTCATTTTCAATGAAGGAAAAGAACTGGGACACTGAAGGAAGATTTGTCTGTGGATTTACTTCGTTGTATTCAATCATTGCCTCATATTCAGATGCTCTTTCGATTGCTGTTCCGGCAAGATCTATAAGTATTGCCAGAAGTTTTTCTGTATACAGGTTATATTTGGAAAAAGGCATCGACTCTATATTTAAAACCCCCCAGACTGAACTGGAAAGCTTAATGGGAAAAGTAAGAATATTCCGTTTGGTATCCATAGCGGATAAATTTTCATATTCAAGGAGCATTCTTACAGAAAATATTGTATCATTCCTAAATACCCAGCCATTTATTGTAGAATCTACGCTCTCAATTGTATTTAGAGCATCATCTGTATCCCAACCAACATTTGCAACCATAACAAGCTGTTTACTGTCTCTTTCATACTCCCATATTGATGCTTTTTCCGCCCATGAGAATTTTTGCACTGTACTTATCAGAACACTTAGAGTTTTTGAAAGATTTTGGGAGTGCATCGCCTTTACCTGAGTATACAGAGCTGTAACAGAATCCTGCTGACGAAGAACCCTTTCTTCAAGCTCTCTGTTAGCTGCACTTATAGAACCAAGTTCTTTTTGCAGTTTGTATTTCTCCAGAGATACTTTTTTCATGTAAATTCTCTGAGTTTTAATTTGAGATGCAAAAGAACTATGAATCATGCCCAAAAAGTAAACAACAATAATTACAATTACCAAACGTGTAGTTATAAGATTCCAGACATATACAATATATCCGGAAATTGATAATTGTGTATTTATTGGAATTAAAATAAACACAAGTGAAAAGAAAAGACTCAAATAACCATAAATTCGTCCATAATAAGCGGAAACTAATATTACAGCAATAAGATAAGGATTAATACTTGTTTTCAAAAACCCGGGATCTTCCGGAAATAGCAGATTAATCAGAAAAAAAACAAGGGAAATAAACAAAAGTTCGGTAGTCTGTCGAAAAACCTTCATTCTCTCTGTAATCATTTTATAAAAAGCCTTTGACACTCTATAAAAAGAGGATCTTTCTCAAAAATTCCTTTATATTCCAATTTAAAATATTCAATATCTTTTTCTGTGTGATTTGTTAATACCATTACATTTTGCAATAATTCATCCCTGCTCCCTTCCCTTTGACCATAACCTACATAATCTGATAATAGATCTGCCAAAGTAATTGCAAGAACCAGTTTTTTATGTTTTGAATTTATATTCAGGGTATTGTGCTCTTTTGCTGCGTCTACATACACTGATGGGAAATTCCAACGCGAAAGCAAAGAAGCACCAATTTCACGATGGTCAGTTTGAAAAAACCTTTGTTCAGTCATCTCAATAGTTTCATCAGCCCTATCTTCAGTCTCCATAAGTTCTTCATATAAACCAGGATCTGACTGAAAAAGGGCAGCCTGCCCAATGTCATGGAGAAGACCGGCAACAAAAGCAATTTCCTCATTGACACGGTCTTTTTTCCTATGAAAAATATGTTTGGCTATAAAGGCAGTGGCGATTGAATGCTTCCAGAACTTTTCCATATATTTTCCGGTATCAAGCTTCTTTGAAAACTGTGAAGCTGTAACAAGTAAAACAAGACTTTTTATATTTTTAAACCCCAGCAATCCAATTGCAACCTGCAAATTTGCGATTTCAGTTTGTCGTGCATATAAAGCAGAATTAGCTACTTTAAGGATTCTTGCAGTCAGCATCGGATCGACCATAATAATTTCTTCAAGCTCTCTAAAAGAAATATCAAAATTATCATCAGCAATTGCCATTATTCTGGATGCTACATCCGGTATTATTGGTAAATTTTTAATATATTTGTCAAATCTTTCCATATTTTTATAAACTCCTGGAGAAATTCTTTAAACCAGGATAAAAACCTGCCTCTATCATCAGAATCGGAAAATAATTTGTTTTTATTAGGAAATTGATAATAATGTATGCGTATAGGAAATAAGTAATTTTTTAACAGTGCATTTACAAACAGGAATTGTATGGATACAAGCAGAGACGGATTCGTATACAAGTAGGGACGGGTTTAAAACCCGTCCCTACCATGACATTTCGAAAAAATATTAATAATCTCTGTTATTTCTTCTTGGTTTTTCAATTGCTTCATTTACACGAAGTCGTCTTCCACCCTGTTCATTCTGGTCGAGTGCAGAAATTGCTGCTGTTGCTGCATCATCATCTGCCATTTCAACAAAACCAAAACCTTTTGACTGTCCTGTGTATCTGTCTTCAATAATTACAACTGAAACGACCTCTCCATAAGCTTCGAAAAGCTCTCTCAAATCATCTTCTGTTGTTGCGTAGTTCATGTTTCCGACATAAATCTTTTTTGCCATCGTATCCTCTCTCTCTATGAAATAATGTATTAAGTGTGATCTATCAACGATAAACCAAATGTCGCTTATCAAACACACAATTCACAATTTCCATGGATTCGTACAAAGAAAGGTAGACAGTATGAAAAAATACAGAAGCGGTGATAATAGGACTCCATCATGCAGCACAGGGATTTAATCCCTTACGCTCATTTAATTACACTTACAAGTAATAAATAGCATGAATTAAGATTTATGTCAACAAAGTAAATTGTTTATTTAATTGTTTATTTAATTGAACCTGCAACCATACCTTTAATGATATATCTTTGAGCAAATAGAAAAAAAACAATTATAGGTAGTATTGCCATTAGAATCGCAGTAAGAATTAGATCCCATTGCTTTACGTAAGCTCCCGCAAAGGTCGCAACAGCAAGAGGAAGAGTTTGTACCTTATTACCCTTGCCAAGAATCAATAGAGGTAGAAGATAATCATTCCAGATCCATATCCCATTAAGAATAAGGACTGTGGCATGGATTGGTTTTAACAGCGGTGAAATTATTTTGTAAAAGACTTCATGCTTCTTACATCCATCTATAGTTGCCGCTTCTTCCAGTTCAAAGGGAATGCTCTTAATAAATCCATGATACATGAAAATGGATAAGGACAACCCGAAACCCAAATATGCAAATATCAACCCTGCCTGAGTCCTAAGAAGCTTAATTCCTGTTACTACGTATATAGTCCTGTACCAGGATAGAAGAGGAAACATTACAATCTGAAAAGGAACTACCATTGCAGCTACAAACATTAGAAAAATGAACTTTGATGTTTTAGTATTGTTTCTCACTAAAACCCAGGCGGCCTGGGAGGAAAAAAAAGTGATAAGCACTAGTGAAATAACAGTAATACTAATAGAAGATATAAAAGAAGACGGATACATAATATTTTCACTCGTCCAGATAGATTTCATATTTTCCAGTATCAATCCCCAGTTTTCAGGCCATGCCATGGGATACTGAGTGATGGAAAAGGAATCCTTGGCAGAGTTCATTAGTAAAACCAGAAACGGGAACATAAAAGCGAGAAAAACAAGAGACGTAATTATTTCTATGCCAAATAGTTTTCTATTCTGTCGAGTAGACATGTGATTATCTCCTTTTCTTTTATTAATCATATTTATTCTTTTGTGAGAAAGCCAATGCCCCTCACAGAACCGTACCTGTAGATTTCCCACATCCGACTCTTCAATCTAACTCACCCGTGCAGATCACAAGTAATTACATCTCCACCTCTTTCTTCTTGTTCATATTAACCTGAACAACAGAAATAATTACCAGAACAACAAAGAAAATGACTGCTCTGGCCTGGCCTTCTGCAAGAACATTTTTAACAAAAGCCGTATTATAGATATTGAGTGAAAGAAGCTCTGTACCGTAAAGAGGTTTGTTCATAAATATCGTAGATGGCCCGCCTGCCGTTAAAGAAACATTAACATCAAACTGCTTAAAAGATGTAACCAGGGTAAGAAACAGTGTAATAGTAAATGCCTGAGCAACCATAGGAACAGTAATGTTTTTAAACTTCTGAAATTCATTGGCTCCATCTATCGTAGCTGCTTCAAAAAGTGACTGAGGCACCCCCTCAATGGCAGCGACATAGATCATCATTATATATCCTGCATACTGCCAGGTGCCTACAATAACAAGGGCAGCAATGGAAGAACCCTCCTTGCTTAGAATAAGATTGTCAGGATTAGCCAGGCTGCTTAAAAAAGGAACAGCCTCACCAATTGCAGGAATAGCATTATTAAATATAAATTGCCATATATAGCCAAGTACAAGTCCACCTATCAGATTAGGGATAAAAAATCCCACCCTGTATAGGTTTTTCAACTTCAACCTACTGGTTACTACCAAAGCTAAAGCCAGAGCCACAGCATTTATTGCCAATACATTAAGAATTGTATAGAAAGTTGTTACAATGAATGAGAAGAGAAAGACAGGATCCTTAAAACTGTTTATAAAATTTTCCAATCCTACAAATCTTAGAGCATTATCAACCCTGGCAGAAGAACTCCAGTTTGTAAAGGAATAAAAAATACCCATAAAAAAAGGAATTACAATTACCATTAAAAAAGCAAATAATACCGGGGCAAGGAATAACCAGAATATTAGGTTATTTTCACGTTCTCTTTTCATTCAGAGCTCCTTTAAACACTAACCATACCATAGCGGACGACACATATAAACTTAAAAAAATCCGGGCAGATTATCATCAACCCGGAATAAGATTTTACTTTCTACTTAAGACTTTCAAATGCAGCTGTCATAAGCTCAATAAATTTTGCCTTATCAATTGAACCGTTTGCAAACTGATTATAAATAGGGGCAAGAGTCTGTGAACGAAAATCATTTGTAAAACTGTACTGGTTCCAGGAGTAAATTTTACCTTCTGCTGACCATTTCTGTACAGATTTGGAAAGCTGTCCACTGGGATTTAGTTTAACATTTGCATAGGCAGGAATCATACCGGCTTTATTTACCATATAATCCTGACCTTCACTTGTAAAAACCATGTCATTTAAAAAAGCCTTGGCTGCTTCAACATTTTTAGACTTCTTGTTAATTACGTAAAATGAGGGGGCTGCAGCAAAGATACCATTTGTAGCTGAGTGCATGGAACCATGAGGGGCAAAAGCCATCTTAAAGGTAGCATTGGCTGATGCCATGTTAGGATCTGTCCAGTTACCCTGATGAAGAAAAACAGCTTTGCCGGTTGCAAAAGCACCAACCTGTGCATCATAGTTACCAGTTGTCAGGACAGCCTTGTCGGCATACTTAAAAAGAAGTTCTACCCAGTCAGCATATTCAGAGAGCCTTTTTGCATCTACTTTTCCAGCAAGAAGATCATTTACAACAGAAAGATCACCATATTTAAGGCCGTTTGAAAGGAGAGAGTTAAAGTTATGATCACCGGTTACCCACCCCATCTCGGGACCGGCAGCCATGGAAATAACAGAATCGATGCCAAGCTCAGCCTTCATACCATCAAGTTTTTCACATGCTGTTTTGTATCCTGCATAGTCAACAAGGGACGCGGGGTCAATTCCGGCTTTTTTCAGCATATCCGCATTGTACGCCATACCCCAACCTTCTACAGCTACAGGGAATCCATAGGTTTTACCGTCTTTCACAAAAGCAACGGATGTTTCCTTTGTCCATGGTTCACCTGACTGATCAAGAATTATTCCTTCCCATTCCTTGTAATCCTCTATTCCTGATATAGCAAAAATGTCAGGCATTTCCCCTGCAGCATAGTCAGCCTTTAACTGCTGTCCAAGAGTGATTGAAGAACTTCCTCCTACAGATTTTATAACTGCTGTATTTCCTGTTTTTCCACCCCAGACAGCTGCGTAATCCTTAAGCATTGCATCAATCTCAGGCTTATTTTGTGCCAGAATAATTTCTACTCCTTTAGCAGAAGCTGATTCCTTTGAACCAGCCGCAAAAGCAGTGCCAACTAATGCAGCAAGTAAAACAAGTACGACTAGAATTTTTTTCATACATTTCTCCTTCTTTTCTTTTCCGCTCTATGAGCGGTATATAATATTTGCCAACTCTAAAAGTTAACAATACCAACCAATATGTAAAGACCTTGCATGAAAGGTCTCTACGATTCCCTCTCAATCAGGTATGGGGAAACTACCTCCTGCAAAATATGACCGGAACCAGGATTACGCCCCATTATTTCCTTTAATTTCCCGCATGCTTTTTCTGCAAGAACCTCTTTTGGCTGATGAATAGTAGTAAGTCTGGGAGTAAAATAAGTACCCAGCTCTATATCATCGTAGCCAATGACCCTTATATCTTCAGGAACTCTGTATCCGATTTTTTCAAGTTCTTTAATAACTCCCAAAGCCATAATATCCGCATGAACAAAAATGCCATCAATTTTATTAAGTTTGTCTCTATTCTCTCTAATTATCTTTTCACCATTAAAAAGAGTACATTCCTCTTCAAAAATAAGATTTTTATCAATATCCAAATTATGCTGTTTCATTGAAAGGGAAAAACCCTCCATTCTGTCAAGAATCTCCGGATGTTCCGATTTAATGGTAATGCACATAATAATTTTGCAACCGTGTTCAATAAGAAAATCGGTTGCCAGTCTGCCTCCGACAATATTATCACTATAAATATAATTTATTTCTTCCGGAGGTTTGTATTTGGGTCTGTAGTGGAGCTGTATAGTTGGAATAGTAAATTTTGAAATAAATTTCCAATCCTCTACGGAAACCAGAGAGTCCACAATTATAAATGCATCAACCTTCTGCTGCCTTGTTAAACGACGAATATTACTGGAAGAATTTTCCCTGTTTTCAGAGAAAACAGGTATAGAATCTATACCAGCTAAGTCCAGACGCTTCATTATCTCTGAGATTAGCGAATTACTAAAAATAGAACCACTATAATCATTGTATAGCTCAGGATGGATAATCCCAACAGTACCTGTTTTTCTGGTACTTAAACTTCTTGCACCGGCATTAAATTCAAAATCAAATTTTTCTGCAATTGCCTGAATTTTATCTTTAGTTTCCTGTTTTACTCTGCTACTGTCGTTAAGACTTCTGGATACAGTTGAATGACTTACTCCTGCCATTTTTGCAATATCTTTGATTGTAATATTGATATTATACCCCCATCCAATACACACGTGTGTATATATTCCTAAAGTGAAGCAAAGTTCTAATTGTGTCAAGGGAAAATATACTAATTTTAATAAAATTGCTTAAAACTTAATCCCGTATTGCTTAATTGTACATCCTGATATTAAGCAATTGGTTAAAATTGAATCTGAACCAGCAGCTTCCGCATCAAGAAATGAAGGATTACTATGGTATAACCAAATACTCTTAGTAAGTTGGAAAACCTATCTCTGAGAATGACAATTATAAGCTCTATATGATTTTCTTAACTATATTTTCTGTTTATTATCCATACAGACATTAAAACTACAAAATCCAGAGATACTTTCTGAAGCCATGATATTAAATCGGGTTCCATAAGGTTATTTACAAAATAAAAATAGGCAATTTTGACTGCCCAGAAAATAAACACTATTACTGTTGCAACCATTAGAGTACTGTTTTTTAAAGGAATAAATAAACCACCCAGAATTATTACTCCGGAAACAAGTGCACCAACAGATACAATAATATTTATAATATTATTGTTATTGCCAAATAAATTATTAACCAATCTTGTAGCCTGGCTTCCATAACTGTCATAGTTGATAATCCCCTGCAATCCCATCAATAAAAAAAACAACCCTACTGCAATCTGCAATAGAAAAAAAGATCCAGTTCTACGAGTACTTGCCATATAAAACTCCTATAAATAATTTTTTATAATGTATCCTTATTCAATATTTTTTACTATACAGGAATTGTCCTTGAGGTTGAAATTGCCTATGGAATGGGATAATACTTGTTCTAAGGAGAAAAAAAAATGAAAAAGATTTTACTGGCTATAGTTCTTCCACTATTGTTTATGGGCTGTATTTCAAGTGGAGTGACAGTTAAAGTAAATAAAGATGGAAGCGGAACGATAGTTCAGACATTTAAAATTAAAAAGGATTTTGTAGGATTTCTATCAATGTCTGAAGAACCTACAGATCCGAATCTAATTGATATGGAAACTTTAAATTCAACAGCAAAAGCCATGGGTAAAGGTGTTAGTCTGACAAAAGTTGAACCTATGCCTGAAGATTCACCCTATGCCGGATATGACGCATATTTTGATTTTCAGGATATATCAAAAATTAAAGTCAGTGCCAGCCCTTCAACTTCACCTGAAGCAATCAGTGAAGACAGCAAAGACTGGATAAGTTTTGATTTTAATAAGGGAAAAACAAGCAAGCTTACAATGCATCTATTAGAACAAGATATAGAACAAACTGATCAGACAGCAAGTTCAGAAAAGGAAGAAGCAGTTGAAGCTTCTACTGATGAAGATATGGGAGATCAGCTAAAGGAAATTTACAAAGATATGCATTATTGGATGAAAGTGGAAGTAGCTGGCAACATTACCGATACCAATGCATCGTTTGTAGATGGTTCAGAAATAACCATATTTGATATGAATTTCGAAAAGATTGTAGAAAATGATGAGTTATTTAAAAAGGTTACAGCCGAAAACCCGGGCTCAATGACCGAATATAAAGATGAATTATCCAAAGTTGGAGTTTTTATTGATGATAAAAAAGAAATTACTGTAAGTTTTAAATAAATATTTTTAAGCCATTATTGTAGGGGCAGTCCACAGGAAACCCGCAGGGTTCCCTCTGTGGCTGCCCTTCTCCAACAAGGGATACCGTCTTCTATGTGACTGCCCCTACGGAAACAACAATCAATCCTCCAGACGATTTAAATCAAAGGTCAGATCCAGACCCTCAAGACAATCCATACCAACAATTTCGGTTTCATTCTTTGGAAATCTTATTACCTTTGAATTTTTAAATTCTTTTCCAAGAGATTCATAATTAGTTTCATCCCCGGTGAATTTATTTAGAATTATATAGGGAATAGTCATATCAAGATCTTTTAATCTAATAAGAATATCTTTCGATTCTGAAAGAGAGAGTTTATCTGGGTTCATTACAACAACAATTTTAGTATTTTTTCTGTCACTAAATTGATCTGCAAGTTTTTGATAAATTATTATAAGACCTTCGGTTCGTTTTAAAACCGAATCTTTTTCTATCTCAGTGCCCCTTTTACCCTTCTTTATTTTCGTAACTATATCTTTTTTGTTAAGTATCATTTGTCTGAACTTTACAAGCTCTCTCAACCAAAGTAGAGATACTGAGGGTAGAGCAAGAAATTTTAGTGTCAAGGCAGTCGGAGGAGTATCAAATATTATATAGTCCCGATCACTGTATTTCTCTATTGCATCCTGAAGAGCCAAAAGTACAGCATATTCCTCAAGACCTGGAGAATACTTTAGAGTTCTAAAATATTTATGAAGATTAAAAGCTTCCTGATACTTATAAACTTCTTTAAATTCCTTTTCCGTATCCATCAGATATTTCTTAACCCAAATATCCAAATTCGTTTCCATTACTGAAAGTCCGGGAATTATCTCCTTTGGAGTAGAAGTAAATTTACATTCAAATATATCGTGAAGATTATGTGCAGGATCAATAGAATCAAGAAGCACCTTTTTACCTGCTTTAACAAGCTTGTAGGCAAAGAGTGCCGAACTGGTGGATTTACCTACACCACCCTTTCCTGTAAAAAATATTATTTTCAATTTATATCTCTATACCTCCCCTAATATATCTGTAATCTCTGCAAGTGCATCATGAGCAGTTGCTACTTTATTAAACATAAGTGTAAGCTCCTTCTCCATTAAAGGAAGAAGCTGTAAAGTTATATGAACCGGAGGAGAAGGCATCCCTGTAAAGGAACCAAAAAGAAGCAATGTAAAAATATGCTCCAGTTCCTCAATTTCATAATCAATTATCTTTGTAGCATTGTCTCTGTTAACAGTGCCCATATCATTGAAAAATTCAAGAATGCTGGATAGTATTTTTTTAAGATTCAATTTGTCCTTCTAATTTATACATTCCAAGTTCTTTGGATATTTTATCTTTAAATGGTAAAGCACTGTATATACCGTACAAGGCAGCTAAAACAGATCCATACATGTATAGGGGAGAAACAATAAACATATATGCAAAAGATGCAGGGACTATTGCAACACTGCATAAAATAAAAAGCTTTTTCTGATACTCAATATACTCAGGAACATTTACATTATTGTTTTTTAAAAATTTGTCGTGAAATGTTGTCCTTAGTAAAACAGGAAGAGCAGCACCAAACGCAGCAGCTAAAACAAAAAGAAGTATACCCCAAATTCTAATACTTCCGGGAGGTATTATACGTATCTCCAATTTTTGTAAAATGACAACCCCAATAAAAAGGAGTATTGGTAAAGACATACTTATCCAGAATTTTTTCCACAGACTGCTTAATATATCTTTAATCGAATAATTCGGCATATAGCTCTCCCATATTTAATAATGAAGGGCAGCTTAAACAACTGCCCCCAATAATTTTATCACCAGTCAGTTAGATTAATAAATAATTATGCTTCCTGTTTTTTAACAAGAGCAGCAAAACCCTCAAATATAATCCACAATGCAATGATAATAACAATGGCATTGACAACCAGCAGGAGTGCATTTCCAGATCCGATAAAGTTTCCTTCATTGATAAATAAAGCCCAAATAGTCATAACCACCATAAAAATAGCAGGAAATAATGTAAGAAGATATTTTGCTCCACCCTTACCCTTAAGATACACAGTAATGACAATAAGTGTAAGCCCTGCAAGAGTTTGGTTAACTGCACCAAACAGAGGCCACAATGTAAGAGCTCCCTTTCCGTTGGCACCATTATAAAAAGCCAGAATTAAGGCAGTAATTACAGCAAATGCAGTTGCTGCATACTTACCTTTCAGAAAACCAATCTTAAAATCACCTGCAAGTTCCTGAACAACATAGCGCTGAAGTCTTGTAGCTGTATCCAGGGTAGTACCTGCAAAAGAAGCAACAAAAACACCCATTATAACAAGTGCTATTGCCTTTGGGATACCAAGGACAGAAACCATATTAGCTGATCCGACTACAAAAGCACCAACTTTGGAACCTAAACCGGCAGAAGCAGCCCATGATGAATAGTGCTCTGTCCATGCAGCAGCACCGGTAAGAATACCTGCATCCTTTGTCTGATACGCCATACCTATACCTGCTGTAACAGCTATTATAACCAGAGTTGCAAGAGTACCCTCCATAATCATTGAACCGTATCCAACAGCCACAGCATCAGGTTCTTTTCTTACCTGTTTAGCAGATGTACCCGAAGCTACAAGAGCATGGAATCCTGAAATTGCCCCACAGGCTATTGTTATAAACAGAAATGGCCACATTGACGGTGCACCTTCAGGATGGGACTGAACAGCTGGAGCAACAATATGAAGATTTCCCGAAAATGCTGATGCAAGCACTCCAGCAACAAGAAGAACCATGGCAACCATCAACTGCCACGCATTCATATAATCTCTTGGCTGCAGCAGAGTTGTTACAGGCAGGGTAGACGCAATAAAGGCATAGATAAGAAGCAGGATAGTCCAGGTTCCTGTTGGCCCCATAGCACCAATTGATGGAAGTGTTATTGGAATCCAATGACCCATTACAACAGTTACATACATTAAAAATACTGCTAAAAAAGTTGCCAGATTTACGTTCATACCTTTTTTGTAAAGTAAATAGCCGAGAGCAATTGCAATTGGGATTTCACACCATACAGGAAATACAGACTGAGGGTACATAGAGAAAATAACCGCAATTACAAGACCGAAAATAGCAATTACTATCCAAAGTTCAAGTAAAACTATAACAAAGAATATAGTTCTGGTTCGCTTGTTTATGTATTTCCCGGTAACCTCAGATATGGATTTCCCCTCATTTCTTAGAGAAAGAACCAGAGCTCCAAAGTCATGGACAGCTCCCATTACCATTGTACCAACAAATACCCAGATAATAGCTGGTAACCAGCCCCATATTACACCGATAGCCGGACCAACTATAGGACCAGTACCTGCAATTGACGTAAAATGATGGCCAAAAATGATCCCTTTCTTTGTAGGAACATAGTCTTTACCATCTTCAAACTCAACTGAAGGGGTTTTTGCTTTTTCACTTAGATTGAATACTTTCTGGCTAAGAAACTTACCATAAACTTTGTAAGCCAGAATGTATCCAACAAAAACAACTACCATTAACAATACAGCATCCATAAGATACCTCCATAATAAATTTGTGCTTAGTTTATTTAAATTGGGTGGCAGGATGTTGTTTAATTACACGAAATACTTAAATTTCTACATGAAATAACTTTCAATCTTAACCAATGGACAATAGTTTCCTAAATTGATTAACATATGTTCTTGATACAGGTATTTTTTCACTTAAGCCTTTCATCTCAAGCTGATATGTATTATTAAACCATATATCTATCTTATCTATTAAATTAATATTAATTATATAAGCTCTGTGACAACGAAAAAATATTTCTTCATATAAGGACTCTTCCATATTTGTTATAGATTTAGAATACTTAAACTCACCTTCCACTGTGAATATTCTTACACCTCTGCCATCAGCAGCAACAGCTACAATTTCTTCAATCAGAATAGGTTTATAATGTTCACCGAGGGGAATTGATATTTTTCTGGAAGAAGGTAGTTCTGTTTTTAGTTCGTCTATCAACTTGGTTATTTTATTGTAATCCAATTCCGGAGCAGATTGATTAGTTGATTTAAATCTATTCAGGCTAATAACAATTCTATCTTTTATAAATGGTTTTAGAATATAATCCAATGCATTAATTTCAAAAGCCTTTATTGCGAATTTATCGTATGCTGTGGTAAATATTATTCCAGGTGAATAAGAAAAAGACTGTAATATAGCGGCAACTTCAAATCCATTCATCTCCGGCATTTTTATATCAAGAAAAACAAGATCAGGTAATAATTTATTTATAAGGGATAATGCTTTTGGACCATCATCAGCAATTCCAACCAAACTTACATCAGGGATTTCCTTCAGGAGATATTCCAGTTCTTCCCTGGCAGGCTTTTCATCATCAACAATTAAAACTTTTATCATTTTTCTATTCCCGGAATATGTATTGTCACTATGGTACCCTTATCCGGTTTACTTTCAATTACAAGACCATACTTTGGACCATACTTTGTTATTAAACGCTTATTTATATTTGTAAGAGCAATAGAATCATTATTATCTTCATTTAAAAGAGATTCCAACTGTTCTGAATTCATGCCAACCCCATCATCTTTTACTGTAATAGTAATCTTTTTTCTATCTTCTTTTGCCTCAACAAATATATTCCCGCCTTTTCTTTTTACCATCACACCATGTTTTACTGCATTTTCAACAATTGGTTGAAGGAGAAAAGGGGGAATGTGAAAATTCAGAGAAGAAGGTATTTTGAAGTTAACTTTTAACTTATCGCCAAATCTCGCTTTTTCGATATCAAGATATGCTCTTGTATGTGTAATTTCCTGTTGAATACTAACCTCAGTCTTATCAACCTGGAAACTGTTTCTAAAAAATAAACTTAAATTTTGCAATAGAGTTCTTGCAGCTTCAGGATCTGTTCGTACAAGTGATACAATAGTATTAATTGCATTAAACAAAAAGTGAGGGTTTATCTGAGCCTGGAGAGCTTTTAGTTCCGCTCTGTCAAGTAATTTAGCCTGCTCCTCAATCATGCTCAGTTCGATCTGAGTAGAAAAAAGAGAACCAAGACCTTTTGCTAAATTTATATCAACTAATGTAATTGCATTCTTTTCTTCTCTATACAATTTTAATGTACCAATAACTGAGCTTCCCTGTTCTATGGGTATAACTACAGCAGATTGAAGTTTACAGTAAGAATTTGCACATCTAATCTGTTCTCTGGTTTCTGCAATTTGGATTTTCGAAGTCTTTAAAGCTTTAAAAGTAAGCTCCGTCTGAAAATCACCTCCAACCGGATGATGTATAGAACCTTCACCAATATGTGCCAATATTTGTTTTTTATCTGTAAATGCAACAGCTGAAAGATCTGTATTCTCAAGAATAATTTTTGCAGTAGCTTGTGCTGTTCCATGATTAAAGCCGTGTCTAAAATGCTGAATAGTTTTATTCGCTATCCTTAAAACAATCTCTGCCTGATTGGCAGCAACCCAGTCTTCCTCTTTTTTAATACCATCAATAATCGCAATAAAAATTCCAATAGCTATTGCATTTGCACCTACCATTGGAATAGCAATAATTTTAACAAGATCCAGAGCTTCACTAAAGGGTTTAACAATAAGTAGAATAATCAGCATCTGCATTATCTCTGCTGCTGCCCCGGCAAGTACAGAAAAAAACAATTTTTCTTCCACCCTAGCCATTCGTTTGCTAAGTAATCCTCCTAACAAGCCCTCCAGAATGGTAGAAAGCATGCATGCAAATGCAGTAAATCCGCCAATATCTATTGCCCACCTATGAAATCCAGCTATCGTCCCTGCAAGTAAACCTGCAAGGGGCCCCCCAATAAGACCTGCAACAAAAACTCCTACAACTCTGGAATTAGCAATAGCACCATGAACAGGTACTCCCATATAGGTTCCGGCAATACCAAGAGAACCAAAAAGGGCAACTATTACAATAAACTCCCTCTTCCTTTTATGTCTACGAGTTAGTATTCTCCTTACTGTCCTTGACTGTGTAATTGCAAAGGCAAAAAGAGCAATAAGCCCTGCCTGATTAACAAGAGTTTTTAGAATCTGAATCATCATGCCTAATTAGCTTTCACAACTATAAGTGTTTGATCATCAACCAGATCCATAGAACCTTTAAACAATTTAATATCATTCTTTACTATGTTGGCAATTTGTTCAGAACTCTTTCCCCTATTGGAAATAATAAGATTTTTTAATTTATCAATTGAATATAAACTTCCATCTTCACTTTTTACTTCCGGTATCCCATCAGTATGCAAAATAATAATATCATTCCTGCTCATTACAACTGATTTTTTTATATAGGTTTCTTTTGCTTCTACTCCTACAGGTAAGCCCTTTGTATCAATTGAAATAAATTCTTTTTTATTTTCACTATAATAAAGTAAAGGACTATGACCGGCATTGGAAAAATCAATTCGTCTGGATTTCTCATTTATAACAGTAATACTAAGGGTTGCATATTGGTCGGTTCCTATTCTTCTTGTTAATCCTTTGTTTAAAACATTTAAAATATCCTCTGCACCCCGTTTTGGAGAAGAAACAAAACGTATGACAGTTCTAATCATTACCATTAGCAGTGAAGCGGGAACCCCCCTGCCTACAACATCACATATAACTAATGCCAGTCTATCTTTATCCAATCTGTATATATCATAATAATCACCACTCATAGCCCTGGCTGATTCGGAATAAAGAGCTATGTCATAATATCTAATCTCAGGAAGTTTTCTGGGAAGAAGATTCTTTTGAATATCTGATGCAATAACAAGTTCCCGCTGCATTTCCCTAAGATGGACAGCTTCTGTAAAATTATACATATTATCAATTGATAATGCAGCATAATCTCCAAATGTTTTCATATTGGTAAATTCCATGTCTGTAAATGACATTTCCGGAGTTGTCCTTACAAGAGCAACAGCACCAAGAACTCTTTTTGATATAATAAGAGGAACTACAGCAATTGAATGGATATACTGAATGGAGTCTTTTAAATTATTCTGCCGAAGCATTTCATCTCTTCCGGCTTCCTTAAGATAAACACCTTCTCCGGACTTTATTACCTTCCCAATTATAGTTTTTCCAACCGAAATAGGATGTCTTTTAAGATAATCAGTTTGTGCTTCCCTGGATTCTAAAATTTCCTGAGGAACAACAAAGGGACATGGAAAAAATCCACTTAATGCAACAAGATCAATAAACTGCTGATTTTCATCAACCATAAATACAGCACCGGCATCTGCTGTAGTATTTTTTATAAATGAATCAAGTATACTCTTAAGTGCACTATTAATATCAACACCCTCTGAAAGATCTTCTCCTATCTGAAGCATAAACTCCAGAATGGAATCCAGTTTCTTCCATAATTCCCCTTTAAGAGTGTTATAATGAATTGCAAGCTCCTCAAATTCATCTTTAGAATTTATTTCCAAATTTTTGGAAAAATCCCCTCCTGTTAAAGTTTGAACAGCATCATCAACAAGACCAATTCTGTTCGAAATTCTACGGGCAAATAAATTGATAACTATAAGGGAAATAAGTATTGTAAAGAATATCAGGATAATAACAATGCGCGAGTTGTTTGAAATAAATAGTTCTGACTGGGTTCTCAATCCAATAATAAAATTATTCTGCTTTTCCGCAAAACTAACAGTATTATCCTGAACATTCTTTTGATAATTTATTAACGATAAAACAGGTCCGGTAAGCTGAGGATTTTGATTAACACCAGAGTAATATGCTTGAAGTATACCCCTGTCTCCTAATTTTTCATCAAATCCATTAGAAACCATTGTCTGCATGTATTTTAACAATGGCTGGATTTGCCAGTCACTAACCTGTTTCCACCAGCCTTCAACTTCTGAAAGCTCTGCTATTCTTTCTTTCCCCAGAATTTTTACAGCTTTTGATTCTTTTAATAATTTCAATTCGTTTTCAAACTCTAAAACAGAACTATACCAATCATCCATTAGCACAGACAACTTTTTACTTGTTACCAGAAGATCTTCTGTTTTATTACTAAAACGGTTAAGACCGGATACTACCCGTTCGGCCTGGAGCTCCATATCTTTCACCTGAACCATTAAGTTAAGATAAAAAAGGGAGATAGATATAGCTATAATAAAACCAAAGGCCATAGCTAATTCAACTATTGAAAGTTTTAATCGTATTCTCATAATAAAACCACTATAACATGATTACTTTTCCAAGACAATTCAATTCGTAATAAGCTTTATAAGACTTAAGGTTTTTGTGATGTCTCTGGGAACTATATTAGCTGAGTATTATAACCTTATCCCCCTTACGGATTTTTCCGGATATGAGAATCTTACAGAACCGGACGTCTTTAGATAACGCACATACTCGATTATCCTGAATAATTCGACATTCAGGATAACATTTCTTTTTTTTAGTACTTACAGTAAAAACAGCCGCACCTATTTGAATCCTGGTTCCTGCCACTAGTTTTTCAGGATTCATACCCCCAATTCGTATGGTTTCCAAAAATCGGGAAAAACATAGACCGGGGTAGGGCTCTTTATCCAGGAAATCTCTACTTTCATCAAAAAAAAGAGTTACCTGCTTTTCTGTTCCGATTTTTGAATAGGCATCGCCCTCAAGACCGAAATTTTCAATAAAAAACCCTGTTTCAATTTCACATCTAGGCTGTTTCTTTACTTTACAAATATAGATTTCTGATACGTATGCCACTAATTATCTCCCTAATATTCAAATTTAGTATAGTCAATATATTTCTATTGTACAGTACATGAATCATCTAATAGAATTAATTGCTTTTATAATAATATTTGCTAAATCAAATATTATATTAGACAATCATATTTTTTATTATCTAAATTTTTTATAATATAAATAGTTTATCTTTTTATTGACACACCATATCAATAGAGTTATCCTGTTTGTATGAATAAATATATGATTTTATGTGCAGTTGGAAAGAACAGACTGGGTATAGTTGATGATGTGTCTTCTTACCTTTTGAAAAAAAATACAAATATAGAAGATAGCCGAATGGTTGTATTGGGCGGACGTTTCTCAATAATGTGCTTATTTTCCTGTTCGGAAGACGGATTACAGAATATAAAAGACGATATTGGCAGCTTAAACAAAATTGGCCTTAATATAACCCTTCATGAAGCTGATAGTCCTGATTCATTAAAAAAGGTAGATCAACTCCCGCTTACCTTTGAAGTAATATCAATGGATCATCCTGGAATAATTCAGAATTTTGTTCATA
>Ga0190306_1000157_pt1 | contig 26094 bp, 26 predicted proteins | sample 48700734_MG_FD_161657 | JGI IMG/M metagenome (GOLD analysis project Ga0190306, IMG submission 161657) | Hydrothermal vent sediment bacterial communities from Southern Trench, Guaymas Basin, Mexico - 4870-07-3-4_MG | ecosystem: Environmental > Aquatic > Marine > Hydrothermal vents > Sediment ... | reverse complement strand
TATGGATGGATTTAATCACATCTTTACACCGAAAAGGGGATATAATGAGGCATCGAATTAATAAATTGGTACAGGCACTGATTATACCTGTACAAACGCGATCAATTATACCAGTACAGACGCGATTAATTATACCAGTACAGACGCGATCAATTATACCAGTACAGACGCCCTATAGGGCGTCTCTACTGGTAACTATCCTATTACTGCTAATCTCCTCCTGTAAAACCATGCCTGATATAATAGAAACAGATTCTACGAATAAAATTGATACTCAATCACAGGCTGTTTCCCTTTCCGAAACACAAAAATTACTTGTAGAAGAGGCAAACCGTCTCATTGGAGTAGAAAAGCTATTTGTTAAAAACAGAACTTTCAGTATGGATTGTTCCGGAACCGTTATGGCTATTTACTGGTATGCAGGTATAGATCTGGCTGAGGCCTTTCCATCATATTCCGGAAGCGGCACAGAACGTATTTATAAATATTTACGTGATAAAAATCTTTTATACAGAACCGAAGTTCCTAAACCGGGAGATATAATTTTTTGGGATAACACCTATGACAAAAATAAAAATGGGAAACCTGATGACTATCTTACCCATATGGGGATGGTTATCAGTGTTGATAATGCGGGAAATATAAAATATATCCACGAGAACTATCGCAAAGGAATAATACTTGCAAAAATGAATTTGTATAAACCGGATGTTTATACAGAAATTATTGATGGTGAGAAAATAATTTTGAATGATCCCATGAGAATGAAGGGGTCTGTCAAATATTCAAAGTGGCTTTCAAGCCAGTTGTATAATAATTTTGCAATGGGGTATTTGCTTAAGTAGCTTTCTTATTCTCCATACATTTCGGTAATAAGAGTTCGTAATTGAATACTGTTTTCAGGACACAATATATCAATTTTACTTTTAATCCTTTTTTTGCTGATTGTTCTAATTTGATCCACTGCAATCTCTGCTTCCCTATTATCAATTGTACACTGAAGTCGGCTGCGCCATCCGGGGTGCAGCTTTGTTGTTGCTGGACATATTACAACAGTATCAAGATATTTATTCATTTCTGTTTTACTAATAACAACAACCGGTCTAATTTTTTTGGTTTCACTTCCGGTAGATGGGTTTAAATCTGCATAATAAATTTCATATCGTTTTATGATCATTAAATCTCAATCCCATCATCTGTTACAATATCCCACTCGCTCCAATTTTCATCAGATTTACTCATTTCCCTGAAAGTTTCTTCCCAGGAGAGCTTGTTTTTTGGCCTATCTGCTTTTATTAGAATGCCATTCTCCATTTCTTCCAGATTAAGCCGGGGTTGAAGATGATATTTACGAATTAAATTTTTTGGGATTCTTAGACCTTTTGAGTTTCCAATATTAATTAACTTTGCCTGCATAATTACACCTCTATGTAATTATAATAATTACATTTTTATGTGCTGTCAAGAAAATAATATTAGATCATTCAACTTCCGGTTCATCGATTCCAGCCAGCCCAGGTCTCCCGAATACTGTTAGTATTTCAATTTTCTGAAATTAACTCACCTTTCATAATTAAGTAATCGGTCTTTTAAGTTGCAGGTTTCTTACATTTCGGTATTTCACATTTGCAAGAATTTCCTTTACTTTTTTTACCTGAATATCATTTTCCAGGGAGAGATCTTCCTCTCTCTCAATTTTTATCAGGATTCTGTCCAGGTCATCGTATGTCAGACCCATAGCATACTCATCAGTAATACCTGGAGCGATATCCGGAGAAGGTTTTTTATTGATAATAAGCTCAGGGATACCAAGCTTTTTTGCCATTTCATAAACCTCAGTTTTATAAAGATGTTGAATGGGCTCCATATCGTTAGAATCATCTCCCCATTTTGTATAAAAGCCTGTAAGGTATTCCGTTTTATTAGTTGTCCCGACAACAGCCCATCCCCTCTTTTCTGCCTCAAAATAGAGAGTACACATTCTAATTCTGTGTTTTGTTCTGTAATATGCAAGGCTCTCAAGAAACTTAACACTTCCCTCTGTGCTCAGGTCACTCAGATAACCTCTCTCGGCATCTTTCTCCCATACACCTCGGGAATATCTGTTCTGAAGTGCTCGGGGAGCCCAGAACGCCGGAGGTTTTAGCTTGTAGATCCCCAGTCTCCTCAGCATTGGAGTAATCTTAATAATCTTATAATCAATATTAAGGTAGTTACATACAAATTTGGAATCTTTTACTGTTTGAGGCGATGAATCCCTTTCAGGAAGAAGCAATCCAAACACTTTGTCCCGACCAAGAGCTTCCACTAAAAGTTTCCCCGCAACAGCTGAATCGATACCTCCGCTTATCCCTATTACTGCTCCTCCAAATTTAAAAGAATCAATATTTTCTTTTATAAATTCTTTAATCTTTTTTATCACTTTAATCCTCCTGTGCAACTATTCAGAAACTTAAACTATCCAGTTTCTGATTCCAGTTGTGCCATCCCCCGTGAAAGTTTATTTTTTCAAGTAGGGGCAGTCACGGAGGGTTTGCAAAGCAAATCCTTCGTGACTGAGGTTGAACAGTCGGGAAAGGAAGCTTGCTTCCGACCCAGGCCTGAACTCCACCCTGCATTTTAGGCTACAAAGCCTTTGAAAGTACTCTGTTAAGTCTTTTAACAAAATCTGATGGTTTTTTTAGATCCGCCCCCTCCATTAACATTGCCTGTTCCAGAAGGAGAAAACTAACGTCATTAATAAAATCCTGATCTGTTATAGATTCAAGTTTTTTTACTATTTCATGTGCAGGATTAATTTCGAGAATGGGAACAACTTCCTGGGTATCTTTCTGCCCCATAGCTTTAAGCATCTGCTGCATCTGGACAGTTGGGTCATTTTCATCTGCAACAATACAGGATGGAGAATCACTTAATCTTTTTGAAGCAACTACATTTTTTACTCTATCGCCAAGAGCATCTTTGATTTTCTTTAGAATTGGTTCAATCTTTTTCTCTGCTTCTTCATCTTTATCTGTTTTAAAATCATCTGCAGTACCGCTTTTATTAACAGATTTAAGATCAATATCTTTATACTTGCCTATTGAAGGTATTACAATTTCATCTATTTCATCACTCATTATTAAAACTTCAATACCTTTTTTAACATATCCCTCTATAAGTGGAGAGTTTCTCAGGGTATCTTCATTTTCACCTGTAATAAAGTAAATGCTTTTCTGATCATCCTTCATTCTTTCTTTGTAGGATGCAAGACTTGTCCAGCCTTCAACTTCGGTAGATTTAAATCTAATAAGTTCAAGGAGAGTATCTCTGTTTGCAAAGTCGGAGTACAGTCCTTCTTTTAGGGGTCTGTTGTACTGTTCGATAAACTCAATATACTTTTCCTGGTTTCCTTCTGAAAGTTTCTTTAGTTCACTTAAAACTTTTTTTACTGAAGCTCCTTTTATATTTGTAAGTACCTTATTCTGTTGTAGAATTTCTCTACTGACATTTAACGGGAGATCTTCAGAATCAATGATACCCCTTAGAAATCTTAGATATGTAGGCATAAGTTCTTTTTCATCATCTGTAATAAAAATTCTGCTTACATATAGTTTTACGCCAGCTTTATAATCGGCCTGATACATGTCAAAGGGTGCTTTTTTAGGAATATAAAAAAGTGTTGTGTATTCCAGGGTTCCTTCTGCTTTTGTATGTATATAGAATAATGGATCATCATTATCATGACCAATAGTCTTATAAAATTCATTATAGTCTTCATCTTTAAGTTCAGATTTGGACTTTTTCCACAATGCGGAAGCGGCATTAACCTGATCTATTTTTATCTCTTTTTTCTCTTTACGATCATCACCTTCACCTTCCCAGGTGCTGTCTTCATACTCGAGGAAAATAGGAAATGCAATATGATCTGAGTATTTTTTAATTAAATTTTCAAGGCTCCATCTGGAAGCATATTCATTACCTTCTTCATTAAGATAGAGAGTAATAGTTGTACCGAAAAATTCTTTTTCGGCTTCCTTAATGGTGTATGCAGTTTCGCCATCACTTGTCCACAGCCATGCTTTTTCTTCTCCGGCTTTTCTGGTAAGGACTTCAACCTTGTCCGCAACCATAAAACATGAATAGAACCCCACCCCAAACTGACCGATAAGATTGGCATCTTTCTTCTCATCGCCGGAAAGGGTATTTAAAAAATTCTTTGTTCCTGATCTTGCAATTGTTCCCAGTTGAGAGTCAAGATCTTCTTCGTTCATGCCAATTCCAGTGTCCGTAATTATCAGCTTTTTCTTATCCCCTGTATCAAATTTTATATCAATTCTGGGATCAAATTTTAATTTTTTATAATTATCATCTGTGAGTGTAAGATATTTGAGTTTATCCAGAGCATCGGAAGCATTGGATACAAGTTCTCTTAAAAATATCTCTTTATGTGAATACATTGAATGTATTATCAGGTGAAGCAGTTGAGATACTTCGGTTTTAAATTTCTTCTTAGACATGTTCTCTCCTATATAAAATATAAATGCAGGTTTATTTTGAGAAATATACAAAAAAAATCTTCAACCGGCAAATAGGTTTTTTAAAATAGATGTTACTTTTTTACAATCATATAGAAATTTTTTAAAATATTAGTGATTTTCATGGTTTTTAAGGTGAAGCCTTGCCAGACTTAAGAAAATATCATACTCATCCCTGCTTCTCATATACATTTTTCTGGATTCCGGGTTAGACGACCCCCCCATGCATAATCGTGTATCCACTTGGTTAAATGGTTTATTCTATAATCGTCCTTATTGCTTAATTCCACCCCTCATTACTCCACTGATAACCCATCTTTGTGCAATAATAAAAACTATTATCATTGGCGCTAACGCCATTAAGTAGGATGCAAATGCTAAATTATATTCAGTTGTAAATTGTGATCGAAAAACAAACTGCACCAAGGGAAGAGTCAGCATAGTGCGTTTTGTTAAGAGAATAAGAGGCAGCATAAAGTCATTCCATATCCACAGGGAAGAAAGTATAACAAGTGTCGCGTTCATGGGGGCAAGAAGAGGGAAAATTACTTTCCAAAATAGAACCCATATACTCGCACCGTCCATAATAGCAGCTTCTTCCATATCACGTGGAATGGATTTAATATATCCAACATATACGAAAATATTGAAGGCTAATCCGTAAACAATGTAAATGAATATTATTCCAGCAGGATTATCCATACCCATGGCGTGGGTCTGTTTGACTATTGGGAGCATAATAATGGGGAAAGGAATAAACATCGCGCTAACAAAGTAGAAATATAGTCCTTTAAAAAACTTCCTATGAATATTCCTGGCGATAGCATAAGCTACCATTGAGTTGGTAAGAATTGTTATCGACACAGCCGATACTGATATTATCAGACTGTTTTTAAGAGCATTGAAGAAATTTGTCATTTTGATTGCTGTAATAAAATTCTCGAAATGTAAACCAACGGGAAAAGCAAGCCTGGACTCTGCCAATTCCAATGGTGTTTTTAATGCTGTTGTTATTAGGACATACAAAGGGAATAGTATAAACAGAGATCCTGCACCAATTAAAAATGTAATAACCCAGTTTGTTTTTTTTCTTCCTATCATAATTGGACCTCTCTTTTTTGAAGGAATCGAATTTGCAGTACCGAAACAGTAACAAGGAAGATAAGGAAAATAACAGAATTTGCAGATTGATACGCAAATTCTCCCCCCTGAAGTCCACCTCTATAGATAATAAGTGAAATACTTTCCGTCGCCCGACCTGGACCTCCATTGGTTAAAGCTATAATAATGCCGAAGGCCTGTAGAAATCCCTTCATTGCCACCACCATATTGATGGTAAAAAACGGAGCTATTAATGGGAAAGTAATATTTCGGAAATTTTTCCATTTACCGGCACCGTCAATAAGAGAAGCCTCATAAAGCTCTTCCGGGATTGTCTGTAGCCCGGCCAGATATAGGATTGTGTTAAATGCAGATGCCTGCCAGACAGCTGCTATAACCACTCCAAACCATGCAAGATCCGGATTTCCCAAAATATTTCTGGAAAGGAATTCAATACCAAGTCCCTGGGCAACCGGAGGTATAATTTTCCCAAATATATAGTTGAAAATAAAACCTATAATTACTATGCTTAAAATGTTGGGGAAAAAATAGAGTGCCCTGAAAAAATTTTTAAATTTAATCGCGGCATTTAAGCCCATAGCAATTGTTAAGCTTAGAATGTTAACTATTATTGTTGAAAATACCGCAAACTTAATAGTGAAAAAATATGCATCCAAAGCTCTTGTATCTTTAAATACATTTATGTAATTTCTTATACCTACAAAATCCCAGTCACCAAAACCTCTCCAGTTAGTAAAACTATAAAAGATCCCATTAAGTACCGGATAAGTATGAAATATAAAAAATAAAAGTACTGCTGGAATTGTCATTAATAGATATGTGCTGTTCACTTTGCTCTTTGCCATTGAACACTCCTCCTTAATAGAAAATAGGGCATGCATTGATGCATGCCCTAAATACTTATTCCTGACGCTGTTGTACCTTGTCCCACTCATCATCCATTATTTTTAAGAATTCACCTACATTACCGTTTATCAGGAATTCCTGAACAAGGTTGGGTACCTGCATGCCTGCCGGATAAAAGTGATCGGGGAAACCGGTGATCAGTCCTTTCTTGAAATTTACCTGAATACCTTCCATTACAGGATCTTTCTGGATAGCACCTTTAACCGCTGAAAACTGCTTTTGCTGGTCAATATAGTACTGTGCATTTTCAGGCTCGAGAAGGAAATTTATAAAAAGCAGTGCTTCTTTAGTGTATTCGGTATTTTTTGCAAGCGCAAACAGTGTATCCACGCCCGAGACCAGTCTGTTCTTATTTGGATCATTCAGTACCGGCATTGCAAAAGTTCCTATCTCAATATCAGGATTTGCGCTCTGTATTGAACCAATTGCCCATACTCCCTGTATATACATTACAGATTCGCCTTTGGCAAATGCCGTATTACCATCGTCGTAGCCGAATCCAAAATTATCATCTTGACCATACTTTAAAATCGTTAACATTTTCTCTGCAACATCAACATAGCGGGTTTGAAAAGTTGTGTCATTGGTACGGCGTTTGTCGATAAAATCATCCCCCTGAAGGTTGGCAGCCAATGCATTAAATGCAACCATTCCAGTCCAGGCATCCTTCAGAGTTAAATAGAACGGAGTCTGTCCAGCGGCCTTGCATGTTTCAGCTGTTGCAATAAATTCATCCCACGTTTTTGGAACTGACAGTCCAAGCTCCCTGAATTTTGCTTTATTATAGAGAACAGTGTTTGCATTTACAGCAAAAGGAAGTCCATACAGCCCATTAAGTCCTGTTTGTCTTTTAAGCTGATCAAAATATCCTTCATGCACTTTATCTATACAGGGATCACCGGTAAAATCGTGGAGATACCCTGCTTTTGCCAGCTCAGCCCAATCGGAAGTTGCACCCATCGCAATGATTGCAGGTATATCATTTGTTGCCAGTCGGGTCATTAGTACTGTTGCAAATTCGGGAACATTGTTTTGTTCAATATCAATATTTGGATATTCTGCCTCGAATTTTGCTATCAACTCGTTAAATGTTCCTACTGCTTCTTCTTTATTCTGGAAAAATTCAAGCTTCACTTTATCTTTCACTGATTCTTTCTGAGCAGCTCCAAAAAGTGGCAGAGCTGCAAATATAAGTAAAATGGTGAAAATAGTGCAAATTGTTCTTTTAGTCATTTCTCTTATCTCCTTTAATCTATTCCTGAAGAACAATTACAATTCCTCCCATTTTAATATATGAAAAGTTTTTTTAACTATTCCATCAGGATACTTTACCCTTTCTAAAGAAACGGTCTTAAAATCTATCTGCATTCACTTCAAGACTGCAGACTTTTAAACTTTTGTACCAGCACAAGATACATGGCATGAGACCACAATAGCGGTTTTGCAGCATTGCCCCACCGTTTTTCCCAGTCCGCAACAATATCTGAATTAGATGCATCCTTGTATACCTGCTCAGGGAGATTCCCCTCTTCATCACTTTGCATTTCAATCCATTCAAAAAGTTTTCCGGCTTTTTGAATTTTCCCGATCTCAAGGTAATACCATGCCAGCCAGCAAGTCAGGAGAACCCACTGCCCCCCTCCGTAAAATGTGTCTTCAGGATATCTTTTTACACCTCCTTTAAATAGTAATTTATTTTCTATAACCTGAACGGTTTTTTTCATAACAGGATTGTCCGGCTCTACGATGTGGAAAGGAACAGAAAGCCAGAGAAGACTGGAATCAATGCTATCCGAACCGATATACTTCGGGAAGCGTTTGTCTTTCGTCAGATTTGACAAAATAAACTTTCGGATCTCCTCCAACAGATCTGATAGTTCCTCTTCTTTTAGAAATCGATTAATCCCTTCAATTCCGCCATAGACACAGGCCAGAGTTGATGGGTGAACATGGTTACCGTTTTCCTCCCAACAGTCATAATTTGGCAGCTTCCAAACCATTGTTAAATAATCGATTGTAGTCCGTATACTGTCCTGAAATTTTTCTATCAGGCTATCATCTTCGGTCAGCTTGCAATATTCTGCCAGACACCACAGCCATGTGCCATATCCGTCAATTTGAAATTTCGGCCAATCATCCTGCACTTCCATCCCATCCAGGGTATACCTGGCAGACAGAAAATCCTCCGGATATAAGGCCTGATTACTCGAAAGCTTGAATGCAATTTTCCCAACCTTGAATTTATACCGCTGAATAGTTGTTTGCACCCAATTCAGAAATTTCAGACATGAATCGGTTTCACCATTTATCAGCATTGAATAAGCGATAAAACTGCCATCCCTTAACCATGAATAGCGATAAACAGGGTAATTGGGAGAAGCAATATATGATCCGAAGTTATTTTGATTTTTTATAATCACTTTGATGCTTATCTGCTTTAAGTCTTTCATTTCGTATTATTCCTTACCTTTGACTAAAAATGATTCTTTTACTGCTATAATCATTTCTTTCACAGTACTAATCTACTTAAGCAGTGTTTTAAGGTCTTTCTTTCAATGAACCCGTTCTTCCTTATGTTAGTAAGCGTTTTCGGTAAGCGCTTACTTAAATATTTAAAAATAATAGTCATAAACTTCATTCAATCCTTCTTACCGAATCTCTTTCAACAATATGATGAGGCATTATAACACTCTCTGTTGTTTCCTTACCGCTGAACAGCATTTCTACTGATCTTTGTCCCATTTCATAAACAGGTTGATGTACAGTGGTTAACGGAGGGATGGCCATTTCAGCATCTTGAGTATCGTCATATCCTATTACCGATAATGTATCGGGAACCTTAATACCCTTTTTGTATGCGTAGGTTAGAGCTCCTACTGCCATTTCATCACTTGCTACAAAAACCGCGGAAAGATCAGGTAATTTTCGATACAATTCTTCCATGCACATTATCCCGCTTTTGTATGCAAAATCACCATAGACGATACGATCTTCAGAGATTGTCAGACCATTGTCAGCCAGGGCCTGTTTATACCCTTCGATTCTGGGAAGACCCGCAATTTTGTCGTCCTCAGAACCGCTAATCATCCCGATTTCCTTATGCCCTTTTTCTATCAGATACTTTGTTGCCTGATATGCTGCTTGCTTGTCATCAAGTTTTATGTATGGAATTTGTGAGTGAGAGGAAACTGTCAAAACAAGAACTACAGGTATTTTCATTGCTACTAATGCTTCTTCATAAACATCTTTTAGCCATTCACTTGTAATTATGATTCCATCAACCTGTTTTTCACTTAAAACATTTAAATACTCAATGGTTCTATTACCATCACGTTCGGTATTACAAATAATAGTACTATAATCTAAATGGTGAGCTGTATTCTCTATCCCCTCCAACAGTACCGAAGCAAGTCTGCTCGAGATACTGGGAAGTAATACACCAATTGTATTTGTATGCTTATTCACCAATCCCCTGGCAATTGCATTGGGTTTATACCCTATTTCCTGAATAATGTTTAGTACCTTTTGCCTGGTTTCTTCTGTATACCCAGACTGTCCATTTATTATTCTGGAAACAGTAGCTGTTGATACTCCGGATTGTTTGGCTACATCGCTAATTGTCGGTCTCATTCTGATGTTAATCCTTTACGTAAACGCTTACGTTGATTTCATTATTGCAGACAAAAATCAATCTGTCAACAAAAATATTTACATTTTTGTACCGTATCTTGAAAAGATTTGTGTTTTTCTATTATAATTACCCATCTTATGGATGATGATGATCCTCTACCTCCAAATTTCTCTACAAATTTTAGCATGAATGGGAATATTTTTACCCCTGTGCTTCAAACATTCCGGATTAATGTCGCAATTAACCAATACTATGCTGTTTAATATTATACTTTTGGGAACACTCCTTATCTTGTCTGCTGTTTTTTCTGCAACAGAAACTGCATTTACCTCACTTTCTATTATTCAAATTCAGGAATTGGGAGATAATAATGGGAAAAAAGGGAAGATGGTAAAATATTTGAGCTCCAGATCTGATATTTTACTTACAACAATATTAATTGGTAATAACCTTGTAAATATAGCAGCTTCTGCAATTGTATCCAGTATGACAATTCAGATATATGGAAGTAAGGCTCTCGCACTTTCTACGGGGATACTAACTCTGGTAATTCTTATATTTGCAGAAGTCACACCTAAACAGATTGCTATTATTCATAATGAGTGGATGGCTCTTGTTATGGCTTATCCAGTACGAATTTTCTCCTGGCTGCTTCTCCCTGTAATAAAAATGATAGGTTTTATAAGCAGTCTTATAACCCATTTTGTTGGTGGTGAAAAAAAGAAACTTTCCCTTGATGGTATTCTTCATATGCTGAAAGTTGCAGAGGGGCAGGGTGTTGTTGAAAGTTATGAAACTTACATGATTAAAAATGTATTTCGCTTTAATGATACCCAGGTTCAGGCAATTATGACACATCGTACCGAGGTATTCAGTCTGGATAAGAATACCTTATTGAGTGATGCTTTGGCTATTATTTCTGAAAAAGGTTTTTCCCGTATTCCACTATACAATAAGAATCCTGAGGAAATTGTAGGTATAGTACTCATAAAAAGCCTTATGGCCGGAATAATAAATAAAAAAAATGAAACAAAACTAAAAGATATTATGCTTAAGCCTCTGTATATAAGTGGTACAAGAAAAGTAAATGAGCTGTTCTTCACTCTAAAAAATCAGAAACTGAATATTGCAGTTGTAATGGATGAATATGGTGGTTTAGCCGGAATTGTTACCATGGAGGATATTACAGAAGAGTTGTTTGGCGAACTCTATGATGAACACGAGAAGCATCAACGTGAAAAAATCACCTTATTAAAAGATGGCCGGTACAGGCTCATGGGAGAAACTACAATACACCAGATAGAAGACCGGCTTGGGCTGTCTCTTCCAACCGGCAAATACGCCCAAACTCTTGCTGGATATCTTGTCGAATATCTGGGAAATATCCCGATAAAAAACCAAAAAATCAGAACACCATTTGGTGATTTTATTATTGAGTCTGTTAAAAAGAACAGAATAAATTCTGTTGTCCTTGAGTTAGATGGCAAATAATTTATGCTACAATAATAATACCGAAAGCAAACAGGAAAAGAACCACTGAAACAGCAATAATCCTTAACGAATTTGAAATATCTGCCACCTCAGGTTCTCTTTTATTATCACCAATTGTAGGTTTACTTACAATTTTACCAAAATAAGAGGCCTCTCCCCCCAGTTGAATCCCAAGAGCCCCAGCCATAGCTGCTTCCGGATAACCGGCATTAGGACTAGCTGTTTTATCATGGTTTCTAATCATAATTTTCCAGGTTGTAATCAGCGGGTTCCCCGCAACCTTTCCAGAACCCCACCCATTCAATCCTGAAACTAAACAAATAAGCAAACCAGTAAGTCTTGCAGGTATATAGTTTACAACATCATCCAGAATTGCAGCAGTTCTTCCAAAATCTATGTAACGTTCATTTTTATATCCCCACATAGCATCCATAGTATTTATCACTCTGTAGGTTAAAGCTCCCATAGGTCCAAAAATTAACCCAAAAAAAACAGGAGCTATTATAGAATCAGATGAGTTTTCACTTATACTTTCCACAGTTCCTGTTATTATCTTCTCCTGGCTTAAATTATCAACATCCCTGCTTAAAATCATTCCTGCATTTTTTCTTGCCAATAGAATATCACTATTATCCAATGCCTTTTTTATTCTCATACCATGTACAGCAAGATCCTTAATAGCAATGGTGGAGTAAAAAACAAGAACACTGAATATTTCTTTTCCATAAGGGATAAAACATGAAAGCTTGTAGAGAAAGAAAAATATAATTATGACAATTCCCAGAGAAATACTTACACCTATAAAACCCGTAAACCTTTTAGATAAATTTTTATTGTAGAGGAAATGTTCTATTTTTAAAATAAGACTACCTATTAGACGAACAGGATGAATAGAAGTAACAGGATCTCCAATAAGCAGATCCAGAACTATGGCAATAACAAGTAGAATATAATTTTTCATCCTATAATTCTAATCCAATGATGTTTTTTATCTGTTTTATATCGAGGTTTTCTCTTAAAACATCCGCAAGAGAGTCAAGGGAAGCATCAATATCATAAATTAGAGATGGCTTATCTAATACTGAAAGCCCCTTATTCTTCCGAAGCTGGTTTAGAAACCATAACCTGAATTCATCAGCATCAAAAATGCCGTGAAGATATGTTCCCCATACTTTTTCGTCAGTCGAGGAGGCTCCAAGGAGTCCTTCATCAGACTTAATTATCACTTTTCCGTTTTTTATACTCGATATTCCGTGGTGGATCTCATATCCTCTGACATAGTAGCCGGAAGGAGTATGAATGGCTTCTTTACTTGCAAGTTGTTTTTTATTATGGAAAGTAGTTTCGATATCAATCATTCCAAGACCCGCTATATAGTTTTTATCTGATTCTCCGGATAATTCAACATGTTCAGAATCCATTATTCGCCTGCCGAGCATTTGGAATCCTCCGCAGATACCAATAATGGTTACGCCTTTTTTTTTCATGCTTTTCAGTGTTTTGGAAAACCCCTTTTTAATAAGCCAGGATAGATCACTGGCTGTATTTTTACTTCCCGGAATAATAATACAATCAAACTCAGCTTCCAGATCTTTCGCTTTTTTAATAAGAATAATTTCAACATCCTGTTCCTGCATTAAGGGATCCATATCTGTAAAGTTGGAAATATAGGGAAGATCAATAAGACCAATTTTAATTTTTGTGCTTGTATCCGATTTCGATCTGATCGAGGTGAAATAGCTGCCGTCTTTAAATGATACCGAATCTTCTTCCGGCAGATTAAGATTAGGAATAAATGGGACAACCCCAAGAACCGGTTTTCCGGTGTACTCAAATAGGTAATCATGAGCTGAACCAAGGAGAGTAGAGTCTCCTCTGAATCTGTTTACAATAAATCCTTTTACAAGATTACGTTCCCATTCTTCAAACACTGCCATGGTTCCTATAAAAGAAGCATATATCCCGCCACGATCTATATCTCCAGCTATTAGAACCGGAGAATTTGCAAACCTTGCCATTCCCATATTAACAATATCATTTTGTTTTAAGTTGACTTCACCCGGGCTTCCTGCTCCCTCGATAATGATTACATCATATTCTGATGCCAGATTTTCATAGTTCCCCTCTACTACTGCTCTTGCCCTCTGCTTAAATTCTTTCCAGTTTTTAACTGTCATATTGCCGGCAGGTAATCCGTTTAGAATAACCTGCGATCCTTTTTCAGAGGATGGTTTTAAAAGGACAGGGTTCATGCGTACATCAGGATTTATATTACAGGCTCTTGCCTGGAGAGCCTGGGCTCTTCCTATTTCTCTTCCATTCAGAGTAACTGCAGAGTTATTTGACATGTTTTGTGCTTTGAATGGGGCAACTGCATATCCATCCTGGTATAGTATTCTGCATAGACCTGCTGTTAATATACTTTTCCCGGCATTTGAGGCTGTGCCTTGAATCATTAGGGGTAAGGCTTTTTTTGGGGTTATTGATGGAAGCTCTGTTCCCCTGTCTGTACCTTCTTTTGAGAAAGAGGCGAGGGAATTGATCAGTTTTTCATTTTCCCGGAATGTTCTGACAGCAATACGAAAGTATGAATCATCCAGTCCTGTAAAACTGTCGCATAATCTCAAAATTATTCCTCTTGCTGCAAGATATTTATAGAGTTCTTTTATTTTCACAACAGGGTCTGTAATTTTTATAAGAAGGAAATTTGCTTCTCCATTAAAGGGTTTCAGCCAGGAAAAATTTTTCAGTTTTTTACTAAGCTCTTTTCTTAATATTGTTACTGTTTTAACTGAATCTTCAAAAAACTGATGATCGTCAAACAGTTTAGCCCCTATCTTCATGGCAAGGGTATTTACTGACCAGGGAATCTGAACCTCTATTATTTGTTGGATGATCTCCGGATTCCCAAAACAAATTCCAAGGCGAAGACCGGGTATCCCGTAAAACTTGGTTAGAGAGCGAATAACTATTATATTTGGAACCTCCGTATCTGCAATTGCCGTTTTTGCAACAGAACAGTATCCAGGGATAAAATCTGCAAAGGACTCGTCTATACAAAAAAATGTGTTCTTATGTTTTTTCGCCAGATCTTCTATCCCTGTAACTGATACGGATTTCCCTGTTGGATTATTGGGTTGTCCTATGTATATTAATTTTCGGCCTGTAGAAGAATCTATTTTTTTGCTGAGTTCCTCTAAATTCAGAGTAAAATTTGTTTCCTCTCTAAGCATCAGAAAAGAAGTTTTAATTTTTCCGGAAAAATTTTCGTATTCACTGTAGGAAGGGACTGGAATAATAATATGATCTATACAAAGAACATCAGGGAGGATTGAAAAAAACTCGCTGGCACCGTTTCCAAAGATAACTTTGTCGGGTCTTATACCAAAATGCTTAGCTGCTGCTTCCTTTATCTCTTTCTGTTCAGGATCAGGGTAATGAATTAGAGTTTCAATATTTCTATTAATTTCCTTTCGCAGCCAGGAAGGAAACCCCAGGGGATTGATATTTGCACTAAAATCGATGGGTTTTTCTGTTAGATCATAATTTTCTTGAAAATTTCTTATATTACCGCCGTGGAATTTCAGAATAATCTCCCCATTATTTCAACAAGGACTATAAGATGAACTAGTTCCCCTATTTCAATACTTAACCCAATAGAATCTCCGGTATACCCTCCTAACACTTTTTTTGATAATCCTGAGATAAATATTCCGGATATAATTGCTGCAATTAATGGACTGATTGCAATTAAAATATTTACATTTCCTGTTGTTAATAGATATACAATACCAAATGGTATGGAATATGATAGGATTACACCTACTGTCACTGCTATTTTTGAATATCCTAAAAGTAATTTTGCTAAACCAGGATCATCTGCAGGCGAAATAAGTGCAGGCATTAAAGATCCTGAAATTCTACCGGAAAGGGGATAAATAAACAATAAAACTATCCACTCCCAATTACTTCCATTTGAAACAAAGGAATTGATAGCACTATAGACCAAAAAGACCTTTAATATTAGATAAAGAGTTCCGGCAAAAACAGCAAAAGAACCGGTTCTTTTATCCATTAGAATCTCAAGGCGCCTTTTCTTCCCGGTGTTAAAAAAAAATGCATCTGCACAATCCAGTAAACCATCAAAATGGAAAAGATTAAAAGCAGAATATTGAATAATAATTATTAGAACGGCTATAATTATAAGCTGAGAAAAAACTAGATTTAGAATGTAAAATGATACTAATACAAGAGCAGACACAATTATTCCAATCAAAGGGAAAAACAATCCGAACAATGAGAAGTCGGACTTATATTCCATTTTTATGGGTATTCTGCAGATAAGACCAAAACTTGTCAAAAAAGAGTTATATATTTTGTTCATTTTTCAGCTTTCTTTACCCAAAGGGGTAATCCCGAAACCATAAAAACCACCTCATCCATGGACGCTGCAATCAACTTATTTGCAGCAGCAAGATATTCATTATATTTTCTGGCTCCCGGATCCATGGGAATATTACCAAGACCAAGTTCATTACTTACTATAATTATATTTCCAGCATTTTTTAGCAGAAATGATCCAAGAATATTTTCCCATTCTTCCTCTCTCCCTTTGTAAAAAAGATTATTCATCCAAACAGTTACACAATCAAGAATAGTGTTATCTTCCACATGCATATTTATATTTACCGGTTCTTCTATAGTTATATAATCCGGACCACGCTCTTTTTTATGGCGGATAATTCTATCCTCCATCTCTTTATCAAAAGGAATTGCTGTTGCCAGAAATATTTTCCTGCCATCCATCGATGCTGCCCGTTCAAGGGCATAGGAACTTTTTCCGGATTTAATACCACCTGTAATAAGCAGTCTTATCATTTTGATTCCTCCTTCTTTCCCCGGTTAAGCATAATCGTGTATCATATGTATATTCCCTGTAAAGGGATTTTTAGTAATTTTGACATTTAGGTTATACACATCTTTCATAATTTCCGGTGTAATAACCTTTTCAGGCGAGCCGGAATTAACTATTTTCCCCTGATCCAATAGGAAAAGGTTATCACAGTATTCAAGTGCAAGATTGACATCATGAAGTACTGCTATTATGGTAAGACCTTCTCTTTCGGCAAGTGTCCTTAGAATTGAAAGAATGTTTATCTGGTGATGAATATCCAGATGACTGGTAGGTTCATCCAGGACCATTATTATAGGTTCCTGAGTCAGAGCTCTTGCAATAATAACTCTCTGCAGTTCCCCTCCGCTAAGTTGTGTTATGAGTTTGCTTTTTAGTCCCAGGACACTTGTTTCTTTCATTGCCCTCTCGGCTATTTGTATATCTTTTCCTGATTCTCTATCAAATCTTCCCAGAAAAGGAGTTCTTCCCATTAGTACCACCTGTTCCACTGTAAAATTAAAATCTATTTTCACATTTTGCGGAACATAGGCTTCGATTTTTGCAAGTTCCTTTCTTGAATAGACTTTGATATCTTTACCCCTTATTAGAATAGAATTTTTTTCTACCTGAAGAAGATTAAGGAACAGTTTTATGAGTGTTGTTTTACCTGCACCATTGGGGCCTAGAATTCCAGTAAAAGTTCCAAATCGAATATCCATGGAGACATTGTCAAGTACTTTAATTCCATTATAGGCCCAGTTAAGATTTTTTGTTTCAATTACAAGTTCATCAATCATTTGGGATTCCTCATTCTGTTTAAAAGAAAAAGGAAGAAAGGGGCACCCAGGAGAGAAGTTACAATACCTACAGGGATTTCTGTGGGAGCAATAATTGTTCTGGCAATGGTATCAGCTATTAAAAGAAGAATTGCCCCCCCCAGCATACTGTATGGAATCAATGTCCTGTGGTCAGGACCTGTAATAATTCTCATTGCATGAGGAACAATTAAACCAACAAATCCTATTACTCCGCTTACAGCAACTGCACTGGCAGTAATAATTGTAGAAACCAGTAAAAAAATAAGTCGTGATTTTTTTACAGAGACCCCCATACTCTTTGCAGAATCTTCCCCCAGTACCATTAAATTAAGATCTCTTGCAAATATTATAATAAAGATACTCCCAGGTAGAATCACTGGTGCAGTAATAGCTGCCTTCTGCCAGTTAGCGGCATTAAAGCTTCCCATGGTCCAGTAGACAATATTTTCCAGCTGAGATCTGTTAAAATACATCAAAAGGGATATCATTGCCGATAACAAAAAACCCATAGCGATACCCGACAACAATAGTGGGAGAATATCTCTTCCTCCCCCTGAAATAAGATAAACAACTACTGATGCACTAATGGCACCTGCAAATGCGGATATGGGAATTGCACCAATTCCAAGAAAAGTAATCTGCAGCCCCATTATCATTCCAAGGGTAACTCCAAAGGCTGCACCCGAGGAAACTCCAAGTATATAGGGATTTGCCATAGGATTACGAAATATTCCCTGAAAAACTGCACCACTTACACCCAGACCCATACCCACTAGTACTGTTAATATTATTCTTGGTAAGCGAATCTTCCATATAATTATTCTGGATGTATCTTTTATTCCATCATCTATGGATGGGGTAGGAGATGCAATGATTTTTACAACATCAGGAAAAGATATCCTGGCACTGCCAAGTGATCCTGCAATAACAATGGCACTCAGGAGAATTAAAACAAGGATAAGAAAAACCAATAATTTATTCCTGCCGGATATCATTTCTCTAAAATGCATCCGGATGAATAATCTCAGCAAGAGCCTTCAAGCCGTCTGCCAAACGTGGACCTTGTCTGTCCAGCATATTATTGTCAATTTCAAATAGATTACCACTCTTAACTGCCCGTAAATCCTTATATCCATTTGCAGCTAAAATCGATTTTTTTGCATTCCAGTATTTTGAACATACAAGAATATCCGGATCAGAATCAACAATTTTTTCAAGGCTGAAAGACCAGCCCTTTATTCCTTTCGCTATATTGTTTCCACCTGCCATTTCTATTATCTGATTTATAAAAGTATCACCCCCGGCTGTAAAATCACCATACTCACCAAAACCTATTACATAATAGATAGAGGGAGTTTTTTTACCTCTGACTGCTAAAATAACACTATCTACAGTTTGTTTCATAGAACTTATAAGAGCTACTCCACTATCTTCAGAACCAGTTAAACGGGCAATTTTATTTATTGTAGTATACACACCTTCAAAACTGTCCTGATCTGCAAGAACAACAACAGGAATCGAAAGAGCAGTTAACTTATCAACTGATTCTTTCTTAAAATGAGTAGAAGCTATGACAATATCAGGAGCAAGTTCGGCAATAGCCTCAATATCAGGTTCCTGAAGGCTGCCAATGCTTTTAATACTCTTTGCCTCTTCAGGATAATCACAATAGTCAGTTCTCCCAACCAGAGTATCACCCTTTCCCAAAGCAAATATTGTTTCTGTAACACTGGGTGCAGCAGAAACAACTCTTAATACCGGCTCAGGAATTGTAACAGAACGATTATAAGAATCTATTACAGTAATACCAGCTTCTACTTTAGCCACAGCACTTATTGGTTGAACTTCTCTTCCCCCTTCTGCAAAAGCATAAAAAGAGGAGATACTAAATAATAAAATTAAAACGATTGAAATTTTTCTCATATCCTTTCCTTTAAATAAGCATTTTTGGATATGGGGCCGCTAAGGAAGGGTTGTCCATACCCTAATCAGTTCCACGCTGATTAATGAACGGGTAATTTACTACAGGCAGGTCTCCTGGCTCAGGGGACAAATGGCCTCTACCTTCCCGCTGACTCACTAAGAAAAGTGATATAGCAGTGGTTTGTTGAAGCAAAACCCCTATACAGTGGCGGGACCGCGCAGGTATTTAACCTGCTTCCCTATTATCCGCTAATGCGGAACCTGTAAGAATATTAGTATCCTATAGTTCCGAACCAGGAAAGGTCAAGTAGCGGAGGATCGCTATTGAATTTCTTTATTTTTAAAGGCATAGTTACTGGAGTATGAAGTACAATTTAATCCCTTCAGGAAATAAAGAAAATTCTGATATTATATACATTTATGTTCTTCCAGCCTCTTATGAAGGGTTCTCCTATTCTATTGCTTATCCTGATTTTAAAGCTGAAGATATTCTTTCCCGTAAAATTATTATCCGGACATTTGATGGCTGTTCTCAGGATGCATTAAGTGAGATAGAAGATAAAGTAAAAGAGATCCTTCAGAAAAGGCATTTAAAATATGTTGAACGTTTAAATACACTTTTTACAGCAGGTGTTGGAGTTTTTATTCTTGGAGTTATTAACTGGATTATTCCGGATCCCCTTCCTCTGGTAGATGAGTTGTTATTTACAATAGGTGGTGGAATTACTGCATGGAAGGCATGGAATGATCGAAAGGTAAAACTTCCAGTGCTTATGGAACAAACCTATAGGTATAGTTATGAAGGAGGAAGACCGGAAGTTGAAACAGATAGTATTCTTTCTGCAATATTCAAGTCTATACGCTGTAAAGTTGATCCTTTGACTGCAGAAGAAAAAATTGAAGGGCTGGATACGATTGAGATAGAATCACTATGGATGACAAGATATTTAAATCCACATGATCTGGTTGCTTCAGAGGAATCCAGTGCTTCCAGTCTTGAAGATCTAATCCGGATTATTGAGAGAGTGTTTCCAGTAAAGGCATTGGTTAAGATGGAAGGTAAAAAACAAAGCCCGAAAATTAGAGTTCGACTACAGAACATCAAACAGGAGGTTATAAATAAAACTGGTGTTTCTGATGATGCATTAGCTGTTTATATTGAGTTTTACCGAATTAATAAAACAACAGAAATTTAAAGAAAATGAATTACAAATTAGCTATTATATGGTTTTTTAGCTAATATTATGTTATAATTCCTATTGGTTAGCTAAAACAAAAGGGGTTTATCATGTACGTATCAGCCACAGAAGTTCAAAATAATTTTGGAAAGTACTTAAAACTTTGTAAAATAGAGAATGTAATCATAACCAGAAATGGAAAGAAGCAGGCTTTATTGCTCTATTTCCCACGGAATTCTGATGGTTTCGAAGCTGGAGAACCCTTTGTAGATTATGGGACTAGTCCTAGGTTGCATGGGCGAGCAGCAAACTTGTTTGCGACCAGCCCCAGGAAAGAGGAGTATATTAGCTACAAACAGTTTCTTGAGATGACCGAAAAAAGTGAAAATCGTTATGAACTGATTGATGGAGTGGTCTATCTCCTGGCTTCTCCCAGTTTTACGCATCAAAGAATTTTGGGGGAACTCTACTTTCTCTTTCGGGAATATTTAGTAAAAGATGATTCCTGTGACTCTTTTTTGGCACCTTTCGATATTAAACTTATTCGTCAGAATATAAAATTACTTAGGGAAGAAAATGAAGATGATATCAATGTAGTTCAACCCGATTTGATAGTGCTGTGTAATTACCTGGACGAGATAAATGAGAAAGACAAATATCAGGGAACTCCTACATTGGTTGTTGAGATACTATCTCCCTCTACCAGAAGTAAAGACAGGGTTAAAAAACTGGATCTTTACATGGAAAGTGGAATTAAAGAGTACTGGATTATTGATCCAAAGACTAAGACAGTTATGGTTTATTCTTATAAAGAGGGTGAGTTGGATAAAGATGCTTTATATACAGCTGAGCAAACTGCAGAATCGATTCATTTTCCGGGTCTTTCAGTTCCACTTGATAAGCTATTTTAAATATTGGGAGTTGGTTAAACAATTGGTATTTGTGGAAGTCTATTAAAGTGAGTATCCCTGCTGAACAACAACAATCCATGCTGAATAGTCAAAGCTGCAATCCATAGATCATTAGTGGGAATTGGTGTCCCCTGAGTACGAAGCTGACGGAATAAATTAGCATAAATAAAAGTTGTTCCCTCATCTGCGGATAGAAGCTTTACCCTTTCTTTATTTAAAAACCTAGAGAGAATTTGTTCATTTTCGGGTCCTTTATTTCCACATGCAAAACCTGCTCTTAATTCTGCTACAACAATAAGTGGTATATGAATTTCTGAAGATTTACGGACTATGGCAACAGCATCATCTTTGCCATCACAAAAATCTCTATATCTGTTTGTATCAATTACTACTCTCACTTCCAAAGATCTTTATCTATTTCATCAAAAGAGGCCAGTGCAGCATCTATACCCGGATCTTCTATCCATGTTCCTGCCAGATCATCCATATCATGGTACTCAATTTGCCTATCCTCACTCAGACCCTTTGACAGTGCCTCAATAAGAACGCTATTAAGACTTTTATGCTTCTTTTTTGATTCATCACGGGCGATTAAATCGAGATATTCCGGTATTTTCCGTATTGTATACTGTATCATGCCTACAGTGTATATAAAAATTGCAGGCAGATCAAGATAAAAAAATTTAAAAAAACATTAGCGGGATTTCTCTACACCGACTCGCAGGCAGTCATTTTCAAATGGACATTTTGAACACTTTGGTGAAACAGGAGTACAAATAGTTTGACCAAAAACCACAAGCAACTCATTTATCTCTATCCAGTATTTTTTCGGTAGTATTTTAACCAGAGCAAACTCAGTTTTTTCAGGAGTTTTTGTTTTTATCCAACCCATTCTATTGGGTATTCTATGAACATGAGTATCCACACAAAGTGCCGGTATTCCGTAACTTAAGCCAAGTGTTAAATTTGCAGTTTTCCTGCCTACTCCTGGAAGAGCAAGAAGATCTTCAAGGGTTTTAGGCACAAGCCCTTCATGTTTATCCAATAATATTTTTGCTATCTGCTTTATATTTTGAGCTTTTTTTCTATAAAATCCTGCAGGATATATTAACTGTTCAATTTCATCAGTATCCAGTTTTAAAACTGAGTGAGGATTAGGTGCTTTACTAAATAATCTCTCAGATGATGCAAATGTTACAGAATCTTTTGTACGAAGTGAAATAATTGTGGAGATTAGAATCTGAAAGGGGGTACTTTTTCTGTAAGAATAATCAAAAACTGTCGGCGTATCTACCTTTGCCGCTGCATTTCTAAGAGAATTAACTATATCTTTCCAGTTTAGTGCATTCTCCCCTATAACCATGCTGAGTTGTCAATTTCTTCTATTAGTACAGAAGCACTTGCTTCGATCGCTTCTCCCCTTCCTGCTGCATCTACACCCTCTTTTGTTTTAGCTTTAACAGAAATATACTCAAGATCCAGATTTAAGGTTTCTGCAAGTTTTTTTCTTATCTTTTTAATGTATGGATTTAATTTAGGTTTTTCTAAGATAATAGTTGTATCGATATTTACAATTCTATATCCGGCATGTATTAGCAATTCTCTTGTATATCCCAGAAGGATCAGACTGGAAATATCTTTATACTTTTTATCAGAAGGGGGAAAATGTGTTCCTATATCTCCAAGAGCTGCAGCTCCCAGAATGGCATCAATAATTGCATGAATAAGAACATCGCCATCAGAATGTGCTTCTTCTCCGGAATGAAAAGGAATATGTTCGCCTCCTAACATTAACCTCCTGCCCTCTTTAAGCAGATGAAGATCCCATCCTGTTCCTATTCTCATTTAATTCCCTTTTATATCCGAAATGTATGTTATTTTTCTATTAGCAATATCTCCGGATACAGTTGCTACATCACCGATATATTTTCCGTAAATTGCTGCATCATCAATATACACAAGATGATCATTTATTGCTTTTTTGTGGGCACTCAAAATTTTTTTAAAACTGAACCCCTGTGGTGTCTGTGCCGCAACTGTAAAATCTCTTTTAAGATCAGCAATTACAGTTCCCTTTGAATTAATAGTTTTCATTGCATTTACAGAAGGTACCACGGGGATAGCTGCTTCGTTTAATACTGCCATACTGTACACTTCTTCTATAACAGACCTGCTAGGCCACGGTCTGGCTCCATCATGTATTAAAACAATATCAGGAGAAATAGGCTCAAGAGCGAGTAAACCACTATAAACTGATTCCTGCCTTGAAGCACCTCCACTTGCAAAAGTCAAGTTGAAAGATTCAGAAAAAGACGATAAAATATCCCGTCCATTCTCAATCTCTGCTTGTGACAGTACAATGACATAATTTGAGAACAAATTTAATACTGTAAACGATTCAAGTGCCATTTGGAGAACATATTTGTCATTAATTTTTAAAAACTCTTTTTTAGTTCCAATTCCCATTCTACTACTGGAACCGGCAGCTGTTAACACAACAGCTGCTTTTAGAGTTTTACTGGCCACTAAACTTCCATTTTACTGAAAATCAGCTGGCCTGATTCCTCACGGGTTATATCTAAAGAGTACATAATTTCATCTGACAGGATTCTTAATGCACTATCATAAAGTTTCCTTTCCTGAATAGGAAGTTCTTTAATTTTACTCCGATGATAAAGTGCTCGTACAACCGTTGCATTATCCATGATTGTACCACTTTTTAAAAGATCAAGGTTCATCTGATATCTCATCTTCCAATCAGCAGTTACAGGTTCATAAGCGGCACTTAAATGATCAAGAGTTTTGAGTGTCTGTTCTTTAGGAACAATGGCTCTAAGACCAAGATCATCAGCTTTATCAACTGGTATCATTACTGTCATATCTGATACTTCAAGATATATCATATAGTAAAGAACCTGTTTATCTTTAAATTTTCTCTCGGTTACTTCTCTAATTTCACCTACTCCTAAAAGTGGGTAAACCAGATGTTGATTTGTTTTATATTGGGAACTCATTGATCTATTATACACTTTTTATCCTTCAAAGTCAAAGGGGTAATAAAATCCAGAAGCTAAAGAGAAGCATACTTATTTGAGTTAATCAGAGAATTATTAATCTTTCTTCAATACAATATTACAATTGAAAATTCATATATTTTTTTAATAGCTCAAATCATCCAATTACTGCTATAATGGAAGATATAATTAGATAGGGATTTTTATTTGGATAATCATATGAGGAGCCGCTTTCAAAACTATGACTGTTTACCCTGAAAAGGTATTCTGAGCGGTTCAAAATGCAGGAAATTATCCAAGTTACTATCTCTCTAACCATAATAATTCAGATTATGGTGTGATAATGAGATTTGCACTTTTTCATTTTACTATATCAAGTATTATCCTGCCTGAAGAAATATCCTGTATTTTTGTGTCTGCAAGATCGCAATTTTTTTCCGGTATGGTACCTATAATATGAATTTTAGTATCAAATACCGGCTCTTCCACATCTGCAGAATATTTTTTTAGAATTTTAAGAACAGAATCATAGCTTTTATAGGGGACATTAAGTGAAAAGTGTTTCCTTGAAACCAATTCTTCTACTGGAAGATGCTTCAAAGCCAGTTGAGCTGCTTCAGTGTAAGCCTTAACCAATCCTCCTGTTCCAAGCTTTATACCACCAAAATATCGAACTACCAGCATAATAATATTTCCTATTCCACTCCCCTTCAGTACCTCAAGAATGGGTCTCCCTGCTGTCCCGGAAGGTTCATGATCATCACTGTATCCAAAAATATCACTTCCTGGCCCGGACAAAAAAGCATGAACAATATGACTTGAATCGGGATACTCCAATCTGACAGTCTTGAGAATGTCCCTGGATTCCTCTGCAGAGGAAGTGTATTTTGCAATAGAAATAAACCTGGATTTTTTAATTTCCAATGTTTCATGACTTATCCCTTTTGGTACCAGCATCGAGAATGCTCCTGTTGTTTTTATGTTTATTCAAGGCTTATGATTAAAAATATTTTCTCTATATGGCATATTTTTATATAGTTCATCTGAAAGAGAAGTAAGCTTCTGCATAATCTCATCATCTGGCTCAATACTTTCCGCTGAAAGATTTTCTTCCAACTGCTCTCTTGTTCTTGCTCCGGCAAGGACAGTATCAATCCATGGTTGCCGGAGAATCCATTTAAGAGATAACTGAGCCATGGAGAATCCCCCTGATCCGGCGAGTTCCTTAAATTTATTAAGAAATATTTTAACACGATCGTAACTATCTTTATAGAAAAATACTAATTTATTCCTGGGATCATTCACTGTAAATCGTGTACTAATATTAAATTTATCTGTCAGCATTCCCTGTGCCAGAGAACTATATGAAACAAACTTAATTTTTCTGTTAGTACAATAGGGGATTATCTCTTTTTCAGGAAATCTCCAAAGTAAGGAATAACCTGTCTGGTAATAATCAATATTTCCACTATTTCTTAATAACTCCATATCCTTAATACTAAAATTGCTGACACCAATTTTTTTAATTTTACCCGAATTCCGTAGTTTCTCAATAGCTTCCATCATTGGTCGAAAATCCAATCCTGATTTTGGCCAGTGAATATAGAAAATATCGACATAGTCTGTACAAAGGCGATCCAGACTTATATTTAAATATTTTTCCACACTTTCAGCAGGCAGCCATGTTGA
>Ga0190306_1000156_pt1 | contig 26161 bp, 32 predicted proteins | sample 48700734_MG_FD_161657 | JGI IMG/M metagenome (GOLD analysis project Ga0190306, IMG submission 161657) | Hydrothermal vent sediment bacterial communities from Southern Trench, Guaymas Basin, Mexico - 4870-07-3-4_MG | ecosystem: Environmental > Aquatic > Marine > Hydrothermal vents > Sediment ... | reverse complement strand
TATAGGGCAGTAAGATGGATACATCCCTATCTACTATATCATCCAGACTCTCTATCAGAGAGAACTCACCATTTGCGAGGAAGAAGCCATACTGGTGCATTGCGAGCACAGCCATCCAGTGCGCTGCTTCATCCGATAGTTTACCCGCAAGAGCCCGCACGGTCATCGCGAAGGGACCACCACCGGGAATTATTATCAGTGTTAGATTCTTCTCCGCTGCAAAATCACGTAGAGTGCGAATAATAGCCCTGCCATATTCTATCAAACTACCCCCCAGCTTTAATACTCTTATCTGATTCTGATTACCTATGCCATGATCCATGATCAATCCAATCAATAGAGGGACGGAATAGGAATATGCTGTGTTGCACAATTAAACTTTCTTCACTATAAGATTTTACTGATTGCTTATATCTTTTATTCACACCAGGCTTGCGAAAAATGATGTATGAGTCACATCATACTTTAGTATCGCATTATAGAGGATATATTTCAATTTTATCTCATTAAACATATTTTTTACCTTTGTAGCACGTACAAATTCGCCAAATTTACGCTTTACCGCCGAGAAGGTGCTCTCCGCGTACCATCGCCTTCCGTATTTGTACTTATCACGCCAACCCTCATAGCCAAGCTCTCGAAATTCGCGTGCATAGCCCTTCCTTGGATTCTTACACCGATATGTCGGTCCTTCATTTTTCCTTATTTTTATCGCCGGGATAATATTATGGGCTTCGAGAAATTCAAAATTATCATTTGCGTCGTATGCCCCATCTGCGCTTGCCTGCACGACTTCTCCTCCCTTATCCTCAACATTCTCCACTGATTGCCCTACCAGGTTCTTAAATTCCTTCGTATCTGAAATGGACTCATCTGTGGCTTCAATGCCCACCACTTGCTTATTTTGGTCATGCCGGAAGAGTCAAGGTAAACCACCACCTCTTTGTCCTTATAGGAAATCAAGGTCTTTTTTATCTCTATAGCGACTTTGTTTACTCGTCTGCAAATGGTGGTATAGTCAGGCACATCAAAGTTGATAAGCCCGGATAAACCCCTAAGAAATCCTTTAAGCCCTCTGTAATCGATGTTCAGCAACAGATGTAAATACGCCAAAAACACCATCAGGCATTCAGGATATACATATGGTGCGCCTACCTTCCCTCTGTTTAACTTCTCTAAATCTTTATCCTGCGTTTCAATGAAATCCAGGGAAATATATGCTTCTTATAGATGTTTTCCTATGTAAGATTAGCAACACAGCATGTTTTTTGTTTTTCTGCTTGCCCACCTGCTACCATACCACTACTGCACTATACTATACTTTCCAAATATTTAGAAATCCACCAGCCAGAGCAGCGATTACAATAGGATAGAAGACTGTGGAGATGCCGAAGGTATCGCTCACCACACCGAGAATTATCCTTGAAGTAGAGCCGAAGCCAAACCCTGCGAACATCAACAGCCCAAACGCCATTCCTCTCTGTGAAGGTTCTACCTCCTTGCTTATCGTTGTTAGTATAGCTGGAAGCACGGCTGGGAAGATCATCCCGGCAAGTGCAAGTGTCAGGATGCACCAGAATAGGGGTAGCAGAGGTGCAACAAAGAACAGTGGCGCAATGATGAAGAACCCTGCTGCCATCACTCGCCGTTCACCTATGATATCGGAGAAATGCCCGCCGAGAAATTTGCCTATCGCGCCTCCACCTGTGAATACACATGCCAGAATCACTGCGAACTGAGCTCCTACACCTTTGTACTCATTTAAAAATATCGGGATGAATGTCAATGCACCACCGATTATAAAACCAAATAAACCCTCTATCAGGTATATCCGCATCAGCACTACCGCATCTTGCCTCAAAGTCCGTATAGTGAAGGGTTTTATCGGGTACTGGTGGTGGTGAGGGCTATGGTCATCGTTTATCGTCCGCAGCAAGAGCGTGAAGAATAGCATTGGAAAGACCCAGAAGAGATATGCGAACCGCCAGTTGAGATAAAGGCTTATAATACCTGCCGCTAAGGGTGCTATGGCAAGCCCTATGCTACCTCCTATTTCATGCAGTCCAAATGCACGCCCGCGTCTCAACTGGATTGTATTTGAGATATAAGAGAGAGCAGAGGGGTGATACAGGCTGAGCATGAACCCCATACAGATGAAGACTGCACTAATGGCTAAGAAATTGCGTGCCAGGAACAGTAGCGCAACAAAGATAGCAGTACCGAGGAAACCATAGCTTACCAATCGTAATGAATTAGAATTATATCTATCAGCTAAGAAGCCCGAGATGATACTGCCCGCTCCTGTTGCCATGGCAAAAGCAAAAGATAGCACCCCGACATAGGTGTTATTAAGCTGGAACTCCTCCTTCACCAGTGGCGATAGTGCAGGTAATGTGGTAGCCATAATGTGCATCAAAGCATGCAAAAATGTCAGAGAGAGCAAAGTCCTATCTTTTATTCCTGTCATATTGCTTATTTTATCGCTTCTAAGAAAGGATTTAAAGAGAGAAGTTCATTATTATAAAGTAAGGTTAGTTAAGGTGGCGGGAGGTGGGAGGATGAGAGCTTTATTAAGTGTCTTCAATAAGGATGGGATAGTGGAGTTAGCGGAAGGGCTGAAAGAGCTTGGGATAGAGTTAATCGCAACGGATGGCACTGCAAATGCGATATTGAAGCATGGTATACCTGTGAAGCGTATCTCGGAATTCACGGGTGTGCCAGAGATGCTTGGTGGCAGGATAAAGACGCTACATCCTGCTATTCATGCTGGAATCGCGACCGGGGACATCGGGCTTGTTGCTGTTAATCTCATACCTCTCAATGCGCTCACAAGCATGGATATCGGTGGTGTGGCTCTGATTCGGTCGGCGCTAAAGAACTTTGAAAAGACCGCGGTGGTTGTCAATCCTGCGCGATACCACCAGATTATTGATGAATTGCTCCATAATGGACACCTCTCATACAATACGAGATTGGAGCTCGCATGTGAAGCCTCAAGCTATATAGCCGAGTATGATTCAAAAGTAGATAAGATGTTAAGAGAATTAAGGGTTAAGGAGGTGAAGAACGGATATGGGTATGCGTGAATGGCACGAGGCGATGAAGGACAGATGTAAAGAGATTCTGATAAATCATGGATATACCGTGAATACCACGAGCACAGAAGGTGTGCGGATTTTTCGTGAATACAGCATGAACAGGAACAGGAACAGGAACAGGAACAGGGAGAAGTTCGCACTTGGTACGGTTGACCTCGTGGGGATGAAGGGCGGGAAGGTGGAGATAGTGGTAGAGATAGAGGAGGACGCTACACCGAAGAGTATACTTGGCGATGTCTCAGTTGTGGAGCTGTCAAATGTATGTTTGATACGTACAGGGTCAGATAGCAAGATGGTGCCTTTAGAGGGTGCTATACTCTTTATCATTACGCAGTTAGTGGAAGAAGAGCGTGCGAAGAGGCAGTTACAGTCAATGGCGATGATGCTGCGGGATGCATATAACCTCACTAACCTGAGTGATTTTATCATTACGAATGAAGCGGAATTCGAGGAAGAACTGAAAGAGGTGGAACTGTACATGGTGTGAGAGATATGAAAGAAAATGAAGAAGAAGGATTTGAATATCTTAATAGAGGAATTGCGCGTGATACATGATGATTTCAGGCTTATACCCGCGAAAGAGATTGAGGTAGCAGACTGGGTGAGGTGGAAATGCCGCTATGGGTGTCGGGGTTATGCAAAGCATCTGAGCTGCCCGCCATATACACCAGCGCCGGAGGATACACGAAAGCTGATCAGAGGCTATGACAAAGCCTTGATAGCGCGATTTGAGGATGTGAAGCCGAACCTGGATGTGCCACCACGGCATCTTCACCATTTCCTCTGGGATGCAATCAAGATGGTAAGCGATACGATGTACGAAATGGAGCGTCATACTTTCCTGTCCGGCTATTATAAGGCATTTGCAATGGATGCACTACCTTGCTCCTACTGCGACCCGTGCATACCGGAGGAGAATAAAGACCTTGACCTGGCGCCGAAGCGATTCTGCCGGCATCAGGATAGGGTAAGACCCTCAATGGAGGCTTGTGGGATAGACGTATTCGCAACGGTGCGGAAGGTTGGTTATGAAGCGGAGGTATTCACATCGCCATATCAGAAGATAACCCTCTTTGGACTGCTATTGATAGAATGAACACGCTCAGTTAGAATCCATGAATCCACTTCTCATCCTTCACCTCTCTCTTTTACATATTTCTTCTCACCAGCACGTATAGGCACTTTAAGCCAGTTCTCCGGCGGCACAAACGGACATACGTAGTTCTTACTGTATGCGCACCATGGATTATACGCTTTATTAAAGTCCAGAATCCATTTCCCTTCAGGTGTGCGGTCTCTCTCATATTCAAGGTCAATATACCGCCCCGCTCCATAGGTCTCCTTACCACTGGTTGCGTCTTTGAACGGGATAAACAGCCGTTCCTCGCGCGGGTCGCTTTTATATGCCTGAAGTATGCATTCCTCATTGCCCACCTTGAATCGAAATTCGCCCCAGCGCAGGAAGTCACGCATATTGCCACCTGTGTCTTCAATTTTCAGCATCTTCTTATCGCGGTGCTCATGAAGTTCAAGTTCGAAGCGGTAATCCGGGTCGGGGGGATAATACACAAGACCCCTGAATTTCGCTCGCTCTTCCGGCGGTATCGGCGATTGCCAGTGCACAGCAAAGAATTCATCCTTCTCTTTTCGCTCGCGCTCAAGCTTTTCCTTCCATTCACTAATTCCCTCCATGTTGTCTCCCTTTCACCTTTCACCACAAATTTTTCTTTATTAAAAAGTTGTAAAAGATGCGCTCATCCGGAAAAGAGATGGTGCTCTTCCCGCGGGTTCAAGTGGATTTTTTGTTTCCGTCCCCTCTGTCTTCCTGTTCGGACTTTCAGATGGTGATAAAGTCATAGGGGAGATAAAAATAAAAGAGGGTGCGGAGAAAGAAACAGGAGAAAAAGGTAAAGGGAAAATAACACTTATTCTTGAGAAGGCAAGCGGAGACAGCTTCTTGCATATCGCCTCCGAGGATTGGGATACTGATTTCATGGGCAGAGCAGATTTGAGATTGGAGGAAGCCATTCACGGCGATAAGAGGAAGCAGTTATATCCTAAGAAGGATGTTACAACATCACCTGCCATAGGTTGCCGAATCTCATGAGAAGCTCCATGGTATTATTATTTTATTATTTTTTATTTGAGTATCAAAGGAACCCTCTTCTTCAACTGCGGCACTACCTCATCAGATCTGAGTGGTGGCACCCTTATCTCTCTAACTGGCTTTAATAACTCTACTATCTCCGATGTTGGGGGCTCTTCTGCCTGTATTCGTATCGAAGCTTCAAGTTGTACCGCTGTGAGGTACTTCTCTGGTTCAAATACAAATATCTTGCCCGGTTTTATACCTATGACAGCATCCACGTCCTTTAATGTACTATATGGCAATGGCAATGCCACATCCGAATAGCTCTCAATGACTATGAGCTCATATTCCCTGCGCATCAACATGAATGCCTGCTCGGCTGCGCGGTTATAATACTCACTTGTTAGCTTATTCAGCGTATTCAGGTCATGAACATGGAAGATACGCGATGCCCCGGCGCATAAGTCATTGAAGAGAGCCTCGTCATATCTATACTCCGTCGGTAACGCATCATTCACAACCACTAAATTCGTGGCTTCTGATTTACGCCAGAGCGTTACGCGGTCAATGACGAAATAAGGGATCCGGGTCACTGGATCGATGTGTGGTGGCTCTGTCCATAGCCTGTGGAAGGGATTGACAAATTCTTCCTCTAATGCACCACTCACAGAGCATGGAGTAGAAGCGAGCTTCAACATCTTCGCATCTCTGCCATATAGTCTACCCCGGGATAGCGCTTCCTGCACCACATCATAATCATACCAGATGCTGTTCCCGGCTCGCGGCTTGAACCCGCATACGGAGTACCCTCGCGCTCTAAAATAATCTAACATCGCACATGCAAGGCTCGTCTTACCCGCATCCAGCTCCTTCAAACCCACAATCAATATCTTGTAGACCATCTATGACTATGCTATGATGACTTCGCTCGCTTCTTCCCACCCTTGCCCTGCTTCTGCTTCTGCTTTATGTACCTCTTCCTCTTCGACTCCTTCCTCTCTATATACCACCGCAATATACCTGCATTTAACAGCCAGGTGTTCATCAGGTCCATAACAAGCCCGAACAGGAGCACGATTGATATATCCTTCAATATGGTAATATCAATCAAAAAGGATACAATAAACATCGCAAAGATTGCAACGATGGTGGTGGAGGTCATCATTAGACCTGTCTTCATCGCACTCCTGATATTATCAAACAGTTCGCCCTTCTTACGGAGCAGATTGGTAGTGAGTAAGATATCGGAGTCCACAGAATAGCCTATAAGCATGAGCAATGCCGCTACTGTCCCAAGCGATAGCTTCATGCCTATTATGTCCATGCAGGCGATGGCGATAGTAATATCAGAGAAGGCAGAGAGGACGACGGCAAAAGAGGGAACAAAGATTCGAAACACCACGAATACCACGATAGCCATCAACAAGAAGGCAGTTATCAGTGCAACCAATGCCTGACGCTGGTATTGTTTACCGAACACCGCACTTATGGTCTTTATCTCATATCTGCCGCTGTATTGCATCTCTAACCTGTCGAGCAGTTTATGATACTCCTGTGATTCACTGGATATATCAAATTCCAGCCTCTTCTCATTGCCTATCCCCGTTTTAGCCACCAGAACCAGTGGCAAATCTGCAAATTCCGCTCTCAGCTCATCTGCGCTCTTGTCCGTTGATATCTTCACCATCGTACCACCGATGAAGTCCATTCCCAGACGCACCGGTGAACCCACACTCACCTGTGTATATCCAAGAATGATAAAAGAGGCGAGTAGCAGGATTAAGGGTATAAGAACCAGTTTCTTCACTTCGTACCTCGTTATATCCACCTTCTCAAACTGACGCTCTCCTATTATCCTCATCTTATCTTTTATCTATCCTTATATCTGAAGAGATAAAATAAAGTAAGTTATGGTTTGTTAGGTTTGATGTGATGAGTATAATGGGAGATGGGAGGCGATGATGAAGGATGAAGGCTCTTCTCATGGTCAGTGGGAGCGCGCATAACGCAGATATGTATTACGCCACACGATTCCTCTCTTTAGACCCCTTCATCTTCATCAGCAACACCCGTGGCAAAGCTATCCTCATCGTATCGCCAATGGAGTACGAGAGAGCGAAGAAAGAGTCAATTTTGAGCGAAATTCGTTCCACAGCGGATTATAGTGGTGGCAGCGTGGATGAGCGGCGTGATGAGCTGATAATATTAAAAGCGCTGCGGGAGGAGGGCATAGATGAGGTTGAAGTGCCGAAGTACTTCCCTGTCTATATCGCAGATTCGCTGCGGAAGGAAGGGATAACAGTAACTCCAGTGGAAGAGCTTGAAGTGACAAAAGAGCGTGAAATAAAAGCTGAATGGGAGATAGAATACATAAAGAAGGCTCAACGTGCTTGTGAACATGCAATGAGGGTAGCGATAGAGGCGATAAGGAACTCCAGAATTGATGATGAGCAGCGTCTGGTGGCAAATGGCGAGATACTGACCTCAGAGCGAGTGAGAGCGTCCATAGAGCATGCTCTGGTCGATTCCGGATGCAGTTGTGATGGTGGCGAACCGATAGTGGCATGCGGAAAGAGGGCTTCTGACCCCCATTTCTCTGGGCACGGGACCATCTTCGCACACGAACCTGTCATCATTGATATCTTCCCGAGATTGAAATCCGGGCGATATTTCGCTGATATGACGAGGACGGTATCGCGTGGTGACCCTTCAAGTAGAATAAAAGAGATGTATGAAGCAGTTAAATTTGCACAGGAGTCTGCTGAAGGGTCTGTGAGGGAGGGTGTGAGGTGCAGCGATGTCCATAACCTGGTATGTGATATATTCGAGGATATGGGTTATGAAACGATAAGAAACCATGCTCACGCTAATAGAGGGTTTATTCACTCCACAGGGCATGGTGTGGGGCTGGATGTGCATGAGAGTCCAAGTGTTGGGGATAATGATTACGTTCTCCGGGAAGGGAATGTGATAACGATAGAACCCGGACTGTACGAGCCGGGGGTAGGTGGTGTGCGATTGGAGGATATGGTGCTCGTGCATAAGAACGGCTGTGAGAACCTGACCAGATTCGAGAAGAGACTTGTAATTTAAATTTAGGTGACGAAAGGCGAGATAAATACATGTAGCATTAGCATACAACTTGGGCCTCTGTCATCTCCACCTGAAATGTACCCGAAAATTATATTAGTAGCCTTTACCATCTGTAGATTCTATATGGAGAAAGCATAAAAATGTATGTCCAAACGAAGGGAGGAAAGGGAATCAGGAGGATATTCTTCACTGCAGCGATTTTGCTTTGCGCGGTGACCACTCTGATCGCTGTTTGCACTGCCGAGCAGGTGGATTTGTTTCTTTTGATGGATGGTTCAGGCAGTATAAGTGCTGCGAATTATTCAACGCAGTTACGCGGGTATGCCTGTGCGATAAAGGATCCGGAGGTAATCCCCCAGGATGGTTCTGTCCTGCTATGTGTAATCATGTTCGGATACCCGCCCACACATGAACACTTCTTTTATTACCACAAACCTGCTCCACCTGGCTACATACCCTATGCAAGGGTGATAGTTCCCCCCACTGTGATAACTAACCAGACGGTAGCAAATTCTATCGCTGATACAATAAATAATACGCCACAGCCAGGAGACCACACGCCGATGGCAGAAGCGTTCATATTGGCGAATAAGACTCTGACAGCTGCTATTCAGGCTGGTATTGCGCAACCCAATGCCCTTCATATAATAGATATATCCTCAGATGGACGTCCAAATTGGATACGTGGAGGGTTTAGAGAAGTACCCGAGGCTGCGGTGGATGCCACATTCCAGGCGAGGGATGATGCAGTGATGAAGGGATATTTTGACAGAGTGAACGTTCTGGGCGTTGATATCATGAATGAAGGACCTCGCCCATATCCATATAACCGGGATTTCCTGTATCTGCTCCTGTACCCACAGCCAGGAGCGGTATCACCGGGCTTTTATATGGAAGCAGCTAATTGGACGGTCTTCCCGGAGAAGATACGGGAGAAGATTATGAGGGAGATACCCAAGCTCACCATCACCAAGAGGGTTGACAGGGCAGAATGCCACCCTGGCGACATACTGACCTACACGATAAATTACAGCAACACCGGGAACCTGAACCTTACAAAAGTTATTTTGACTGATGCAGTTCCTGCAGATACCACAGTGGTGAACGGGAGTATATCCGGTGGTGGTAGTATCAATGATAGTAACATTACATGGAACATAGGCAACCTTGGGATTGGTGCATCAGGAACGCAGTCATTCCGGGTGATAGTTCATGGTAATCTCGTGAATGGAACATTGATACGAAACGTAGCCACAATAGATAGCAATGAGACCTCTCCAATCAGTGATTTTGCAGATACAACGGTCATTGTGAAGCCGATTTACAATTTAGTTGCCTATAAGACTGTGGATAAGAAGTTCGCTGCACCAAATGATACTCTTGTATACTCCATACACTTCCGCAATGCTGGTACAGTCACACTTACCGGTGTCAAGATAAAGGATGAAATACCAGAGAACACGACGTATATAGGGGAGAGCATGAGCTTAAATGGTGTACCGCTGACCGATGCAGCGGATAGCGATCGTGGAACGTTCTTCGTATCGAACAACACGCTGATTTGGGATGTAGGTACACTGGAACCAGGAGCAATAGAAGAAGCCACGTTTAAAGTCAGAATAGACCCTTTCGTACCTCAAGGCACAGTGATAAATAATACCGCGATGTTGTGGTCAAACGAGACACCGCCTATCAACCGCTCAGCTATAACGATTGTGAGAATCCCACCGGAAGTGCCGGTACTCATGCCTGCAGGTCTTGCTGTTTTAATCGGACTGCTGATTGCAATCGGATATCTGAAAGGAAGAAGTAGAAGTAGATGAACATCTTCTTTTCTTTTTACCATCAACAACTAAGCGGTAAAAATGAAGCGCGATACCAGAGATAGCAGGGGGGAAGAGCAAGAGAAGAGCAGTACAAAAAAGTATGTCTTCTCCTTTCTGATGCTTTGTCTCGTCTTTTATCTCTTTTATTATCTCACAACCGGGTCAGGGCTTATGCTCCATGTAAGAACTGCCACCGCGTTGATCTTAGCTTCTATATTCTCATTAGCGGGCATGGATGTGGCGGTGAAAGGTACGATACTATCTGTTAACGGGTTTAGTCTGGACATAATAGATGAATGTACCGCGGTTTTTCCCGCGATCATTTACAGCTCCTGTATCCTTGCATATCCCGCGAGGCTGAAGAAGAAGAGTCTTGGTATCCTCATTGGTGTACCCGCCCTTTATGCGATTAACCTCTTCCGTATCGCCATACTTACCTTTGTGGGTCTGTATAATCCCAATATGATGGAGTTTGTGCACGTGTATCTATGGCAGGGTTCATTTATAATATTCGTGGTGGTACTATTCCTGATATGGCTGAAGATAGCGAATGAGAGTGGAGAGGGATAGGGATAGAAGAGAGGCGGTAGAGAGATGTGAGATATTGAATTTGAGCAGGAACCAGCTCTTGCTCTTCCTGATTGAGTTCCTGGTTGTTTCTGCGATCTTCTTAGCAGGTTGGTATTACATAGGGAGATGGTACCAGAATCTGGTCTTTAACTTCGCGAGGCTTGTTCTACTCGCTATGGGATATACAAAATTGGAAATTGCAGCATTGAATTTATCCGATGCTTATCTCGTGAATTTCAATCTGGTACCTCTGATCGCGTTAGCAGTGGTGACACCGAAGCTAAGGTTGAAGAAGAGAATAGAGATACTCGTAATAGGAATCCCGGTTTTGTTTTTCCTGCATGTTCTGGACATAGTGGTGCGATTCCCCATGTATATAAACCATTCGGAATTTGCGAGGATGGTTTATGCCTCAATTGGGGTTGCATGGATGGCAGTACCCTTTATCATCTGGGTTGTGATTGCTGTCTCCTTACGAACTCAATGACCCCTTTTATGCCGTCTATCAGTCCATGCGCATAGTTTATACAGCCGAAAGCGGTGAAATAATCGCCCTTCGCAAGGTAATAGCGTGCATCTTCACAATACGCCCTCGCAAGCTCCAGCACTTCCCAATCCCCTTCCCCAAGCTCCGTGATGCTCTTCTCAAAGAGCGCTATATCCTTCTTTATCCGCTCCTCTTCCCTTTCTCTCATTCTCATATCCTTTCTATTTTAACCTGTTTCTATCATTATAGGTAGGTAATAATGCTAATGCCCGAAAGGATTAGAAAACGGGATGGGAGAGTAGTAAGATTCAAGCGTATGAAGATTACATCTGCGCTTTATAGAGCGATGACGAGCGTGGGCATAGAAGCAGAAGCAGCCAGCGAGCTCGCCGATAGGCTCTCGAAGAAGGTGGTGAATGAGATAGATAAGCTATTTGATGGGCGTATACGTATACCAACAGTTGAGGATGTACAGGATATAGTGGAGCAGGTACTGATAAGAGAGGGTCTGGATAAAGTTGCAAAGGCGTATATCCTCTACCGAGAGCGTCATGCGGAACTTCGATACCTGAAGCACTTCATAGGCGTGCGAGACGATTTAAAACTCTCGGTGAATGCCGTTGAGGTGCTTAAGAGACGATACCTATTGAGGAACTCGCGTGGTGAGGTTGTAGAGAGCCCGATGCAGATGTTGAAGCGTGTTGCAAGTGCAATTGCTCGTGCAGAGCGTGGCTATGGTAAGAGCATGGATGAAGTGAATGAGATAGAACGCGGTTTTCTAAGATTGATGCGGAATCTCGAATTCCTGCCAAATAGTCCCACATTGATGAATGCGGGCACAGAGCTTGGGCAGCTTTCCGCCTGTTTCGTATTGCCCATTGCGGACTCGATGGCGAGTATCTTTGATGCGGTCAAGAATGCGGCACTAATTCACCAGTCGGGTGGTGGTACCGGGTTCTCATTCTCACGGCTGAGACCGCGAGGCGATGTGGTGAGGTCAACCGGCGGAATAGCATCGGGTCCTGTATCTTTCATGCGCGTCTTCGATGTCGCTACGGAGGTGATAAAACAGGGCGGCAAACGGCGAGGAGCGAATATGGGCGTTCTCAGGGTTGACCATCCAGATATAAAGGAATTTATAAGGGCGAAGGAGGGTGGTGGATTCCCAAATTTCAATATCTCGGTCGCCGTCACCGATGCGTTCATGCACGCGGTAGAGCGGGATGAGGATTATGGACTCGTGAATCCCCGGACGAACGAGGAAGTGAAGCGAATAAATGCGAGGGAAATCTTTAATGAGCTCGTAACTTATGCATGGAAGACCGGTGACCCCGGCATCATATTTATAGATGAGATCAACAGGCACAATCCCACACCAGCAGCAGGTGAGATAGAAGCTACGAATCCATGTGTAACTGCAGATACATGGATAATGACCGCTGAGGGTCCACGGCAGGTAGAGGAATTGATTGGTAAGAAGTTTGTTGCAATAGTAAATGGTGAGGAATGGGAGAGTTCAGAAGAAGGATTCTTTGAGACCGGAGTGAAACCGGTTTACCGATTGAAGACAGCAGAAGGATTTGAATTACGTCTGACAGCAGACCATCCGGTTATGAAAGCGGGTAGAATAACAAGATATAAAGTTGAGACGCAATGGAGCAATGCAGGGGATTTAAAGCCGGGCGATAAGATCATCATCAATAATCACAGGGATTTTGGTAATGGTAATTGGGGCGTTAAGGGTGAATATACAGAGGGTGAGGGCTATTTAATTGGTTTGCTCCTGGGAGATGGAACAATAAAAAGGTTAGCGAAAGAGCTTGAATTAAATCCAAATCCCAGGATGAAGATGATAACCAGGAAGATAGAGAGGGCATCGGTGGATTTCTGTAGAGGTATATTAAAGGGGCTCTTTGATGCCGATGGTTCAGTTCAGGGAGACCAATCAAAGGGTGTCAGCATAAGGCTGGCTCAGAGTGAGATCGGGATTCTTAAGGCGGTTCAGCGTATGCTTTTACGATTCGGGATATTCTCAAAGGTTACAAAACCCCAGCATGAATTGGTAATCTCTAACGATAACATATTGTATTTCGCTGAGAGGGTAGGATTTAATGATGCGGAGAAGATGGAAGAACTTGAAAAGGCTATACGGAATTACAATATGAGAATGAATCGAGAACGGTTTGTAGCATCCGTAGAGGAAGTAGTTCCGGATGGTGTAGAGAAGGTTTATGATGTTAAAATTCCGGGAATAAATGCGTTTGATGCCAACGGTTTTGTTGTGCATAACTGTGGCGAGCAACCTTTGTTAGCATACGAATCATGCAATCTGGGCTCTATCAATCTCGCGAAATTCGCTAAGAGCGGTGATGGAGAGATAGAGTGGGATAGACTCAGGGAAGCAATCAGGCTCTGTGTGAGGTTTCTTGATGATGTTATTGATGTGAACAGGTATCCATTGCCGGAGATAGAGCAGATAACGAAGGCGAATCGTAAGATAGGGCTCGGAGTGATGGGTTTCGCGGACTTATTGATCAAGCTCGGGATAGCGTATGACTCAAAGGATGCGCTTTTGCTGGCTGAGAAGCTCATGCGGTTCTTTACAGAAGAGGCAAGACTGTGCTCTGTTGAACTCGGTCGTGAACGTGGCTCTTTCCCTAACTTCGAGCTCAGCGTCTGGAACGCAAAATACGATGCGATGCGTAACGCTACGGTGACCACGGTTGCACCAACGGGAACAATAGGTATAATAGCAAATTGCTCATCGGGTATAGAGCCTATATTCGCAGTTGCATTTGTTAGGAACGTGATGGGCGGTATGTTGGAGATAAACGAGTTGTTTGAAGCGATAGCGAAGGAGAGGGGGTTTTACAGTAAAGAATTGATAACCGGGATTGCAAAGCGCGGGTCAGTGCAGGATATAGAAGGTGTTCCAGCGGATGTGAGGAGGGTGTTTGTTACTGCTCTCGACATCTCGCCTGAGTGGCATGTGCGAATGCAGGCAGCGTTCCAGCGATATACCGATAATGCGGTCTCCAAGACGGTGAATCTACCCGCTGATGCGCCATGGCAGGCAGTGAAGCGTGTGTTCTCCTTAGCTTATGAACTCAAATGCAAGGGCGTTACTGTTTATCGGTATGGATGCAAAGAAGGTGTTCTATCGCCTGGAATACCGAAGTTAATGCTTGAGGAATATGTGAGGGCTGACACTGAATATACAGGTGAATGCAGGATATGCTCGGTATGAGCTATGAACTACTCACCGAATAGTATCTCGCATATATATCTTATGTCATTCATGTCTTTATCATACCAGTGCTGGCGAACTGTGGTGATTACGTATGCGATACCGCCAATCAACAGACCGAGGACGGTGGTACCGAACGCATATATGAGACTGGATGCGAGTGTGTTTATATCGCCCTGTGTAAGTGCAAGCAGTGCGGGTCCCATAGGTATCAGCGTACCCATAAGCCCGAGCATCGGACCTATTCGCACCATTGTCCTCGTGCGTTCCACAGACTTTGTTATTGCGGCATTGCAGCCCTGAAGTAACTTCTCTAATCTTACTGCGAACTGCCTGGCATCTTCATTTTCATCTTCAATATCAGCGAGGCAGTTCAGGAACTGCAGTACGAACTTATGGGATGTGCATTTCTTCAGTATTGCACTTATTTCTTTGAGTCGGGGCCGGGATTCTGCACCACTGCCACCACCCTGTACCTGTAATGCTGCAGCAGCTTCACGCAGGCACAGTTCCAGGTCTACCGATGCGGACCGCGACTGACTGTTGCGCTTGTGTCTTATTCTTATAATCCATTCGCATGTGAACATACCAATCTCAACGATCATCCACAGTGTCAGTCCGTATAAGAGGATTAGTACCGGTAGCCGGAGTAAGGAGGTGACCCATGCGAGGAAATCGGAACTGAGCCATGCAATAAAACTCTTCCCACCCATTGTTGAGATTATGAAGAACATTTTTCCTCTTTTCCCCCTGATTTGTACCTGTACTCCGGTATCTCCTACACCATAAACTGGTGTGCATCAAATAAAGTGAGTTTCGGTTTTCAAATCAAGAATAACAGTTATTAGCTTATTTGTAGTATTTGTACAGATATTGCGTAGCAACCTGTAAATCGGAGTGGGTATTCACATTTATTGCGAGCAGGGGGTCATGGAAGACGAGTGGCAATGAGTGCCTCGAGTTCGTGACGGCATTGAGACCGCAGGCGACCAGTTTCTGTCCACGATAAGAGAAGGGCAGGGGTGCGGCTATGCCTGCCGGCACAATGTTAAAAGGAACAGCTCCGGTAATACTATTATGATGTTCGGAATAGAAGTCTATCAATGCATCAATATGTTCACTCTGTAAAAAGGGGATGTCACATGCCACAGATATAAATTCATGATAGCGATGGAGTAGATAACGTAAATCTGCATGATAGCCGTATCCGGGTGTTTCGATCAGCCTGTAATTCATACTCCGGCAGTATAAAGCGGTCTGTGGCGTGAACTTCGTTACCGCCACGATAAAACTATCTGCTTTTGATGCGCCATTCACTGCCCCTATAACCAGATCTATCAGTCGTTTCCCGGCTCCTAACTTTATAATCGCTTTCTCCTTACCCATCCTGGTGGCTTTGCCGCCTGCGAGGATTATCACCATCATCTCTTCATCTCAGGATTTAGAGGTACAGCAATCTTTCTCGTTCCTTCTGCTCTCTATACCGATGCCTCAGTAACGGGTTGCTCTTCATTCGCTCTATCTCACGGTCCAGGCGCTCATCCAATTCCGCCTGCTTATCAGAGATATACTCATTGCAGAGCTTATAGGCGGAATCGGAGGAATATAGCTGAATACCAGCCATAATAATCGCTAAATTGTTCTTTACCTGTGGCGATACGAGACCAAAAGGAACCGGTGCACCATGCCTGAATAGCTTTCTTATATCCTCATCTGGCTTCCCCACATCCAAGCCGAATCCAATTGCTTCGTTATTTCCCGTCTGTTCTATCTTCAACTGCCACACACGCTCTGGTGTGGAGATAAAAAGGTCATACCTGCCCCTGGGATTCCTGCCACTGAGCACTCGCCATTCATTCCTGTCTTCGTCCTTGCTCTTATCCCATTTCCTCTTCAATATCTCCACTATCTCCGCTGACGATTTTATCATGTTACTTAAGTTTCAGACTTTAACATCCATAATTTGCCTTTGTACCCGTAAAGGATGGGCAACTTGCCGTTGAGATGTCCCCCTTTGGATTAGTGACTACACATTCAATAGATATGAGGGGTAGCATATAAATATGTGAGCTTTAACCTTTCCATCCAACCAATGGCGTATCGGTCTGAGCCCAATCGGCTGTTTAATACAGCAAAACGCCTTTTCTATTCCATCCTTATCCTTATCGTAGTATGCTGAAATTATCATCTCTTTCGCACGTCTTTTAAAATCGATTGTTATCCTGCCTCCTTCTAAGGTGTATGTGCATTTAAAATAGGTGCTTACACCCTTCAATATCGCCTTGACCTTTGAAACAACCTTCGCCATCTCCCTGTAATTCCCTTTTGCCCGGTCAAAGATGAGCAGGCAATCGGATATGGCGAACTCCTCTTTTAGACAATGATAAAAAGCTTCTCGATTTATTTAGCTGATAGCGTTTACAAAAGGTACTTTTGTTTTCGTGGTGATAATATTTGTTATTGATTACATATCGAATAGTTACTCAAATACCTACATTTACTGGGAATAGTGGCAAAGTTTTTTATAGAAAGTCCAATGATTATTTATACTCTGAAAGTTAAAAGTTAGGTAAATTCTGTGTTGTGTATGTATATAAAACAAAACGATAAGGGTGGTAATAGATGATAAGGCGTATCGGTGTGCTGACCAGTGGTGGTGATGCGCCGGGTATGAATGCAGCGATTCGCAGTGTGGTACGGTACGGAGTGTATCATAATTTAGAGGTGGTCGGGATACTCCGGGGCTATGCGGGTTTGATTAACGGGGATTTGATACATTTAGACCACCGTTCGGTTTCAGGGATCATAAACAGAGGAGGTACAATCTTGGAGACCGCCCGCTGCGATGAGTTTTTAGCGGAAGAGGGGCAGCGTAAGGCGGTAGAGACATTAAAACAGAATAAAATTGACGCTCTGGTGGTCATTGGAGGAGATGGTACTTATCGCGGTGCGATTCAGCTCTGGAATAAGTGGCATATCCCCTGTGTGGGTGTGCCGGCAACGATAGATAACGACCTTAATGGAACTGACATTACCATTGGCGCAGATACTGCGATAAATACCGCCTTAGAGGCAACTGATAAGATTCGGGATACCGCAACGAGTATGGAGCGAGTTTTTGTGGTCGAGGTAATGGGTAGAGACAGCGGATTCATCGCCATTCATGTCGCTTTAGCTGGAGGTGCTGAGGAGGTATTGGTTCCGGAATTGAGCTACGATTTAGAAGCGATGTGCCACGATATCTATGAGGGTAGTAGAAAAGGCAAGAACAGCTGGATTATTATCGTTGCCGAAGGTGCAGCGAAGGCGGACGAGGTTGCAGAGAAGATTACGGAGATAACGGGGTTAGAGACAAGAGTGGTTGTTCTGGGTCATATACAGAGAGGTGGGAATCCAACCGCTCAGGATCGTATACTGGCAGCCCGGCTGGGTGCAGCTGCGGTGGATTTAATTTTAAATGGCGAATTCGGGAAGGCGGTGGGAGTACGAGACGGAGAGATAAATGTGGTGGATTTACATGTTGCGGTCAAGCAAAAGAAGCCGGCAGTAGAGCCTTTTTATCAATTGATAAGAATCTTAACTTAAAGAGGAATGAGCGAAAACGAAGGGGGAGCAGATATTGACGGTTTGGTCCCGGAATTGGTATTGAGCAATGATATAAAGGAGAAAACGAAGATTTTTGATGAGATTTTACAGCAGGCAGAAGAGAAAGGGATTTTCCCCGCTTCTATTCATCATTTTTATCGTGCACGTGGCAGAGGCGAATTCGGCGGGTTCACGGTGCCTGCAATAAATTTGAGGACGCTTACGTACGATTTAGCACGAGCAATCTTCCGTGTAGCCAGAAGGAACCGCGCAGGTGCATTTATATTCGAGATTGCACGTAGTGAAATCGGCTATACTGCGCAGCGCCCTGTCGAGTATGCTGGTGTTTGCCTGGCTGCCGCTGTAAAGGAAGGGTGGAAGGGACCGGTATTTATTCAGGGGGACCACTTCCAGGTTGATGCGAAGAAATATCTTCAGAACCCAAATGATGAGATAGAGCTTTTAAACAGTCTCATCCGTGAGGCATTAGCAGCGAGGTTTTATAATATTGATATTGACAGCTCAACCTTAGTGGATTTGAGCAAGCGGGGAGTTAAAGAGCAGCAGCGGTTAAATTTTAGCGTCTGTGCCGCATTTACCAGGTTCATACGTTCGCATCAGCCGGAGGGGATAGAGGTTTCTGTCGGTGGGGAGATAGGCGAGATAGGCAGGAAGAACACAACGCCCGAGGAATTAGAGGCGTTTATGGAAGGCTATCAGGAAGAATTGGGCTCGTCCTCGTCCTTGTCCTTGTCCTTGTCCGTAGAGGGGATAAGTAAAATAAGCGTGCAGACCGGGACTTCACACGGTGGGGTGGTCTTGCCGGATGGCAGTATTGCGCGAGTAAATATAGACTTTGAGACCTTGAGGACGCTTTCGCGGTTAGCCCGTGAGAAATACACACTGGCGGGTGCAGTGCAGCACGGGGCTTCTACATTACCGGAAAATATGTTCCATAAATTCCCGGAAGTAGAAACAGCAGAGATACATCTGGCTACTCAGTTCCAGAATATGGTCTATGAAAGCCAGTATTTCCCTGATGAGTTGAGGAAGCGAATGTATGCGTGGCTAAAAGAGAATCACCGCAATGAATGGAAGAAGGGGGAGACAGAATCGCAGTTTATATACAAGACACGCAAAAGAGCCTTAGGCAAGTTTAAAGCCGAAATTATGGGGCTTAAGCCGGGAATACGAGCAGCAATTGCGGCTGAGATAGAGGCTAAGTTCGCATTTCTCTTTTCGCAGTTGAATTTAGCAAATACATTGACTTTAATTAATCGGTACGTAAAACAGGAACAGAAATAGGAACAGGAATAGTGAAATTATGGAAATCGAGATTGAGGATACCTACTGTGAGGCTTTTGACGGTTTATTCACGAGGATATGCGTAACCGCACGGGACGAGAGGAGATTGAAACAGGCAGCTTATAACGCTACGGCGCTGCCCTGCACGGTCTTTGGCGAATCCGAAGGCGGGATAGAGAGGTGGTTAAGTGAGCACGAGACGCCAGACGGCAGAAAAGGAGCGGTTATCCAATTCTGGGTGAATTACGGTGAGGATGCGCCCAAGAAGCTGGAATACGAAGTATCGAAACGGGTACGGCAGGGGATACTGGTCGTGCCCACGACTTCGGTCTTCAATGCGCTTGAGTCATCTGCTGGTAAGATAGATGTTATGGGCAGGATAGGGCATTGCGGTGATGGCTATGAGACAATTGAGCAGCGGTTTGGACGTGAAGTCATTGCAGTGCCGATAATGATGGGCGAATTCCTCGTGGAACACTATTTAAGCTATAAGAAGGGTGTGATGGGTGGAAACGTCTGGTTCTTCTGTAAGAGTATAGAAGCGGCATTAGAAGCGGGAGAAAAGGCACTTGAGGCAATAAAGAGTGTAGAAGGTGCAATTACTCCTTTTGGTATCTGCGCCGCGGGTTCTAAACCGGAAACGAACTATCCGGAGATCGGTCCTACAACCAACCACCTGTATTGTCCTACACTGGTACAGAAACTAAGCGGGTCGAAGGTTCCGCGCGGCGTGCATAGCATCCCGGAAATTGTTATCAATGGTGTATCGCTCGACACGGTAAAAGAAGCGATGAGCGCGGCGATAGAGAGTGTGCAGGACGTCGAAGGCGTGGTAAGAATCTCAGCAGGTAACTATGGCGGTAAATTGGGCAACTATAAGATCTTTTTGAAAGAGTTAGCGTATCTTACAAAACGCACTCTTGCAGAGCGGTTGTAGGACGAAGGATTTACTCTACTCTATTTTATTTTCTGGTTATCTTTATCATGTATCCTTCATCTGTATATTCAACGTCCAATTCCATGCCCAGTTTCTCAGCTCTTGGTCTGAAATAGCCCTCGATGCACCCTCTTTGGAATTCCTCCTTACTCATAGGCAGCAGTCCTTTCTCTCTCAACTTCATTGCCGTCATCAAGAATCCGTCCCTCTTCAGATTCAAAGTTGCTTCGTTGGGATTCCCATCAACTTCAACATCGCTCCCCATTAGATTCTTACGAACTATCGCCTCACTCATTGCAAACCCGATAGCATTATCTTTGCCCTGTGCCCGCAACATATCTGCATATTGCTGTGCAGTCATCTCCGAATATTCTCTCATTTTCTCTGGTCCCATTTGCATAATGAAGCCCAGAGCTGCCTGGTTGTTCATCACAAACATTTCCCGCATCATCTCCCATTTCTCTTCTTCCGATAAAGTTGGTATCTCCATTCTACTTTCACCTCATTTCCTATCCATTGTCTCAATACATTATCCCCTCTTTCATGCTAAAAATCGCTATTATTATATAAAAAGAATACCAATAAGATAAAACAACCATGCTCATAGCTCATACTCCCGATGCTGATGATGCATTCGCATTCTATGGGATGCTGAATGGTAAAATAGCGACCAGGATGCGGGTAGAGCATGTGGTGGATGACATCGAGGCACTGAACAGGAGGGCATTTGGTGGCGAGATAGATGTCACTGCTCTTTCTGTGTATGCTTATGCATTTCTTCATTCTCAGTATCGCATTCTCTCTGCCGGTGCGAGTGTTGGCAATGGATACGGACCGGTGGTGGTGGGTAGGAGGGATATGGAGTTAGAAGGTAAGCGGGTGGCAGTGCCAGGCAGGTATACAACAGCGAACCTGGTGCTGAAGTTGGCGGTTGCTGCTGCTGATATAAATATAAATACAGTGGAGATGAGGTTTGACGAGGTCGTTGAGGCATTGAAGCGTGGGGAAGTTGATGCCGGAGTGGTAATACACGAGGCTCAACTGACCTACAAGGATCAGGAACTGGTAAAAATACTCAACCTGGGTGAGTGGTGGCATGAAAAGACCGGTCTCCCTCTCCCTCTTGGCATTAATTGCATAAAGCGAACTATACCTGAGGGTCAGCAACTGGAATTCCTCAATGCTATGCGTGAGAGCGTGGAATATGCACTGAAGAATGTAGATGAGGCTTTGGAGTATGCAATGAGATATTCAAGAGGAGCAAAAGAAGAGCAGTTGCGACGATTTGTATTGATGTATGTGAACAGGGACACGTGCGAGATGTCGGGCAGAGTGATAAAAGCGCTCGATACGCTTTATGAGCAAGCAGAGCAAGCAGGGCTTATCACCAAACCGCCTCTGGACATCCTTTTTTCATCTACATGAGGCTGAGTTTAATCAAAAGCGCTTCACAAGCCGTTCAACCGTTGCCTTTTCCCGTCTTGCAAATTTGACGGGCTGCTTTTCTTTTATTTAGAAGATGCTATACGCCATTGCAAATCGAAGGTTATTTATATACCCCGTCTATCTAATCTAACTAAAAGTCAGGAATACGAACTCGAGTTCGGGTATGACGAAGTTTGACGAAACTGTATGACATGCTTTATAAAAGGGAGAATAAGGAGGAGATATGATGAAACAGAATTTGTCAATTGAATCCCTGATAAAAGAAGCAAAACTTTTTGTAAACAAATGTCTAGCGAAGGGCTTGAAGGATTGAATCCAAGACCAAAATCATGGCGTCCGAGAAAGTATACGCGTGAATACGATGAAAAAATCAAAGCTCTTATCCATGAACGCCCTGAAGACCTGGGTTTGCACTTCAATACCTGGTCTGTAAGGAAATTGAGTGAATATATGGGCGAACAAGAATTCCCGATAAGCTATCGGACAGTACATCGGCGTTTGAAAGAGGCTAAAATTAAATTGAAGAAAGCACAGAAATGGATGGAGAGCAAAGATCCCAAATTTCACGATAAAAAAACGTATCGATGAATTAAGAGCCAAACGTCCAAGAAAAGGTAAAGTTGTGTCTTTTGACGAAAAAGGGACGATAGCGGTGAAACATTATGGTGGAAAGATGTACGCCGAAAAAGCGCCAAAGGTAGAAGCCAAACAGAACGTCAGAGGGGTATTCGAGATGCTATGTGCATACGATTATCCACACCCACGAGGTGATGTACGAATTTTATAACCACAAATCGCATGTAGAAGTCGCTGATATATTGACCAAATTAAAGCAGAGGAATAAGCATTATCGATTGTACGTAATATTGGATTGTTGGTCTGCTCACGTCACTAAAAAACTCCTGAAATTGTTGAACGGACAGGCGATAGAACTTGTTTATTTACCTACGAATGCCTCCTGGATGAACGATGTCGAAAGGGTATTTGCTGATATTGAAAAGAACGTCCTGGCGAATTCAAATAGCCCAACAACTGAGCATTTGCAAGAGCGAATTTCAAATTACTTAGAGGTGGAATATCCAAAGAAAATATGATCTACTATTTATGTCACGATATACTTAACTTACTGTCTACTTTTAGTGGTGCACCCCAAAGTTCACCTTATGTGCTTATACTTTCCGAAATGCCGTTACAAATTACTTACTATTAACACTCTCTTTTATTATGCATTTGGTTTGGCTACATACCAAGACTTGAGAAGGAAACAGAGGAGGCATATTGGCGTATTAAGTGCTATTGGATTTGGATCTTCTTAATTCCCCCTTCAAAGAGCACACGCATTCGCAGTTATTTTATAATTTACTATTAGGTCATATGACCTCCTCTACATAGCACATATAGAAACACGATATAAAGAGGCATTTCGAATTGAGAGGAGGCAAAATGAATGAAAGGGGATAGGAATAGAAGTGCATCCGAGAGGTTAAATGCAAAAACGCTCGACCAGATGTTCGTCAATATGGTGGAACAGGGATACGAATGCCCACCGTTCGTATCCAACGCCATATTAGAGACAGCGAAATCGGTATTCATACCAGAACAGAGCAATCCGACCGTGATGAATGTGGGGCAGTTGAAGGTTCTGGGAATTGCCGCATCAGAACCTGCAGGGAAGCCATTAGCCAAGTGTGAGATGAAAACGGCGGTGGTAACGCTCGATGCAGGGAAAGAAGATGAAGAAATCCGGAGTAAGTATGGGCTTGCTGCTCTTCGTCAGGCAAGGCTCGCCAGAGTTGCACATGAAGCTTGGGACCAGGGAGTCTCGCTCACACAGGAGGACATTGCAGCAAAGCTCTTGAATTGCGGTGTCAGAACGGTAAGGCGAGACATTAAGGCACTTGCAAAGCGCGGCGTGATCGTTCCAACACGAGGGCAGCAAAAAGACATCGGTCCAGGCGTATCACACAAGGTAGAAGCCGTCAGGCTTTTCATGGAGCGAAGAACCTACACTGAGATTGAAAGGAGACTGAAACACTCTTTAACGGCGATCAAGCGCTATATCCTGACTTTCTCCCGTGTTGCGTATCTTACAGAAAAGGGATACACAACGAAAGAAATCGCTTTTCTCGTCCAGGTCTCAGAGCGATTGACACGTGATTACCAGGCGTTATACCGCAAATACAAAGGTGACCGGGCGTACAAAGACCGATTAGACGAGATACTGGCGTTGAACTCCGTGGATCGTGAGCCGTGTAAAAGGGGGGCGACAAATTGAGCATGAATACACGGCAGAGCATCTATGCACCGCTGCTGGATAAAACGTTTCCCCGAATCTCATCTTCGGATTTAAATGCCTTCTTCTTCGATTCCAAAATGATATTATCAATTACTTCCTGTACAATTTGTTGTGTGTCTTTCATTGTGATTATAAATTACCCCCCCCGCCTTCAAAATGCGACAGTAGCACCTGCTTTGTCTTTTCATTCGATGACTGCTCTTTAAATGTCCAGAAATTTATCGGTTTACTTGGATTCGGCGTCCATAGACCCCCACTGCTTTTAAGGCTCACACCAAGTTTGTGCTTCTTGCAGCATCTGTTAAAGTATTCAAGCAGCTTAAAGCGATATCGCTCTCTTCCCGTTAACCTCTCTTCTTGTTCATTCTCTTCTTGCTCGGATAGTATCCCATACCGTTTTAGTGTTCCATGCTGTCTTAAATATTTGGAATAAGAAAGCCTGGAAAAAGCAGCCAAGCCAGCAAAGAGGTCAGGAATTTGAGATAGCTTTTCTTTTTTTGAATCCACCTCCTCTATTTCTACGATGTCGAAGTTTTTGACGAGTTGAAGAAGTCTTTTCCTTCCTCTTGTCAGTTTGCCTGCATCAAAAGATGCTAAGTCCAGAAATTCTTTAATCTTATCCCAGTTTATATTGCTTTGCTTATCAGGGAACAGCTTCCAGGATATGTTAGCTTGCCACCTTTTTATTAGAACATTTTTGAATAGCTGGTAATACATCAATTGAAAGATATTTACGCCTTTTCCTTTTGATACACGCCTGGTACCACTATAAATGATAGTATCAACTCTGATCTTATTTTTCAATGCGAACTCTATAACCAAATCTAAAATCTCCTCTGCGCATTGATAATATTTTGCGCCTTTCACCTTCTTCCATTTGAATTCTGAAATGTCAAATTTCTTAAGAATATCTGTTAATTCTCTTCTAAGTTGTTTAGCGGTTTCAACATTAAGTGTCAAAAGTGAAATAGAACGATATTCGCCTTTAGAATAATACGCTTCATCAGAATAAGCAACATGAGTGAACGTTTCACGGGCAGTCATCTTTTTAGCGTTTCTCCCTCTTGCCATTTTTTCTCCACACAGCCACTAACTGACGCTTCCAAATTTACAGTCACTTCTAATTCTCTATGGAGACCAAAACTTATTTCACCTTTAAATACTGTAATTCCAGGTATTTTGATGTTTACTTCAAAAATTCTATTTTCCGCATCAGGAACCCTCATAGTATGATGCCCCTCGTAACCTCTTTTTCCGGCTTTAAACATTCTTTTAATCTCTCTTGATACATTATTAATATCCACATCAAGGCTTTTTGCTCTTTCATCCCATCGAAGCAGGAATCTAGGTAAAGCGTTGTCTTTTGGTTTTAGTTCGCCAACAGTGAGCAAGCCAGTAGGGGTTATTTTATTTCTTGGATAAAGAGATAGTTCATATCTTGCATCTATGTAATAATCTTGTTTTACCTTTACTTCGTTAGTCTCAAATGCCTTTCCATCACGGCTTGCCACTTTTTCTATATCCATCCCTATTCCCCCAAGATATGTCTCAATTTGTATAGTTAAAATTGCTCAAGAATTCTTCTAAATCTAAATATCTAAGTCGAGTGCCTTTAATATTTTTTCTTTTGCTTCCTCAAAAGATTGTTTTTTCTTTACATCAGCAAAGTTATACCACTCTAAGTTATTCGTAATTTGCAACTTATCAATGATTTCTTGATTACTTCGAATAATTTCTTTTAATTCCCTGTATTCTTCAGTATTTTCAAATTGAAGACCTCTCTTACTAATAAGCATTTTTATAAGAGTTGAAATTATATGATTGAATCTATCTTTGCTTTTCTTGTTATCTTCGGCGATAGAGACCATTAATTTGAATCTTTGTGAATTCCAAATTTGGATATCCGGAATAAGTGGCGTATAATCATAGATTAATTCTTTGATTATTATATCTAAGAACTCGTCATCCTGTTTTGTTTGACGAGATAGGAAGAGTATTAACCCCCTCCAAAATGTCACCATTCAGCAAGTCTTTGTAGGCTTCTTTTATCCCTGAAAACCAATGAAATAGCGATGCCAACCAAAACGACACCAAGAGAAGCGATCTTTGTCACGGAAGACAGAGTAAATCTATGTATTTTATCTAAGGAAAACGCACCTTTTATTACTTTAAAGACATCCTC
>Ga0190306_1000155_pt1 | contig 26358 bp, 28 predicted proteins | sample 48700734_MG_FD_161657 | JGI IMG/M metagenome (GOLD analysis project Ga0190306, IMG submission 161657) | Hydrothermal vent sediment bacterial communities from Southern Trench, Guaymas Basin, Mexico - 4870-07-3-4_MG | ecosystem: Environmental > Aquatic > Marine > Hydrothermal vents > Sediment ... | reverse complement strand
AGTCTGCATCTCTGCGGACGTGGTTGTGGCTGCTGATGGCGTGGAATCGCGTGTGGGCAGATGGGCAGGTCTCGATACCAGGCTCCGATTAGAAGATGTTGCCACCTGTGCACAGTATCTTATGTGCAATATAGAAGCGAATAGCGATTACTGCGAGCAGTATTTTGGGTGGGAGATTGCTCCCGGTGGCTATGCGTGGGTGTTCCCGAAAGGAGAGCACCGTGCTAATGTTGGAATCGGGATAGGCGGTAATATCTCGGGCGAGCATAATCGCGCAATTGATTTCCTGAATGCCTTCGTGCACGAGAAGTTCCCGAACGGGCAGATAATAGCACGCATATTTGGTGCGGTACCACTCAGCGGACCCGTATACAGGACGGTAACAGATGGCTTGCTCCTCGTCGGTGATGCTGCCAGGCATGTCAATCCCTTCTCGGGTGGCGGTATTCTGGAAGCTATACAGGGCGGGCTAATAGCGGGTGATGTAATAGCGAAAGCAGTGCGGGAAAAGGACTGCACAGCGCGGAGATTGCGCGAATATGAGAGGAGATGGTGGAGGGAGTTCGGGCGTGTATTATATGCAGGCTTGAGAGCGAAGAATTATCTGCTCAAACTCAGCCCTCAGAACTTCAACAGGTTCTTCCGGTCTTTAACTGGCGAGATAAAATTGAAGGAGTACACGGAACGAGCATTGATGAAGGAGATGGCGAAGAAGAACCCGAAGATGCTATTATCACTGGTAAGAACGCTCTTCTGAGTGCTATAAGCTATAACAAGCCCGATAGCTCATTGATTATCTCTACCGCTATCATCGCCTTCGCTCCCTTCATATACTTCACCTCATCCTCACCCCTTCTTAATATATAGACCTCATTATCAACTGTTCCCATACCGCCGTTCGCAAGGTCGTTTGCAACTACCATTGCGAGATTATACTTCTTCATCTTCGCCCGCGCCTTCTCTATCAGTTCCTCATCGCTGACTTTCACCTCAGCTTTGAAGCCCACAATAACAAGCTCGGGAAATTCACGTCTCACTTCTTCTATCAGTTTCCTCGTAGGCACGAGCGTGAGGTGGAGTTCAGCACCAGAAGGGAGCTTTCCATCATGCAACTCAGGAGTGAAGTCCGAGATAGCCGCAGCGGAGATGAGTGCATCGTATTCTTTTTCTTTACCGCCATTAGCCTTAGCCTTCCGGAGCTCATTAATGCACGCATCTATCATCTCCTCCGCAGTCTCCACCCGTATCTCTCTTATCATTCTCAGATTCAGTTCCTTGCTGTGCACAAGCGTGACATCCGCACCCTGCCTGTATGCCTCCCTGGCGAGTTCAATCCCCGTCCGTCCTGAACTGCGGTTCGTCAATACTCTAATAGAATCTACTGGCTCGATTGTTGGTCCGCCTGTGATCAAAACGCGTTTGCCTGCGAGTTTACCCGCAGATAGCGTACGCTCGACCACAAGGATAATCTCCTCAGTGGATGCAATCTTCGCCAGTCCTTCTTCTATCTTCGGCTCTATGACTGTCACACCCAGTTGCTTCAGTTTCTTGATATTCTCTATCAGGACTGGACTCCGGTAAATCGTCTCATGCATTGCAGGAACCACGATAACGGGGATTCCAGAGCCAAATGCGGTGGTTGCAAAAGCAGTTACGGTTGTATCAGAAACGCCGGTCGCAATCTTGTTTAGCGTGTTTGCTGTACAGGGTGCAATAACATACAGGTCGGCAGAGCCCTGCATACCCAGAAACTCCACATGCTCTATCTTACCCATCAATCTCGTTATTACTTCGTGTCCCGTAGCGTAATGAAGCGTATAGGGATGGATAATTTCAGTGGCGGCTTCACTCATTACACCATATACATCTGCTCCGTGCCTTATCAATTCTCGTGCGAGTTCAACAGTCCTGACGGCGGCGATGGAGCCCGTAACACCGAGCACTATCTTCTTACCCAGTAGCGAATGGCTCTTCTCACCCTTGATGCGCAGTGTCGGATGTGGTCCCCGGTCTGCCATTAGCCTTATGCCTTATGCCTTATGTTATATGGACCGGTCGGGATTTGAACCCGAGGCCTCTCGCACGCCAAGCGAGTGATCTTCCAGCTGATCTACCGGCCCTCTGCTATCTATCATATAACATATACCTCATGTTATTGCTATCTAAAGCTAATCTTCACAGTTTTAAAAACCTTTTCGATGGAATATGGAATGAATACTATATTCCACCACTTCTATATATTTATTTCTATATACATAAATTCCGAAGAATTTATATAACCCATTCGTTTTTTCTATACTTGAGGTGAAATAAAAATGGGAAAGGGAAAAACTTTGGTGGTTGTGTCTATAAGTGCGTGCGTCATGGCGGCAGTTGTAGTTGCTGGTGCATATATGACCGGCATCTTTGAAACAAAGGAACCTGAGAGACAGCTGCTGAGGGTGGGCATAATTCCCGCAGAGGATACGCTGGAGATGTGGAAGTCTTTTGAAGTGCTTAAGGGATATCTGGAGAGGGAACTCGATGTTGAGATAAAGCCCTTCATTGCAACCGATTATACGGGCGTAATTGAGGCGATGGCTGCGGGGAAGATTGATCTCGCATACTTCGGACCTTTCTCTTATGTCTTAGCATCGAAGCGAGCAGGTGCAGAAGCTATTGCCGCTGGTGGTACGAAAGAAGGAAAGCTGGCAACTTATCGCAGTATAATGATAGCATATCCGGGTTCGGGGATAAAAAGCATAGACGACCTGAAAAGAGAGGCAAAAGAGATAGACTTTGCCTTCGTCGACCCGGCATCAACATCCGGATATCTGATTCCAAAGGCAGCTCTTCTTGGTATGGAGATCGACCCGGATAAGGACTTTAAAGAGGTTGTGTTCGGAGGAGGGCATGATGCAGTTCACCTTGCTGTGAAAGCGGGGCATGTGGATGTGGGTGCGAGTTCGGACAGCACATATAAGAGATTGATCAAAAGTGGTGCGATCTCTGATGGGGATGTCGTGATAATATGGGAATCCGATCCCATTCCACCGTCACCATGGGCGGTCAGAAAAGATTTAGATCCGGAACTCAAGGAGAAAATAAGAGATGCGCTTATAACCGTTCATGAAAGAGACCCGGCGGTCATTGCGGCATTCAAAGGCTGGGGGATGAAAGACGCCTTTGTTAAAGTCAGTGATGCCGATTACGAGTACATAAGAGGGTTGGCGGAAGCAATGGGATATATTTAAGGCAGGGGGGGATGGTCATGTTAGTACTCAATAACGTATCTAAGAGACTTTCGGATGGAAGATTGCTGCTGAGAGACATAAGTTTCAGTGTAGGTAGAGGTGAGCTGGTGGCAGTGCTTGGCTTGAGCGGTGTAGGAAAAACGGTCCTTTTGCGCTGCATAAACAGGCTGACGACGCCAGATAGTGGAAACATTGTACTGAATGGCGATGACAATCCTGTTGATATTACAAACTGCAATATTCAGGAACTCAGAACGGTCAGACGACGTATTGGCATGATATTCCAGAATTTCAGCCTTGTAAAGAGGCTTTCTGTGCTTGAAAACGTCTTAACCGGAAGACTGGGATACACCGATACTCTTCACAACTTGTTTTTTGGATTCTCAGCTGAAGATGTGGACAGGGCGCTAAATGTTCTCGACAGAGTTGGGATTGCAGATTTAGCGTATAGGAGGGCTGGAACGTTAAGTGGCGGAGAGATGCAGCGTGTTGCTATTGCAAGAGCGCTCTTGCAGGAGCCCTATCTACTGCTCGCAGACGAACCAATTGCAAATCTCGACCCAAATACATCGGAACGCATCGTGGAGCTTCTGAGAGAGATAACCATTTCAGAGGGGATAGGAACATTAGCGGTTCTCCACCAGCCAGAAATCGCAAGGAAGCATGCAACTCGAGTGATCGGGATAAAAAACGGTGTTGTTTGTTACGATGGCGAGCCGAATATATCAGAAGAAGACCTGGCAACGATATATGGAAGAACAACGGGGTAATTTAGAGAGATTTTACCGGAATAAATATCTCTTCCCGTTATTCCTATTTTTATTTTTTATATGGAGTGTTATAGCCACAGATTTCAATCCAAAGACACTTGTCGAAGGTTTCCCAAATCTCGTTGATTTCGTTCTGCGTATGTTCCCACCGGATTTCGATGCTTTCCCCTCTCTGATCAAGCCTGCAATAGAAACGATACAGATGGCATTCCTGGGAACCCTTTTTGCCTCTTTGATCTCGTTTCCACTCTCAATTCTCGCCTCGAACAACATCTCTACATCGAGATTGGTACGTAATACTTCAAAGAGCATAATCGCATTTACAAGAACAGTGCCGGATATCGTATTTGCACTCATATTTGTCTCAGCAGTCGGCTTAGGTCCGTTTCCGGGAACATTGGCATTAGCTATTCATTCAATAGGTATGCTCGGGAAGCTATACAGAGAAGCCATAGAGGTGATTGACCCACAACCTCTTGAAGCACTGGAGGCAGTGGGTGCAAACAAGATACAAAGTATAAAATATGGGGTAATTCCGCAGGTTTTACCATCCTTTGTGGCAAATACACTATACCGATTCGATGTTAACGTCAGAGCATCCGTAGTATTGGGGTTGGTGGGTGCGGGAGGAATCGGTTTTGAATTAATTATGGCGATGAGACTTTTCAAATACCAGGAAGTGGCATCCATCCTTATCCTCACATTAATAATCATCATCTTATCTGAAAAGATTTCGGATGCGCTCAGGAAGAGAATAATTGGTGAAGAGGTGTTGAAATGAACAGAGAGGAGAGATTTGAGATTATCGCAGTCTCGGAAAAAGCGGGTATCTGCGAGCTTGCAGAAGAAGTTCTGAAAGATACCGGGGTGAGGATACTAAAAGAGCAAACAGGGATGATAATGGCTCGTGCGCGCGATTCTGTCGCAGGGACTGTATTCAATCTTGGGGAAGTGCTCGTTACCGAGGCGGAAGTAGAAATCGGAGGCGAAAAAGGATATGCGATGGTGCTTGGCATGGAGCCAGAAAAGGCACGTGCCGGTGCGATACTGGATGCAGCGATTGAGGCGGATCATCCACTTAAAAATAAGATATTAGAAACGCTTGAAGAAGAGAGGCAAAAGACGGAAGGGAGAAAACGCAAGCTCTGGGCGCTCGTAAAAACGACAAAAGTAGAGTTTGAGGTGATGAAATGAGATGATAAGCATTTTCGATGCCCAATTGGTCTTCAGAAAGGTTCTGGATGCGATGGCGCGACCGGGAAAAGTTGCGAAATTGCCAGACATACCTTTAAATCCACCTGCTGAGAACAAATATCCATTTCTCATACTTTTCACGCTCCTGGACCATGAAGTCGGGTTTGAAGTGCTCGGTGCAAAAAATAATGCAGAGGAAATATCCCGGTATATCGCCTCAAATACCGGAAGTAGTGAATCCTCGCTCGAAAACGCTGATTTCGTTTTGATTTATGGTGGTTCTTCGGGAGGAAGAATACATGAAATGAAACGAGGGACGCTTGAATACCCGGATGAGAGTGTTACGTTGATTTACGATGTTGAGAGAGTTGGAACCGGCATGCCTTTAATGATTTCAGGACCTGGAATACGGGCTGAGCGTAAAGTGGCAATTGATGGCATAGAAGAGGAGGAGATAAGAGACATGGTCAGGGTAAATAGCGAGTTTCCACTTGGAGTAGATGCCATCTTCTCAGACCGATACGGAAATATCCTCGCTATACCACGTTCAACAAAGGTGAGGTGGTAAATGGGATACGTAGCAGTTAAAGGTGGCGAAAATGCAATTAACAATGCGAAAAAATTGATTGAGAAATTCAGACGGGAGAATAGGCTGGCTGTTGACCATGTGATGGGAGAAGGAAGCTTATATGCACCAGAACTCGCAGAACTTGCGGTAAAACAGGCAGAAGGGGATTTGATAGAGGCATCTTTCTTAATCCGCGCATACAGGTCTACACTACCAAGAATTGGATACACTGAACCGATTGATACGCATGACATGTTTGTTATCAGGCGAATCTCATCAACATTCAAGGATATACCCGGCGGTCAGATATTAGGGGCTACGAGAGACTATACGCAAAGATTGCTGGAGTTTGAACCTTCAGAAGAAGTAGAGGATGAGGGAGAGGAGAGCAGCGATGCATCTGAGGATCCACCTAAGTTTGAAAAGGTAGTAGATGTGATGAGAAAGGACGGGCTGATTGCAGACCCTTCAGAGAGTAATGAAGAGCCGTTTGACATAACAAGGGATTCTTTACAGTTTCCTTTACCGAGATCTGCACGGCTTCAGGCACTTGCAAGAGGGGAAAACGGTGCGATGCTTGCTCTTGCATACTCCTCTCTCAGGGGTTATGGTTCAGTCCATCCGACAATTGCAGAATTGCGTGTCGGATATGTGAAAGTAAAGATAAAGCACCCTTACACGAAGAAAGAAGTGAGCATTGGTGAGATACTCGTAACAGAATGTGAAGGGATTTTGTCTGGTGGGCGCTACGACGTTGAGTGAAGATGAGAAGTTCTCTATCGGGTATGGGCTTGTTTTCGGACAGAATGAGCGAAAAGCGATTTCCATGGCGATATTGGATGGGACTACGAGCATAAAAGAACCAAAAGCGCCATCAGAAGACCAGGAATTCGTTTTTTATCACATTGATGGAGTGGATGCGATGGGTTTTGTCGAGCACCTGAAACTTCCCCATTATGTTACATTTCAATCGAGTCTGGACAGAGTGAAGAAGGCGAAGGAAGTGAAGGAGGCAAAAAATGAAGGGATATAGCTATGCATTCCTTGACGAATACACGAAGCGAGAGATAAGGAGGAAGATATTGAAGGCTGTTGCGATACCCGGGTATCAGGTGCCATTTGCTTCGAGAGAGATGCCCATTGCAAAGGGGTGGGGAACCGGTGGATTACAGGTGACACTAAGCTTGATAGGAGATTCGGACGTGCTTAAGGTGATAGACCAGGGCTCAGATGATAGTGTCAATGCGATAAATATAAAGAGGCTGGTGCAACGCACAACGGATGTAAAACTGACGAAAGATACAAAAGAGGCAACCATCATACAAACGAGGCACAGAATACCGGAGGAAGACCTCAATGAGGACCAGATAATCGTATTTCAGGTGCCATTTCCAGAGCCATTACGCACGGTCGAGCCGAGCGAGCATCTAACGAGGAGAATGCATGCTGAGAAGGATTACAGCAAGATCTGGCTCTATCTCTATGAGAATATCGTCCAATACGGGGATATAACATTCGGTGCAAGATATCCCGTGATGGTGAATGACCGTTATCTCATGGATCCGAGTCCTATCCCGAGATGGGATATTCCAAGACTGCATAATGCTGCTTTTCTATCGTTATTCTGCGCCGGAAGGGAGAAGAGATTATATGCAATCCCGCCGTATACGAAGGTAGAGCCATTGGAGTTCGAGGATTATAAGTTTGAAGTGGAGAACTTTGATGGGAAGGTATGCGAGAGGTGTGGAAGTGATGATACGTTCCTTACTAAATCGGTAGATGAGAGGGGGAATGAGATATGGCTCTGTTCAGATACGAGTTTTTGTGAAAAGAGGAGAAGGAGGAAGGAAAATGGATTGTTTGCTAAGGGTGGTTAATCTGACGAAAATATTTGGAGACGGATGCCCGTACTGCCTGGAACTTACCGACGATGAGCACAACATCTGTCCAAGATGTGGTTCGATCGTCGGATGTGCAGAAATATCATTTGAGATTATGCCAAATGAAATACTGGGAATCGTGGGAGAGAGTGGTTCGGGAAAGAGCACAATCCTCAAAACCCTATATTTTGATTTAGAGCCAACAGAAGGGGCTGCATACTTGAATTGTTATGAAGGGGAGATATTCAAAGCGAATTCGCAGGATAAAAGGTGGTTGAGGAATTTTAAAATGGGGATGGTATATCAAAATCCAGAGCTTGGGCTTCTCATGGATATTACAGCAGGAGGGAATATTGCCGAGAAACTACTTGCCACGGGGTGGAGAGATGTAGGAAAAATCAGAGAACGGGCATCAGGTTTATTGAAACGGATGGAAATTCCTGTTGTGCGCATGGATGAAATCACACGCAATTTTAGTGGCGGGATGCAGCAAAGGGTTCAAATTGCAAAAGCACTTGCGAATAATCCTGAAATACTTTTGCTGGATGAACTGACCACGGGTTTGGATGTATCAGTACAGGCGAGGATTTTGGACCTGATAAAAGAGATTCAGAGGGAACTGAACATTGCGATTCTGCTCGTGACCCACGATTTAGGCGTTATCAGACTTATGGCGGAGAGAACGATAGTGATGAGGAATGGTAGAATGGTAGAATATGGGTTGACGGATCAGATACTTGAGGACCCACAACATGAATACACACAACTTCTGGTTAATTCGGAGATATGAAAGATGAAACTCGAAATAAAAGGTCTTAGCAAGGGGTTCTTTCTTCACCAGTGGGGGAGGAGGATAGTGGGATTCAGAGATGTATCTTTCGGTGTGGATAAAGGCGAAAGCTTTGGCATATTTGGGCAGAGTGGGTCTGGAAAGAGCTCGCTTATAAAATGTATCTATCGCACCTACATCCCAACCAAAGGTGAAATATGGTATGAATCACGCGAAGGGAAGGTAAACCTGGCGACTCTGCCAGAGTATGAGGTGCTGAAATTAAGGAAAGAGGAGATAGGATATGTATCGCAGTTTCTCCGAGTTGTGCCGAGAGTATCCGCCGTGGGTGTGGTAGCAGAGCCGTTAATAAAAAGAGGTATGCCAGTGGAGGAAGCGAGAGCCGCAGCATCTTCTCTCTTAGAGAGGTTTCTCATTCCTAAAAATCTGTTTGGCGCATATCCTTCCACCTTTAGCGGTGGTGAACTGCAGAGAGTGAATTTAGCAAGGGCTCTAACCGCTGAATTTGACCTCCTGCTCTTAGACGAGCCAACAGCTTCTCTCGATGAGGAGATAAAAGAGATTGTAATTGAGATGTTGAGAGAAGAGAAAGATAGAGGGGCTACAATAATATGCATTTCTCATGATGCATCATTTTTGAATGCGCTGGCAGACCGCGTTGGGGTGATGAAGGGAGGTAGGATAGTGGAGATTCTGGAGGAATTGCCATGATAATCACAAACGCAAAGATTGTAACACCGGATGAGATATTAGAGGGCAGTGTGGTTGTAGAAGAGGGGAAGATAACAGAAATAGTTGAAGGTGTGATGCGATGCAATAGTGATGACATTATAGATGCAGGGGGCAGATATCTGCTCCCCGGCTTGGTTGATATCCATGGAGATGACCTTGAGATGGAAATAAATCCAAGACCCCGTGTAAGATTCCCGATAGATTTTGCATTGATTAATCTGGACCGTAAGACGGCAGGATGTGGAATAACCACAAAACTGCATGCAATCGCATATTTTGAAGACGAGTTGAAAGAGAGGTATCCTAGCAAATCAAAGGATATATTAGGGGCTATAAACAAATTAAAGCGCAGACTACTGGTAAATCACTATGTTCATGCGAGGTGTGAGATAAGCAGTGATTTATCCGATGTCCTTGATATAATTGACGATTCATCGGTTAGACTCGTCTCAATTATGGACCATACGCCTGGTCAGGGGCAGTTTAAGAAATTTGAGGATTACAAGGTTTACCACAAACGAATATATGGATTGAAAGAAGATGAGATTGAAGAGCTGGTGAAAAAGAAGAGAGAGTATGATAAAATAGATAATCTTACCAGGGTAGTGAACAAAACTCGCAGAAATAGTATTCCCATAGCGTCACATGATGATGACACCGCCGAAAAGGTTGACGTGATGCATCAGATGGGTACTAAAATCTCTGAGTTTCCGGTAACGCTTGAAGCTGCAAAGAGGGCGAAAGAACTTGGAATGGTTGTCTCAATGGGAGCACCAAATGTTGTTAGAGGGGGATCATCAACCGGCAATTTGAGTGCGATAGAAGTGATAAACGATGGATTAGCTGATGTGCTTTGTTCGGATTATAGTCCACAATCTATGTTATACGCACCATTTGTTCTGGCTAAGAAAGGCCTGTTAAGGTTAAGTGAAGCGGTGAATATGGTGTCGCTAAATCCAGCAAAGGCGATAGGAATGGATACAATAGGCTCGATAGAAGTGGGAAAACGAGCAGATATGGTGATTATTGACGAAATGGATGGAATTCCATTGGTGCTAAAGACAATTGTAAATGGGAGGCTCATTTATGATGTTGAACCACGATTTTAGAATCGGGGCAACTCTCGAAGTAGGAGTGAAAAAACGAGACTTTAATTTATTTGAGAGGGTAAACGAAATCGGTGAAGATGCTGGAATAACCCTGGATGTTGGACATGCGAATCCTTATTTTCTATTATTTATGGATATATAGGTCTCTATATACATAAATTTCGAAAAATTTATATAACCCATTCGTTTTTTCTATATCCGAGGTGAAAGAAAAAATGAAAAAATTTGGTCCCGTAGGGATGGCGGCAATTATGGTGGCGGTGGTAGCGGCGATAGCGACAATAGGAACAGCAGTGGTTTCAGTACCTGCACCAGTCCAGGGGGTAACAGCAGAGCTCTCTGGACAACTGACAATCGCAGGTTCTACAACCGTGCTGCCGATAAATCAGGAATGTGCACGACTCCTCATGGAAAAGAACCCCGGGCTGAGAATTTCTGTATCCGGTGGCGGGTCGGGTCATGGCATAAAATCGGTGGGCGCAGGCGAGATAGACATCGGTGCGGCATCGCGCGATGTGAAGCCAGCAGAAATGGAGAAGTATCCAGACCTGAAACCGGTAGCGATAGGTAAAGATAGCGTGGCTATTGTAGTGCATCCCTCCAACAAGGTGAGCGAACTGACGCTGGAACAGGCGTCGAAGATATTTGCAGGTGAGATAACGAACTGGAAGGAAGTGGGCGGTGCAGATGAAGCGATTCGTGTGATAACGCGCGAAGAGGGTTCCGGGACAAGGGAAGTATTTGAGAAATATGTGATGAAGCCCTTTGAACGCGAGCTAACAGGAAAAGCATCGGTGAAGCCCTCGAATGGTGACGTACGAGCAACGGTAAGCGGAGACAAAAACAGCATCGGGTATCTTTCCCTTGGCTACCTTGACCCTTCTGTGAAAGCGGTTAAGATAGACGGAGTAGAGGCAACGGTGGAGAATGTCCTCGCAGGTAAATACCCAATCGTGAGGACGCTATACCTGATAACGAAAGGAGAGCCAGATGAACTCGAGAAAGCATTCATAGACTTCGTGTTGAGCGAAGAGGGGCAGAAGGTGGTTGAGGATATGGGTTACATAGGATTGACGGGCGAAACGGGTGAAATAGCACATGCACCGACACCGGAAGCAACGCCAATGTTCACTGCAACGCCAGCGCCAACGCCAACGCCTACCGCTGCAACACCCGGATTTGGGATGATATTTGCAGTCGCGGGTCTGTTAGCGGTAGCGGTATCTTATGCGGTGCACAGCAGGAGGAGGTGAAGAGGAGACGAAAGACATGAAAATAGTGCACATCTCGGACATTCATGCTGCGGAACCGCACTTCTTGCCCGATCTGGCTGAGAAAGTGATAGAGCAGATAAACGAGATAGAGCCGGAGATCGTGGTCGTTACCGGTGATTTAACGGAGAGTGGCTATGCTTTCGAGTTTGAGCGCGCTAAAGGCTATATCGAGCGGATAGAATGCGGAGTGAAGGTGGTGATACCGGGCAACCATGATGCGAGAAACGTTGGCTACCTCGCTTTCGAAGAGATTTTCGGTCCAAGGTCGAAAGTAGAGCGATACGGGGGAATAACAATTGTGGGTGTGGATTCTACACAGCCAGACCTCGATGATGGGCACGTGGGCAGAGAGAAATATGAATGGATAGAGAAGTGCCTGAATAACAACGATTTTAAGGTGGTGGCTCTCCATCACCATTTAATTCCCGTTCCTAAAACAGGACGCGAAAGAAACATACCGATGGATGCCGGCGATGTTCTCGAACTGCTCATCCGATGCGGGACAGACCTCGTGCTCTGCGGGCATAAACACGTGCCGTGGATATGGAACTTGAATGGAATGATAATAGTAAATGCGGGTACGGCATGCACGAACCGCACGAAATGGAATATCCCACAATCGTTCAACCTGATAGAAATAGAGGAACCGGAAAAGGAAGACGGAACAATCAGGATATACCGGATGTATTCAAGAGGAGGGCAGGAGCTGGTGTTAGAGAAAAGGAGGTAAAAAGCGCTAAAATGGTGGCTTTAGAGCACGTTCGTGGTTTAAAATTCAAATTTAGAAGGATGGAACTCACGAGGGAGAAGATAATAGAAAAGCTATTATTCGCATCTGCACTCTCTTCCATCCTTATCGTTTTTTTCATCATCGCATTCACACTGAAGGAGAGCATCCCGGCATTGGCGCTGGGCAGGGATTTCTTCTTCGGGATGACATGGCGTCCAGGACATGGGCAGTTCGGCATTTTCCCCATTGTGGTGAGCACGTTCGTGGTGGGCGCTGGCGCGTTAGCCATTGCCGCGGCTATTGGCATACCGACAGCAATCTTCTTAGCTGAATTCTCTCCTCACTGGGTTCGTAACATTATAAAGCCGTGTGTGGAGATGCTGGTTGGGATTCCATCGGTAGTGCTTGGATTTTTCGGGTTAATGGTGCTTGTGCCGTTTATAAGGGACTCGTTCGGCGGTTATGGTGAGTGTATATTAGCAGGCTGGCTAATCCTGGCAATAATGACCCTGCCACACGTGATCAGCATATCAGAGGATTCTATAAGAGCGGTTCCAGCGGGATACAAGGAAGCATCGCTCGCTCTCGGTGCTACACAGTTACAGACCGTCAGGAGAGTATTATTGCCAAATGCGCGTTCCGGGATTTTAGCATCTTTGATTCTGGGTATGGGAAATGCGGTAGGAGAGACAATGGCGGTTTTGATGGTCATTGGTAATCCGAACATACCCTGGATTCCTTCATCTGTATTGGAGCCGGTTCGCGTGCTCACATCCACGATTGTGCTTGAATATTCCTATACGGTGTGGGGCTCAATGCATCAGCACGCGCTGTTCGCCATCGGGGTCGTTCTGTTCGTGATAGTAGCGATTCTCAATTTAGTAACCACCGTTGCGATAAAGGGGCGGTTTGGCGCCACCACGGCAATAAAAGGGGTGATTGCTGCGAGATAAGATGAAGGATGAGATAATAAAAATAGGTCTGTGCATGGTAGCTTTAATTTCCGTAGCGGTATTGTTCGGGGTGGTGGGATACATACTTTTGAAAGGTATCAGGGTCATAAGCCCCGATTTCTTGTTGAAATCGCCAAATTATGCGGCACTTGAGAAGGGGGGCATATTTCCGCATATAATCGGGTCATTATGTCTGCTTGCTGTTTGTCTGCTCTTTGCCGTTCCTCTTGGTATAGCTTCGGGGATATATCTTGCAGAATACGCCACGGAGAATATAGTAACAAAGAGCGTCAGGTTCTTTGTGGAATGCTTAGCAGGGATACCATCAATAGTGATAGGCTTGTTCGGGCTTACATTCCTCGTTTATTATCTCGGGTTCGGTCCTTCCATGTTATCGGGTGGGTTGGCTCTCGGGTTCATGATTCTGCCATGGACGGTCAGAGCCTCCGAAGAAGCGATAAAAGCGGTTCCCCGGTCTTACCGCGAAGCTTCTCTCGCTTTAGGCGCTTCTAAATGGCAAACCATACGCAATGTGGTGCTGAAAAATGCCTATCCGGGTATAATAACCGGGATACTGCTGGGTGCCGGGAAGGCGATAGGAGAAGCTGCGGTTATACTTCTCACAACCGGCGGTCTTGTGACCTATATACCCCGGTCATTACTGGACGATGTTGGTGCTTTACCGGTTTATATTTATATGATACTGACGGTGGTTCCCGCCTCCAGGGATGTGGCGGAGTCATACGCATTTGGCGCTTCTCTCGTGTTAATCACGATGTTCCTGATGATAAGCGTCTTCGCTCTGTTACTCCGGAACAGATACGTCAGAAAGCGTATGAGTGGAAGTAGGGGGTGAAGAAAGGAAAAATGAGTAAGATAGAGACCAAGGGTTTGAATGTTTATTACGATGGTGGAACCGTGCATGCGTTGAAAGAAGTGAGTATAAAGATAGAAGCGAACAGGATAACGGCATTGATAGGACCTTCAGGCTGTGGCAAGACGACTTTCTTGAGGGCGTTGAACAGGATGAACGAACTTAACGGTGTGAAGACGGAAGGTGAGGTTATCATAGACGGAGTTGATATATACAACGGAAAAGTGGACGTTATTGAGTTGAGGAAACGCGTAGGGATGGTATTTCAGCAGCCGAATCCGTTCCCGATGAGCATATATGATAATGTCGCTTACGGTCCTCGGATACACGGGGTACGAAACGGAAGGCTGGATAGAATAGTGGAAGAGAGTTTGAGGAAAGCGGCGTTGTGGGAAGAAGTGAAAGACCGGCTGGAAGAGAACGCATTGAAGTTATCCGGCGGTCAGCAGCAGAGGTTGTGTATAGCACGTGCATTGGCGGTGAATCCGGAGGTTATTCTCTTTGACGAGCCATGCTCGGCACTGGACCCGGTATCAACCGCGAGGATAGAAGCGTTGCTGCGGGAATTGAAGGAGGAATATACTATTGTGATAGTGACGCATAATATGCAGCAGGCGGCACGTGTATCGGATTTTACCGCTTTCTTCCTCCTGGGTGAACTGATAGAGTTTGGTGAGACCACACAGATATTTGAGCGCCCGAAGGATAAGAGGACTGAGGATTATATTACCGGGAGGTTTGGGTAAACCTGTTCAGAATTATTTGTATGTGCCGTTGGTGGGAATATATGTAAACATCATTTGTTGCGATAAAGAATCGCTTTCATATCTTTACCTTCACCCACCCAGGCGGCATATCTTCTATTGTCACCCTTCTCGTCTTCGGAAACTTCAAAACGAATCCTCTACCTCTTCTATAGTTATAAAATCTACCGTCTCGCAACGAACGGCTTATAGGCTTATACTCCAATTCGCCCATCAGATGCTTCTCTATCTTATATAACTCCATCCTTATCAATCTCCGCGCTTCGTCTATGTAATGCCCCGCCTGCTCCAGTATCATGTAGAAAGAAAAACAAAAGGTTTAATGGATATGATAAACAACAGAAATATGTGATCTAGATGGAGATAAAACCTCAGAGATATAGACTCGCGATAGTATTTCACACACTATTCTTTCCATTTACGTATCCAGAGTTGATAGACTCTCTAAAGAAGAGAGGGTATAGTGTTCCGCCACCTCGTCCAGCTCCAACAGGTCCGAGAGTTTACGTAGGGGGTCGCATTGCTACTAAAGAAGGCTGCACTGTCGATGTAAATGGTGACAGAAAGATCATAGCAAGCGAAGGAAGCCAAGTTGAGAATATTATAAAATCAGTCGAAGAGTTAATGGGCATAGCGGAAAAAGATTTCCGATTAAATTTGGAAAGAGACATTGATTACACTGAACTGACAGGTGAGCTTATTGTGAAAAGTGAGGGGAGTCCGATAGAGAATATAGAAGAGTTTGTAGGAGATAAATATAATGTATTTGATGAAATCATGGGTATTGAAACATCGGCTTATTCTATTAGAATGGTACCTAAAGGTTATCTCCCATCCAATAGGAAATGGTTTGACATCAGAATAGAACCTCGTGTTACTATGCCTGAGTATGAGTATTATGTTGATATTGTATATAGAGATGAAAATATTGACAATGTTTTAACATTTGCACATGAAGTAAATTCAAAGATATTATCATTGATAAGAAAAATAGGAGGGGAGTAAATGGAAAAGGTGGAAGAAGAGGAGGAACTAAGAACAAGTGGAACAAGTGGAACGGTTACGTATAAGAAGATAACAATGGAAGAGGCGAGTATACAGCCTTTTGATATTAGTGAGATATACAAAAGGATAGAAGACCTTAATAGGATAGTTAGTATATTAAAAGATAGAGTCGATGGCATGGAAAGAAAGATAGAATTATCACCCGTGAGTATTAGAATTGTAGAGGTAAGGGAGACGACGGTGGAAGAGGCAAAAGAAAAGATTTTGGAATATTATAAAAAGCATGAGGGTGAAAGCGTTTATCCTGATGATGTAGCAGATGAACTCGGACTTGATTTAAAAATTGTAATGCAGGCTGTAGAGGAACTCATCAATGAAGGAAAGCTGGAGGAGGTAAAATAATGCCCACTTATTACAATCGTGGAGATGCTATAGAAGGAGACCGTATTGTTTGCCAATTTAGAGGCATTAGCAAAGTGAGGTTAATTTCGGGAACACATACACATCGAGCACAAGAACTCACATTAAGAGATGCTTATTGCATAATTACAAAACCTTTACGGTTCAAACGTGTATAGCCTCCTGTATTGTCTCTAACACCAACGCCAACACCAACACCAACTCCTCCACCAGCCGTTACAATCACCGCGCCTAAAGAGGGTGATACAGTTTCGTGGCGTGAATTTGTTGAAGGCTCTTCGGAAGGCGTCTACAATAATCCAGAAAGGAACATTTATGTGCTTATATACCTAATCGATACTGGTGGTCCATGGTGGGTTCAACCTGACATTGACGTTTTCCGTGACGGAAGCTGGGAAGTAAACTGTTATGAACTCTCTTTTGAGAAGTCAAATGGGTAGATAATCATGCATGACATTTATTTTCTTTGCAGCTATTTTCAAAGGAGGAGATGAAGAAGTTATTCCACTTATTAAAGAGGGTAGTAATTGACGAGGCAAAAAGAAAATCCCGGCGAAGACAAAAGCTCTTGATGAGATAGCGATAAAAGGAAAGCGTCTGCTTCTACGCTTGAGATTGACTCTCTCATAATTCTTGGAATCGACCTAATTGTGGAACGAGCTTTCTATATCTTGTAATATTTCGTTTCTATATCTCCTCACAAAGGATTCGACTTCTTTATATTCTTTAATTAGCTTGTGCCTTTCAACTATTTTCAAAAAATCACCCTTAAACAGCCCTGATTTATCCTCTTCACTCATAAGAGATTTTCTCCCCTCTACAATCTCTTGTCCTCCTAAGACATCAAGTAAATGATGAAGAAAGAAAGCTTTAACATAATCTTTTCCTTTTGGCTCTAATAAATATAAATAAGCATGCATAACTTCCTTATCTACTCTACTAAGATCATTAAGATTTTGCTCCATTTTATTTTTAAGACCTCTATTCCATACTCCAACAGATTTAAGCGATTCAAATTGGTTAATATGGAGCTTAGGAAAATCTATCATACTATCAACATCCCATTTAAACATCTCATTCAATGCGTTAACATTATGAGACCATTTACCCAAATAGGGTAATCTCAAGCCTAATTTTTTTGCCCATTTCTGATGTATATTGTGTGGTGGCATTCTAACTAATATTTTTATATGTTACTTCAATTTTTATATTTACGTGGTAAATATGGCATTAGAAGCAAACGATGTATGGGATTTAGGGGAGTCTTTTTTTCGGCTAATGAGTTTCGAAGTGTTGTCACTTGAGAGAGAAGTTATAGAAATACAAATAGGGAGAATAGAGGATATAGTTAGGAAAGATGAGAATCTCAAAGAAATTGCGGAAAAATTAAAGAAGTTTAGAGAGGACATACTTCCAACGATACCCACTGACATTGCAGGAAGGATAACAATACTGTCAAAAATAGCAGAATTGAAAGGAGCCTTACAGGATAGGCTAAGGAGTGCAAGTGTAAGTTTTCCTTTTGAACCATGATAATATCATACGGTGGTTATATCTATCTGGCATCGAACGGTGGGGATGCAAAAGTGCATGTTGAAGTGGAAATTGACGGTAGTCCACCAATTTATTATCCTCCCGTAGCCCATGGTAAAATATATTTATAAGGATGAACTTTGTATTTAGTGGGCTATTACATGGAGAGCGATAAGAAAGAAGAAGCAAAGCGGGGGTATATTGCAGATTATACTCTTGGTGTGTATCTTTCTGGAATTATTATTCTAACTCTGAGTATCATAGGCATTATAGTAATCTTACGCATACCATATGAAGCATACGCAAAATACCCTGATTTAATGTTGGATCTTCTTTTCGGTGGTTTTGTAGGAGTTATATTAGCACTCCTATTTTTACTTATCAGGAGGAAAATTATTTATTTGCTATTTCTTGGATTTTTGATCATAGGATTAATAAGCAAGCTTTTTTGGCTTCATTGGTTATGGACAATAACCGGGAGATTTGGAGGAGGGTTTGCATCCGGAATTGGATTGCAACTTCTCATAATAATTTACCTCGCATTGAAATACAAAAGTGTTTTTGTTCCGATTGAGAAAGGTAAAGAAAAATTTGAAAAAAGAACAAAAAACCAAAAAGAAGAACCATCACGAATATTGTATTTTTTGTTGCCTGTATTTTTTGGGATAGTTGGTGGTCTCATTGGTTTTTTCGATCTTAAAAATAGGAACTGGAAGATGGCAATGATAGTGCTCGGCTTAGGCATAGTAACGTCTGTGGTTGGAGCCTATTCCTTCATCGCATTAACGCAGCCAAAGCCGATAACATGCAATAATCCTACTGATAATTTTGTATCCGGTTGCAAATTGTTATTACATTATGATGAAGATAAAGATGGTATAATAAGTGTTAAAGAGCTTAATAAAGCGTATGATGATTGGGTTAATAGGACAATAACAGAAGAGGAATTCGATTTCGTTTCGGATGCTTATATCAATGATGACCTCAATGTTGTGTGCCCTGATTGTTTTGAAGGAGCAAAAAATAAGGCGAATCAAAAAGTGAGAGCGCTAGCTCAAGAATCGCAATGTGATTGGACAGGTGCTTGGAATACAACTTTTGGGAAGATGAGACTTTTTCAGGGTGGAGATCTGGTAGTCGGAGATTATGAATACCGAGATGGTAAAATCGTGGGCAAAATATCAGGTTATACCCTAATGGGCACTTGGTTTGAAGGACCCTCATACAGTCCTCCAAACTCGGCAGGAGATTTTGAATTTACTATTCTGCCTGATTGTGATTCCTTTACTGGTCGATGGCGGTTTGATTCCACAGGCAATTGGGGGAGCTGGACAGGTAAAAGAATTACATCAATCTTGACATTTGTAGATTCGGATGGCGATGAAGTGCCAGATCAATATGATTATGCACCTTATGACCCAAATGTACAATCGAGGAACGATATTAAAGCGCCCGAGGTTTTAATAGACACCGATAATGACGGGGTGCCAGATCAGTATGATTATGCACCTCGTGATCCACATGTGCAAACAAAAAGCGATATTAAAACGCCAGGATTTGAAGCTATATTTACAATCGTAGGGTTATTAGTAGGGGTGTATCTCTTGAGTAGAAGAAAATGACTCAGCCGTTTTGTTTTTCAAAAAGCTGGAAATTTGATCTGTCCCTCTTTCATCGACTCTCCAGATGTGGTTTGTGAGGTTAGCAGCCATCTATAAAATAAAATTCTGAGGTAATTTATATCAAGATGTGCGGAATATAGGCTGCAAATAGAAAAATTTATAAGGATTGAATCCCAGCGATAAAATTAGAACAAAACAAAGAGGTGATAAAAAGGGAGGGGGGATATAAAAAATGGATAAAAAATATGGAATTATCTGTGCTGCGATTTTGTTTTTATGCTTTGTAGGAACAGCATCCGCGAAGACTTGGTATGTAGATGACGATTTGCAAGATTTCCCCTACGCTGATTTCACAAAGATTCAGAATGCAGTGAACATAGCTTCCCCCGGAGATATAATCATTGTTTACAATGGAACTTACCATGAGAATATAGAAGTGGACAAACAGCTTAATCTTACTGGTATAGGAACGCCAGTTGTAAATGGAAGCGAAGGAGAAACTGCAATAACCTTACATGCAGATAGTTGCATTTTAGAAGGATTTAAAGTCATCGGTGCTTCAAGGGGGATAGGAATAATATCTTCAGATAATAATTCAATTAAAGATAATCTCATAACAAGTTGTGTTATAGGTATATACATAAATTTTGAATCAAATGAAAATAAAATTATTAACAACATTCTATTGAATAACTCCCTTTCTGGCATCGAGATGGTTAGATCAAATAACTCTACTTTAGCCAATAATATTATTTTAAATACTTCTTTTGGATTTGGAATATGGCTGTATGGTTCAATAAATAATAGCCTTGTTAATAACAATATATCAAATTGTGATGTAAACGGTATTTCTCTTAAGTTTAGTAACAATAATATAGTTAATAATAATTCATTAACTGCTACGGAATGTGGTATCTTCTCTTATTTTGGGGAAAATAACCTTATAATGGATAATCATATCTCAAATAGTTCTTATGGTATAGAGGTGGAATTCTCTAACCAAAACACATTTACTGAAAATAGTATCTCTCACTGCTCTAATTATGGAATGCTTCTACATAATTCAAACTATAACCAAATTTATCATAACAATTTTATTAATAACACAGTGCAAGCTTATGACTATAATGGGACAAATATTTGGGATAATGGATATCCCTCTGGCGGTAATTACTGGAGTGATTATTCTGGAGAAGACAAATATAGCGGACTGTGTCAAGACCAGCCTGGAGCCGATGGAATTGGTGACACTCCCTATCCCATACCAGAAACTGCAAGGGATAAGTATCCGTACATGAGTGAAAATGGTTGGCTAATGCCGCAAATTCTGCCTGTCCACAACTTAAACACTGGGGAGAACTTCTCAACGATTCAAGCAGCGATAGACGACCCTGATACAAAAAATGGGCATACAATTACTGTGGACCCTGGGACTTACAATGAGAATGTGAACGTTTACAAGTCTTTAACAATAAAATCAACTTCTGGAAATCCTGCGGATACGATTGTTCATGCTGCAAATCCAGATGACCATGTGTTTGAGGTGACTGCGGATTATGTGAATATAAGTGGGTTTACATTTAAGGGAACTTCGGCTCCTAATGCTGGAATGTACCTCCATTCTGTTGCTCACTGTAATGTTTCGGGTAACACCGCCTCAAACAACTATGTGGGAATTGACATCTGGTATTCCAAGGACAACCTTGTCTCTAATAGCATCGCTTCGAACAACGACATGGGAATCTGGTTCCATTATTCCAGAAACAATACCCTCATCAGGAATACTGTCTCGAACAAGCATGTAGGAATTGACATTAGGTATTCCAGCAATAATACCATCACCAATAATAATGTCTCAAACAACGGTGTTGGGATTTTTCTCTCTCATGCCAACAATAGCATCATTACCAATAACACCGCTTTGAACAATAGTGGTGATGGAATTCATCTCGACAAGTCCAGCAATAACATCATTATCCATAGTATTGTTAACTCGAATAACCACCATGGAATTCAGCTTGATTATTCCAGCAACAACATCATTATCAATAACATCATTAACTCGAACAAATGGTATGGGATTGACCTTGACAAGTCCAGTAATAACACCATTACCAATAACACCGTTAACTCGAACAATTGGCGTGGGATTGACCTCTATGATTCCAGTAACAACACCATCACCAATAGCATCATTAACATGAACAATTGGGATGGAATTCGCCTCTTTGGTTCCAGTAACAATGCCATTACCAATAGTATTGTTAACTCAAATAGCAACCGTGGAATTCAACTTGGAGGTTCCAGCAACAACATCATCACCAATAACGTCATTAGTTTGAACAGCTGGGATGGGATTGAGCTCTATGCGTCCAGTAATAACAACAGCATCACTAAAAATAACATCTTGAACAACGACGATGGAATTTGCCTTGAGAAGTCCAGCAACAATAAAATCTATCTCAATAATTTCATAAACAACACTGATAACGTTTATTCCTCTAATTCAACCAACATCTGGAACTCAACAGAAAAAATAAGCTACTTCTATAATGGTTCCAAGTTTAAAGACTACCTCGGTAATTACTGGAGCGATTACACAGACAAACATCCAGATGCTGAAGAGATAGACGAGTGTGGAATTTGGGATACGCCTTACAGCATAGATTCAGATAATGACAATTATCCGCTGATGGAGCCTTTTGAGAATTACTTTGCACACGGAGGCGTTATCTATGTGCCAAATGATTATCCTAAGATTCAGTGGGCTGTTGATAATGCAAGTGCTGGGGATACGATAATTGTTAGGGATGGCACTTATTTTGAGAATGTAGTTGTAGATAAACGATTGACGATTAGGTCTGAGAACGGTTCTGCAGATTGTGTTGTAGATGCAGAAGGTAATGGAAGTGCAATAAAACTTTCAGCAGATGGAATTAAGATTGAGGGGTTCACTGTAACTAATTCAAATTCAGGATACTACTTGCAAAACGCAGGAATAAATGTAAACTCAAACAACAACATTATTACAGGCAATAACATTAGTCACAACAACTGTAATGGCATCGTTCTCGAGTGTTCTTCAACCAATAATAACATTACTAGAAATATCATCAAGTACAACGATGATGGCATACGCCTCGAGCTTTCAGACAGCAATAATATTACAGGTAATAGCATTAGTCACAATACCTATGATGGCATCTTCCTTGGATATTCTTCAATCAACAATAACATTATAGGCAATAACATCAGCTACAATAACGATGATGGCATCAGCCTCTGGTGGGGTCCAAGCAACAATAACATTACAGGAAACAACATCAGCCACAACAGAATTGATGGTATCAGCCTCGGATATTTAAGCAACAATACCATTACAGGCAATACTATCAGCCACAATCTTGATGGTATCTCCCTTGGGTATTCAATCAACAATACCATTACAGGCAATACCATCAGCCACAACCTTGATGGCATCTACCTTGTGGATTCTTATAACAATAACATTACAAACAATAATATCAACAGCAACAGTTATGATGGCATCAGTCTCTTGGATTCTTGCAACAATGCCATTATAAGCAATACATTTGTAAATGACGGTCTTTCTGTTTCTTCTTCCTATCAAAATATTGTGGAAGACAATACAGTAAACGGTAAGCCCCTTGTTTATCTTGAAAATACATCAGATATTGCAGTCACAAATGCCGGACAGGTTATACTTGTAAGTTGTAATAATATTATGGTAGAAAACCTGAATTTATCTAACACAACGGTTGGTATAGAAGTTAGGGGAACGAAAAATAGTATAATCTCAAACAATAACATCAGCAACAATAACTGTGATGGCATCTACCTCGACTATTCCTGTAATAACAACATTACAGGAAACAACATCAACTACAACAACGAAGAAGGCATCAGGCTCGGGCATTCAAGCAGCAATAACATTACAGGCAATACAATCACCTATAACAACTGGGACGGCATCAGCCTCTGGAATTCAAGTAGCAATAACATTACAGGCAATACAATCACCTATAACAACTGGGACAGCATCTGGCTCTGGGATTCAAGCAACAATGACATTAAAGGGAATAACATCAGTAACAACAAGGAAGGCATCAAGCTTGAGGATTCTCGCAGCAATAAGATCTATTTTAATAACTTCATAAACAACACTGATAACGTTTATTCTTACAATTCAACAAACATCTGGAACTCAACAGGAAAAATAGTCTACACCTACAATGACAGCATTTGCATAAGCTACCTTGGCAACTACTGGGATGATTACAAAGAAAAATATCCAGAAGCTGAAGAGATAGACGAGTGTGGAATTTGGGATACACCTTACAGCATAGATTCCGATGCGGATAACCATCCACTGGTGAAGCCTTGGGAGAATTACTTTGAACTACCAGAAAATATTTTTGATACAGGAGTGCCAGAAAATCCATACCCAAGCATCTCAGGCACGCACAACGGCACAATCACGCCAAACCAAACAATTATCGCAACAAAACTTTACACTTACCCATGCGCAGGCACAGGCGGTCATACCGAATATGCCCGCATCTGGAACAAAACATGGAACGCCACTGCAACCTGGGAAGGTTACGCAGGCGATTGGCATAACATCACCTTCGACAAGACCGTTGTTCTTTTACCCAACAAAACCTACAACTACACCATCCGCACAGGCTCCTATCCGCAAATTTACCATAACACATCCTTACTCACACCAAACGGCTGGATAAACTGCACAAAGTTCGTGGACGCAAACGGAAAGATATACGATGACTGGATACCCGCAATTCGGCTGGAGTAAAGTTCTTTGATAAAACTTTCTTCTAAGAAAGTTTTACTGGATACCTGCGATAAGGCTGTGGATGGAATAAAAGTTTCCTTGGTCACGCTTTTTAAAAGAAAGGTTGAAATGCAAAGGATAGAATTCCACGACAGGAAAGAAGAAATAAAAGAAATAAAGAACATACTTGAGTGCGAACCATCGTTAATCACATTCGTTTACGGACCGATAAACAGCGGTAAGACCGAGCTGATGAGCTATGCCATGCAACAATTGCCAGCCGGGGATTATGCGATTTTTCGCATAAATTTGAGGGGGAGGTTCATCAGGGGTTACGAAGAATTCCTCGATGTTCTCTTTGATATTGACGAAGAGAGGAAGGGAAGGAATGCGAAGGAATATGTAAAAGCGATATTAAAAGATTTGAAATTCGTCGGCGGGATTCCCATACCTCTAAATTTGTTTGAACGGATGGTTGAGAGAAAGGAGCGGAGCAAGGATGTATTCAGATACATAGAGAGCTTTATGGAGGAGATATCGCGGAAATATGTGCCCGTTCTGATAGTTGATGAGTTACAGGTCATAAGGGATGTAAAAATTGATGAGTTATTGATATACAAACTATTCAATTTCTTTATCAGATTGACGAAAGAGCTACATTTGTGCCATGTATTTGCGGTTTCTTCCGATTCCCTCTTCATCGAAGAGATTTACAGCGCGGCAATGCTTCAGGGGAGATGCGATTATCTTCTGGTTGACGATTTCGACTATGAGGAGACGATGAGTTTTCTGGATAAGTACGGGTTCAGCGCTAAGGAGAAGGAGCAGGTATGGGGATATTGTGGTGGCAAGCCGGTTTATTTAGTGAAGCTAATAAATGCAAAGATGAGTGGTAAAAGTATAAAGGAAGAAGTGGAAGATATGCTTGAAACGAGAAAGAGTCAAATTCTTTCGATATTTGATGATATAGCGCTTCAAAAGGTTGATATTTCTGAAGATGCCGTAATGAAAGAGCTCAGTGTATTCGAAGCCGAAGAGAAAGTGAGATACGAGCGGTTGAACGCTGCAAAGGTATTTTTGGTCAGGAAGAATGTGCTTTTTGTTGATCCCACGCGGAGGACGATTAGACCACAATCGAAGTTAGATTTGCTTGCCATTCGTGAAATGATGAAGGAGGAGGGAGGTGTAGGTTAGATGGATATGGCGGTAAGGAAAGAATACACAGAGGATTTAGAAAAGCTCAAGGACGAAGTGCAGAGGATGGGCGAACTGGCGGGTGAATCAGCGAAGAACGCCATTAAAGCGCTTGCACAGCGCGATACTGAATTGGCATCGAGGATACTAAAAGAAAACGCAGTAATAGACGAGCTGGAATTTGATATCGAGAACAGATGTATGAGACTGCTCGCATTGCAGCAGCCAATGGCTTCCGATTTGAGAACCATAGGGACGTGCATGAAGATAATCACGGATTTCGACAGGATAAGCGACTTAGCGGGTGACATTGCCGGGATTGTCCATAGGATCGGTGATGAACCATTTGCGAAACCGCTGATTGACGTACCGAGGATGTCAGAGATTGCACAGGGCATGATTGCCGATTGCATTAAGGCGTTTTCATCGGGAAACATTGAAATACTGGAGGATTTCTCGGAACGGGATGATGTGATAGATGCGCTATTCGACCAGGTGAGGCGGGAATTGATGATGATAATGATAGAAAACCCGAGATGTATTGCAAATGCCTCGCATTTACTCTTCGTGGCGCTGCATTTAGAGCGAATCGGTGACCATGCGTGTAATATCGCTTCTCGCATTATATATATGGTTACCGGTGAGCGGAGGAAGTTGGAGTGATGGTGAACTGGAAAAAATGTACCCGTTATCTTGCACCACTAATAACCCCAACATCGGTTTGGAATATATCCGGGAGAGATTCACAATAATATCTAATATCTACGTCTTAGGTATCTATTCAGGTTTTTAAAGTTTTTCTCTTTTGACGGAACAGTAGTTGCGAAGAATATCTTGGTTCAAAATGACTAACAATGTATGAAAATCGTTAAAAACCGAAAATCATAAATAGAATGAGCA
>Ga0190306_1000154_pt1 | contig 26464 bp, 28 predicted proteins | sample 48700734_MG_FD_161657 | JGI IMG/M metagenome (GOLD analysis project Ga0190306, IMG submission 161657) | Hydrothermal vent sediment bacterial communities from Southern Trench, Guaymas Basin, Mexico - 4870-07-3-4_MG | ecosystem: Environmental > Aquatic > Marine > Hydrothermal vents > Sediment ... | reverse complement strand
TAATTTTCCTTTAAAATGAGTGTTTAAAATTGAATTTAAATCACTATTTTTATCCGAGACGTTGGTTTTCTTCATTAGAAAAATGTGTGAAATTATTCTTCTAATATACTGAAAATCAACGTCTTAACCAAATTATTTTGATGCTTATCTTATTGAATATCAAAGATTTATATTTTTTGTCATGTACTAAATTCAATCTCTTAAAACTTTTTGGGGATACTCGTAAATCATATTTTCCTTTTTCTCCCTTTTTGTAGGTTGGTACAAAACCGTATCCTAAGGTAAAATATTGAATTGGTCGGCAAATTAGCGACTTTTCCTCATTTAGTTTCAGGTGTAATTTGTTTTCTACAAATTGGGTAATGCTTCGTTTTACTCTTGTTGCTGCTCGTTTGCTTTTTACAAAGATACTGAAATCATCGGCGTACCTAATAAATCGCAATCCGCATTTTTCCAACTCTTTATCTAACTCTGTTAGTAATATATTGGACAATAGTGGACTGAGCGGGCTTCCTTGCGGTGTGCCTTGCTCTCTTTGTTGCGATAATCCGCCAATCATTATTTCTGATTGTAAATATTTGCGAATTAATTTCATTAATAGTTTGTCCTTAATTCTGCGGTTTAGCAAACTCATCAAATAATCTTGGTTAACAATATCAAAGAAACTTTTTAAATCGAAATCAAGAATATATTGATAACCACTATTAATGTAACTTTGGGCTTGCCAGATTGCTTGATGTGCATTTCTCCCAGTTCTGAAACCATAGCTGTATTCTGAAAATTCAATGTCATACATCGGATACAATACTTGATGTATTGATTGTTGAATTAAACGGTCTATTACTGTGGGGATACCTAATAATCGTTTCCCTCCATTTGCCTTGGGTATTTCTACACCAAGAACAGCTTTAGGTTGATATTCTCCTTTGAGAATTTCTTGTTTAATCCTATCCCCGTTTTCTTGCATATAATATGAAAGCTCTTTGGTGGTTACACCATCAACTCCTTTACTGCCTTTGTTGGCTGTAACATTTCGATATGCTTTGTTAACATTCGAATAGTCTAATACTTGTTCTATTAGCTCCATAATTCCTTTAAAAAAAAATCTCGTTATTGTTCCTTTAATCGTTACCCTACGCTAAACTACTGTTATCTGTGCTTTGGGTATGAATTAAATTCAGTCTAACAAATCTAATGTTCAGTCCTTCGGCTGTGGATTCTAATGTGGGATAAGACCAAGAAGCTCAGTTCGCTCGGCTTTCGCATCTTATCAGTTTTTATCTTTTATACTTCCACAAGGTATCATTACAATACTTTTCCTACTATGACCTCGGCTGACTTCTTTACTTAATCCACCAACTGGTGAATTGTTGTTAAGACCTCTCCCGGTAAAAGCTTATTCCTTCTGTCAATAACTGCTGTATCTACATATTTGAGCAATTTTCTTCTTTGCATTGGGACGTTGGTATGATGTGATACCTTATCATACTCAGATATGCCTCGTATACAGTTCCTGTCCGTCAGTACCAACTTTTGTAGTCTCGCTTCTTTCAGTGCATTCCTCACGAAAAACCACCTTGCGACTTACTAATGGTTCAGACATTAATCCTGTCCATAAGGGACTTACACCCTCTGGAATAAATTACACACTATCTATTTGCTTTTTTGTTGTCAAATATTTGTATTTTTGACATTTTTATAAAACTTTCGATTGGTGTGTAGCTTCTGCTTATGCAGGGCACACACAAATTGTATTTTTAGGATACTTTAACGAAAAAGAATTGAGAAATAAAGAAACATCAATAAGGTTAGAGACTAATTTAGTGTAAAGTCTAATCTTTAACTTTTGTAAACCATGTATCTTAACGAACATGCTTCGAAATATTTGAGAAATCAGTAACGAGAGTAAAAATTACCATTGTGTTTTGAATAAAGGTAAAAAGGCATTAATTTTACCTATGTTTAATTAATTGACGTAATAATAACCTGAGTTCGATATAATTTTATTATCCCATATATTATATTTGATACAAATTAAATAGTTAAACAATTTTATATAGCAAGAATTTTTAAATAATGACATATAATTTCGACGAGATAATAGATAGGACAAATACAAATTCGGTAAAATTCGATTTGCGAGAGCAACTTTTTGGAAGGAAAGATATTATTCCAATGTGGGTTGCCGATATGGATTTTAAAACACCCGATTTTATTGTCGATATTGTTAAAAGAAGGGCAGAGCACGAGATTTTTGGTTATTCTTATCGTTCCGATTCGTATTTCGATGCCCTTATTAATTGGGTAAAGCGTCGACATAACTGGAAAATAAATAAAGAATGGATAGCCTTTAGTCCGGGTGTAGTTCCGGCTGTAAATATGGCTATACAAGCTTTTACCAAGATTAACGATGGCATTATTATTCAACCACCTGTGTATTTTCCTTTTTTCTCTGCTATCGAAAACAATAATCGTAAAGTAGTAACAAATCCATTAAAATTAGAAAACGGAAGGTACAATATCAATTTCGACGATTTAGCCAAGAAAGCACCGAAGGCTAAAATGATTATCGTATCGAATCCTCATAATCCCGGTGGTTCGGTATGGACTAAAAAAGAACTGACAAAACTCGCCAATATATGTATTAAAAATAATGTATTAATAATATCCGATGAAATTCATTGCGATTTGGTATATCGTAATTATAAATATACTCCAATGGCATCGATAAATAACGAGATAGCTAATAATACTTTGTCTTTTCTTGCAGCAAGTAAAACATTTAATATAGCAGGTTTAGCAACAGCTTCTGTAGTATGTTCAAATAATTCATTATTACAGAAATATAATAATATTGTTGAACAAATTCATATTGGGAGTGGAAATGTATTTGGATCAATAGCTTCAGAAGCAGCATATAATAATGGCGATATATGGTTAGATGAATTATTACAGTATTTAAGCAATAATATTACTTATGCCGATAAATTTATTAAAAAAAATATCCCCGGGATATCAATCATTAAACCTGAAGGAACATATCTTATTTGGCTCGATTGTAGAGAATTGAATTTGAATCAACAACAATTAAAAAACTTTTTTATACAAGAAGCAGGTATAGGTTTAAACGATGGTGCTACTTTTGGCGCTGAAGGACAGGGTTTTATGCGCATGAATATTGCTTGTCCGAAAGAAATATTAGTAAAAGCTTTAAATCAAATAAAACTAGCTATAGAAAATCTTAAGAATTAATACTTTAACTTTTAATAAGCGATAGATTCATTTTAATATTTCCTCGTTGCCGAATACTAATCTTTCTTTTTACCCGATTTATATAATAATACCGAAACTGGTTCAATAGTTACTAAACAACCTTTGGGCATATCATTTAAATCTTTTTTAATTAAGTTAAAAAAAACCATTAATTTTTCCTGTTTATCGATAATTTCTATTGTTACAGGTAATTTTTCGGTTAGTTCCCAAAATTTCGACGAATGAATTTTACTGCTTGCACCAAAGCCCATAATTCCCCGTGTAACAGTAGTCCCCGACAATCCTTCATCTTTTGCTTTTAATACCAAATATTCGTACAATAATTCATGTTCAATTTTATCGGTAGTACTTGCGTAAATTTTTAATGAGTAATTGTTTTTCGATTGTTCCATGATTACAATAATTTAGAGATAATATAACCTAAATATACAGCCGAGAAGCCAAGAAAAATACTTATTCCGGAATATATAAATACATAAAGAAACTCTCCATTTCGCATAAACGAGAGATTTTCGTTTGTAAAAGTAGAAAATGTGGTAAACCCTCCACAAAATCCAACCATTAAAAATAAACGCCATTCAACTGTTAAAATGGGACTTTTTACTGCAATTCCTGTAAGAACACCTAGAATAAGGCTACCTACAACATTTACAAGAAGTGTTCCTAAAGGTAATGACGATATAGTAGATAAGATATCAATTTTTGAGATTAAATACCTTCCAATACTACCAATAAAACCACCAAATCCAACAAGTAAAATATTCTTAATCATTTTTATAATTACTTAAAAAATCCACCTGAAAGTTTGCCTTTTCCTAGTTTATTAAGCAAATTTTCTTGATTCTTTTTATATTTATCAAACTCTTTAACTTTCTTTTCTAATTCAGCTTCTCTACGAGATGATTCTTCTTGTGTTGCTTGAAGTTCTTCCATATTCTGACGCATTTCTTCTTCTTGCTCGCGCATTTCAGCCGCCTGTTGTTGAGTCTTTTTTAATAAGTTATTTGTTTGTATATTTACTTTAACAGAAGCTAGAGAAGATGCAATATTCTCACATATTTTCTCAATAAATTCTATTTGATATTTCTCGAAAACTTTGAACGAGGCTATTTCTATTGCCCCATAAACTTTTTCATTTACTTTTAATGGAACAATTAATAAACACCTGGGATTATCATTACCAAGACCCGATTTTATATTTATGTATTCATTCGGGATATCGGTAAGAAATATTGTTTCTTTTTCTTGAATTGATCGTCCTATTAAACCAATACCCATTTCAATTTTTTTATCTAAATGTTTAGTTTTTGCGTAAGCATACGATGCCGTTAACTCAATAAAAACATTGTCAGTATCATCATTATTAATAATAAAAACTCCTCCTTGATTTGCATCTATATATTTAATAAGATTGCTTATTATTGAATTTGTTAGGGCTTCTAAATTATCATTATTTTGTCGCAAAATATCACCAAATTTAGCAATTCCCTGTGTAATCCAATTTCTCTGATTATCTTCTTTTTTTCTTGCAAGAGCTTCATTCTCGGCCAACATTAAATTTTTACGCATATCATTTAATGTATTTCCTAAAATGTCATTCTTACCAAGTTGTTTATATTCAACTTTGAAATTTTTCTTACCAATTTCATTAGAGAAATATATAATCTTCTTTTGATTGTTTATTAATATATTTAATGCTTGTGTCAATTCCCCAATCTCATCTGCTTTTTCCTTAAGTTCATATTCTGGAATTTCACCTTTATTCAATAAATTTAATATAAAAGTAATTTTCTTAATCGGACGTATTGTTAAAAACGATACATATAAAAACAATAGTAAAATTACTATTATATAAATAATAGCAGATGCGAATATTAAGTCTTCATTATATCTAACATACTTTTCTATTTCGGCATTTATATTACTTATTTTCATTTCTATATTAGCCTTTAATAAAGAAATATCTGCTATTGAACTTTTTGTTAGTTTACTTATTTCTCCATTTTTTGCAAGCAATTTATTGTAATATAAAATATCTTTCTTGTAAATAGAATAATTCTCTTTTTTACATAATTTTTCGGTAATTGTTTTATGATATTTCAATAAAGTATCAGACAATCTGTTAGATAATCTATTATAGATTAAATTATTATTTTCACCCCATTCATCAGAATATTTATCAAGTGTTTTTTTATAGTTTGAAATATTTAAGTAAATTTCATTTAATTTAATTTTTTCTATTGACTGATCTTCTGAATTTATAAGCCAATTTTTTAATAAAATTTCCGAGATTTCTATATCATTTAAAAAAGAGTTTAATTCTCTTTCAATTGACATATAATTAGATAATGATTTTTCTTCCGAAATTCTAATTTTTGTATATTTAGATTGATAGATAGTTATTATAATCATTGTCAAAGCAATAATTATAAATGAGATAATAAATTTCATTGATATCTTAAGTTTCATAGCTTATATTTTTAAAATAGTTCTATGCACTAAATTAATGGTTTTAGATTAAAGTTTATATAGTTTAAGTAATTAATCTTAATATTATTTTAAAATATCGATTTTGGATACTTTATATTTGTAAGGAATAATCCTTGTGGAGGAACGGAAAATCCCGCATTTGATCTGTTTTTCGATTCAATAATTTTCTCAAACTCTAGATTAGATATTTTCTCAGTCCCAATATCAATCATTGTTCCCACAATAGCTCTTACCATATTACGCAAGAATCTATCGGCTTCTATCGTAAAACATAATCTGTCATCTTCATATGTCCATTGTGCATATAATATTTTGCAATTATTAGTTTTTGTATCTGTATGTAATTTGCTAAAGCTGGTAAAATTCTTATGTTTAAATAGTATTTTGCAAGCTTCATTCATTAAATTAATATTCAAGCTATGCGAATAATAAAATGAAGAATCTTGATAAAATGGATTTTTTCTTTCGTTAATATAATATTTGTACGATCGAGATATTGCATCGAAACGAGCATGCGAATTTTCTTTTACTTCAAATATTTTATGTATCGAGATGTCCCTCGACAGAAATGAGTTTAGTTTGTAAATAAGTTTTTCTGTATCATCAATAATCTTGTAATATTCGAAATGAGCAATAAAAAAACTAGCATGTACACCTGTATCGGTCCTTCCTGCGCCAACAATTTTAATTTCTTCTCTAAGGATAGTAGAAAAAGCTAATTCTAAATCTTCCTGAATACTTCGACTATTTGGTTGAAATTGCCAACCATGATAATTTGTTCCTCTATAACTTAATTGAATAAAATATCTCACAATTTTAATATTTTAATAATCCCCAATAATTGGAAAACAATGTTTATAATGCAAAAATACTAAATTATCAAGTATCATAAATTTTAAGTTAGATGTTTTAATTTGAAATAATTGAAAAAATAGTTTAGATTTTAAGAATAGCGAAATTAGTAATTGTATTTTTGTTAATGGCACAAATATTCTGTAAAAACGATAATACTTATTATTATTCATTTTTATTGCATTAAAACCACGCTACAGCATATCTCTATAATAGTTGTGTCTATTTTTCCCGGCGAAAGGAGGGAACTAAGCATAAGAAATCAGCAAATATCACATTATTAAATATACTTAAAAGAATTTAACACTTCTTAACACAATAAATATCTATACTTGCATAACAATTAACAGAACAATAAATATTTAATTTTTTCTTTTATATAAATAAAAATTTAAATATCTTTTTGAAAAAATTTAAAGAATTATGGATAATGAAATTGATGTAAAAGCTCTGAACGATAGAATTCAAAAGGAGAGTGCTTTTGTTGATATTATTAGAATGGAGATGAATAAAGTTATCATCGGGCAAAAACATTTAATCGACAGCTTATTAATAGGCTTATTATCGGATGGACACATATTACTTGAAGGTGTTCCGGGTTTAGCTAAAACATTAGCTATTAACACATTGTCGCAGACAATAAATAGTAAATTCAGCAGAATACAGTTTACTCCTGATTTATTACCTGCCGATTTGTTGGGTACGATGATTTACAGTATGAAAAAGGAAGAATTTGTAGAGAAGAAAGGACCTATTTTTGCAAATTTTATTTTAGCTGATGAGATTAATCGTTCTCCTGCAAAAGTTCAAAGTGCCTTACTTGAAGCTATGCAAGAGCGCCAAATTACTCTTGGTGAAACAACACATAAATTACCAGCACCATTTTTAGTTATGGCAACACAAAACCCTATCGAACAAGAAGGTACATATCCATTGCCAGAAGCACAAGTAGATAGATTTATGTTGAAAGTACTTGTAGACTATCCAAAGATGGACGAAGAAAAGCAAATTGTTCGTATGAACATTGCTAAAGAATTTCCTAAGGTAGGTAACATTTTAAAAGCAGAAGATGTTATTAAGGTTAGAAACGTAGTTAAAGAAGTTTATACCGATGAAAAAATTGAAAAATATATTCTCGATATTGTTTTTGCAACCAGATATCCGGATAGATATGGATTAGAAAAATTCTCAAATTTAATTAGTTATGGAGCATCTCCACGTGCAAGTATTTTCTTATCTTTAGCTTCAAAAGCATATGCCTTTATTAAACGTAGAGGATATGTTATTCCTGAAGATGTTAGAGCCGTATGCCACGATGTTCTAAGACATAGAATTGGTCTTACATACGAGGCTGAAGCCGAAAATATTACATCTGAAGATATTATTACTGAAATACTTAATACTATTGATGTGCCGTAAAAACTAATTATATCATGATAATGAAGAAATTCGTATTTATACTTCTGTTAATTGCAATTGCGAATTTTCGTGGATTTTCTCAAAACTATATTGGATCTCATAAACTAGAAATAAAAAAAAATATTAAAGAGAAATATAAAGATTTCTATTTCTCGAAAGAAGTAATGGGAGGCAAGCATAGTTTTATTAAGTTTGAAGATTACGACGGATTAAGAACATTGCTTTTTGTACTAAACGACGATGGATATTGTTATTATAGTATTTTAATGTGCGATTATTCTTTACTAAAATCTACTATCGACTCTTTAAATAAAAATTACGATTATAAAGACGAATTGATGTGGGTAGATTATTTTACCGGAAAAGATAATTATAGTATTAAATTAAAGAAAAAGGAATGGTTCTTCTCTGTTATCACACGAAAATATAATGATAATAATTAAGTAATTTAATATTTTTTTGGTGTGGAAGCAAGTGAATTAATAAAAAAAGTTCGGAAAATAGAAATAAAAACAAGGGGATTATCCAGAAATATATTTGCAGGCGAATATCATAGTGCCTTTAAAGGACGTGGCATGGCTTTTAGCGAAGTGAGAGAATACCAATTTGGCGACGATATTAGAAGTATAGACTGGAATGTTACAGCTAGATATAATCACCCTTACATAAAAATATTTGAAGAAGAGCGTGAATTAACTGTTATGTTACTTGTTGACATAAGTAATTCTCGTGTGTTTGGTACACAAAATCAACTTAAAAAAAATCTAATTACCGAAATTGCAGCTGTATTATCTTTTTCTGCAATACATAACAACGATAAAATAGGGGTAATATTATTTTCAGATAAAATAGAGAAATTTATTCCTCCAAAAAAAGGAAAATCACATATTTTACGAATTATTCGTGAACTAATTGAATTTTCTCCCGAAAATAATAAAACAGATATCTCCGAAGCTTTAAGATATTTAACTAATATTATAAAAAAGCGTTGTACGGCTTTCGTTATTTCCGATTTTATCGATACAAAAAACGATTCTACAAGTCCTCGATTTAATGATGCAATAAAAATTGCTAATAATAAACACGATATTATTGCAATTAAGATCTTCGATAAACGCGAGACCGAATTCCCAAATGTTGGTATAATAAATCTTAAAGATGCAGAAACAGGCGAAAAAATTGCTGTTGATTCATCGAGCAGTAAAGTTCGGGATCACTACAGCAAATGGTGGCATCAGTCTATGTTGGAACTTAACGATGTCTTTCTGAAAGCAGGAGTCGATAGCATTTCAATTGCAACTGACCAAGATTATGTAAAACCATTACGAAATTTATTTAAAACACGAGAAATTAAATAATTTAACATTTCAGTTATTAATTATTATGAAAATTATTTCACGAAAACTCATTATAAAAACATTTACATTTTTCCTTTGTTTACTAATATCGAACTTATTATACTCGCAAAATAAAGCTGAGCTAAAAGTAAAAATCGATAGTACAGATATTTTAATAGGAGATCAAATAAAATATAATATAGATCTTAAATTCCAGAAAGATCAAAAAATAGCTTTTCCTGATTTATCTGAATTTTTTCCCGAAAAAATTGAAATAGTAAAACAATCGAAAATCGATACGGTTTTTATTGACAACATAGTAAACTTACAAAAAAATGTAATTATTACTTCTTTTGATACAGGCTATTATAAAATTCCTGAACTAAAATCATATTTCAAGAATAACAATAAACTTGACAGTATAGTATCAGAACCAATGTTTTTTAAAGTTTATTCTGTAAAAATAGATACAACTAAAGCCATTAAAGATATAAAAGCTCCAATAGAAGCTCCGGTAACGTTTAAAGAAATCTTACCCTATTTATTAATTGGTATAGCTGCAATTATTTTATTATTAGTAATAATATATATTGTGCGTAAGATTAAAAGAAAAGAGCCTATTTTAAAAATCAACAAACCAAAAGAGCCTCCATATATTGTTGCGATTAGAGAATTAACGAAACTGAAAAATCAAAAATTGTGGCAAGATGGTAAAATAAAATCTTTTCACACAAAACTTACCGATATAATTAGAACATACTTATTCGATAGATATAAAGTGCGTACTTATGAGCGTACAAGTACCGAAATATTACAATCGTTAAAAATATCTGATTTTAACGATGATAATTCTCTTAAGCTTTTGCAAGAAATGTTTTATATATCAGATTTGGTGAAATTTGCAAAATATTTACCAATTGCAAGCGATAATGAAATGTGTTTCGATAATGCAATGAAATTTATTGAAAACACAAAACTTGTTATCGAAGAAAAAAACGAAGACAACTTACAAGAGAAAAATGATGATGATAAATAATATTTTGTCTGAATTAAAATATTTAAAAATAAAATAAAATGAATAATATAAGTTTTGCACAACCGGCATTTTTATATTTACTATTAATAATTATCCCAATAATAATATGGTATATATTAAAAAATAATACTTCGTCTCCGGAAATACAAATATCAACAATTAAAGGAATTCAAAAACAAAAAACATATAAATACTATTTAAAACATATATTATTTGTGTCTAGAGTATTTGTAATTGCTTTACTTATTGTTGTTATAGCAAGACCACAATCTGTAGAAAAATGGCAAAATGTTACAACAGAAGGTATTGATATTATTGTAGCATTAGACATATCGAGTAGTATGTTAGCTCGTGATTTTGAGCCTAATAGGCTGGAAGCATCGAAAGATTTAGCTATGCAATTTATTTCTGGACGAGAAAACGATAGGGTAGGCCTTGTTATATTTAGTGGAGAAAGCTTTACCCAATGTCCATTAACAACTGACAAATCGGTTATTCTTAATTTGTTTAAAGATATTAAAAGTGGAATGATTGAAGATGGAACTGCTATTGGAATGGGCTTGGCTACATCTATAAGCCGATTAAAAGATAGTAAAGCAAAATCGAAAGTAGTAATATTATTGACTGATGGAGTAAATAATAGAGGAGCAATGTCACCTGCAACTGCAGCAGAAATTGCTAAAACCTTCGGAATACGAGTTTATACAATTGGTGTAGGAAGTAGAGGAACGGCTCCTTATCCTATTCAAACACCATATGGCATTCAGTATCAACATATGAAAGTAGAAATTGATGAAAATGCATTAAAAGAAATTGCAAGTACTACCGATGGAGAATATTTTAGAGCAACAAACAATAATAAATTAAAACAGATATATGAGAAAATAGATAAGCTCGAAAAATCTAAAATAAACGTTAAAGAGTTTAGTAGAAAAAATGAAGAATATTCTATATTTCTACTAATAGCAATATTATTGCTCTTTTCTGAAATAATAATTAAAAATACAGTTTTAAGAAGTATTCCATAACATTTAAAAAATAAATAAAATCATGTTTCGATTCGGACATCCATATATATTATATACATTATTTGTAATTCCTGCAATTATTGTTTTGTTTATATTTTTACACTATGCTAAAAAACGATCAATAAAAAAATTTGGCGATATCGATGTAATAAAACAATTAATGCCTTTGGTTTCGAGTACCAGAGTAAAAGCAAAATTTATTTTTATTTTACTTGCTCTCTCATCAATGATTGTTGCATTAGCAGATCCGCAATTTGGTTCTAAACTAGAAAAAGTTAAACGAAAAGGCGTTGAAATAGTTATTGCTCTTGATGTGTCGAATAGTATGTTGGCAGAAGATATTCAGCCAAATAGATTAGAAAATGCAAAAATGGCAATATCAAAATTAGTTGATAAATTAAAAAACGATAAACTTGGATTAATTGTGTTTGCCGGCGATGCCTATACTCAAGTTCCGATTACAACTGATTATGGTGCTGTTAAAATGTTTTTAGAATCTGTTGATCCATCAATTGTTCCTAAGCAAGGAACAGCAATTGGAACGGCAATAAACTTAGGAATAAAATCTTTTAGTCCTACAAGCAATCTCGATAAAGCTATTATATTAATAACCGATGGCGAAAACCATGATGATGATGCTGTAAGTGCAGCTAAAAAAGCAAAAAATAAAGGAATTACAGTTTATGTTATTGGTATGGGAAGTTCTAGAGGAGCTCCAATTCCTATTAGCGAAAATAATGGAAAGAAAATATATAAAAAAGATAATGAAGGAAATGTTGTAATAACAAAGCTTAATACACACATGTTACAAGAAATATCTGAAGCAGGTGGAGGAAAAAGTATCTTAGCAAATAATACTCGTACCGGATTAAATGAGTTATTCCGAGAAATTAACAAAATGGATAAAAAAGAAATTGAAACAAAAATTTATACCGATTACGAACATAGATTTCAAATATTAGCAGGAATTGCGTTGTTTTTTATTCTTTTAGAATTTATTCTGTTGAAAAGAAAGAATAAAAAATTTAAAAATTTTAATCTTTATAAAATTAAATTGTCAAAATAATTATTGTGTATTATTAAAAATAAGTAAAATGAATAAAAATATATTTTTTCTTACAATATTAATATTTTCATTTCTTTTTGTAAGTGCACAAAAAGAAAGAAAATTTATTCGCGAAGGAAACGACAGTTATAATAGTAATGGTTTTAAAAATTCTGAGATTTCTTATAGAAAAGCAATTGATAAAAACAAAGAATCTTTCGATGCTGCATTTAATATTGGTGATGCTTTATATAAACAAAAAAAATACGATGAAGCGAATAAACAATTTTCTTCTATATTAAACGATGAATTATCGAATAACTCGAAATCTAAATTATATCATAATATTGGAAATTCGTTCTTGCAATCGAAAAAATATAAAGAAAGCATCGAAGCATATAAAAATGCATTACGAGCTAATCCTAATGATATGGATACAAAATATAATTTGACCTATGCAAAGAATATGTTAAAACAGCAACAACAAAAGAAAAATAATAAAAATCAAGACAAGAAAAACAAGGATAAACAAAAAGATAAAAAAGAAGATAAGAATAAAAAAAATCAAGATAAAAAGAAACAAGATAATAAAGAACAAGACAAAAAAAATAATGATCAAAAGAAACAACAGCAACAAGCTAAACCGAAAATTTCGAAGAAAGATGCAGAAAAGCTGTTAAAATCTCTACAGGCCGATGAAAAGAAAGTGCAAGACAAGGTAAAAAAACAAAAAGCAAAAACTGTAAGAGTTAAATCTGAAAAAGAGTGGTAATATAAATTATAAATATTTATTTTGAATATTACTTATACATATTATATATAGTTAAATATTATTTTGAAAAATTATTTTAGATGAAACATATTATTTTAATATTAAATATTTTATTGTTCTCAATAAATTCATTTGCTCAAGATGTACAAGTCAATGTTTCGGTTCCAAATGTTGTTAGAATAGGTCAGCAATTTAGAATTACATATTCTGTTAATACCAAGGCTAAAGATTTTATTCAGCCCGAATTCAAATCTGATATAAATATTCTTGCAGGACCTAGTTCATCAACAAGTACTAATATAAGTATTGTAAATGGAAATATGCAACGAAACTATAACCTTAGTTATACTTATATTGCCCAAATTAATAAAGAAGGGACTTATATTATACCATCGGCTAAAGTAGTTGTTAAAAAGAAAGAATATTTATCGAAGCAAGTAAATATAAAAGTAATAAAGGCTTCTGATCAAAATCAACAAAATAATAATCAGTCATCAACAAGCAGCGCAAACGAACAAGGGCAGACTAGCACAAACGATTTATTTATTAGAATCCTAACAAACAAAACAAATGTATATAAAGACGAACCAATTCTTGTTACTATAAAGATGTACACTAAATTGCAAATTTCAGGAATAGAAAATGTTAAGTTTCCCGATTTCAATGGTTTTATGGTTCAAGAATTAGAAACTCCACCACTTAGGAACTTAAATAGGGAAGAAGTAAATGGAGAAATATACGGAACAGGAATTCTAAAAAAATATTTAATATATCCCCAGCAAATTGGAAAACAAAAGATTACTCCATTTTCTATGGATTGCATTTATCAGAAAAAACGACAAGGATATCAACGAAGTGTTTTCGATGATTTTTTCGATAACTATCAAAATTTTAGAACTCAGGTAGAGAGTAAACCTAGATTTATTAATGTTAAAAAATTGCCGAAAAATAAACCTGCAAATTATGCAGGAGCTGTGGGAAATTTTAAGCTAAGTGCATCTGTAAATAAAAATAAAGTAAAAGCAAATGATGCACTAACATTAAAAGTAAAAATTTCGGGGAATGGTAATTTAAAATATATAAACCCAATTATTATTAATTTCCCTCCCGATTTAGAAGTGTACGACCCAAAAGAAAACTCTAATATTACAAATTCAGATAAAGGTTCAACTGGAACTAAAACATTCGAATATTTGATTATTCCACGACACGAAGGAGAATACACTATTCCCGAAGTGAAATTCTCATATTTTAATCCGTCGACGGCAAGATATAAAACATTGAAAAGTAATAGTTTTAAACTAATAGTTGACAAAAGCGATGTAGATACAACATTGGCTCTTACTACTATTTACTCAAAAGAAGACTTACAGTTCATTGGTAAAGATATCCGCTTTATTAAAAAAGGCAAATCGCGATTAAAAGGCAAAAATGAATTTCTTTTTAATAAAGTAATGTTTCAATTAGCATACATTTTTCTTCTTGTTATTTTTATTATTGTAATTATAATTAAGAAAAAATTTATAATGCAAAATCAAAATATTAATTTAATGCGTAATAAAAAAGCAAATATGTATGCACGAAAACGCCTTAAAAAAGCAGAAAATTATGTTAAAGAAAATAGAAAGGAAGAATTTTACGAAGAGCTTGTTAAAGCTTTATGGGGATATCTAGGCGACAAATTATCAATATCAATTGCCGATTTATCGAAAGATAATGTTAACGATAAACTGTTAGAAAAGAATGTTCCTAATGATTTAATAAACAGTTTTATGCAAATTATAGACACTTGCGAATATGCAAGATATGCACCAATTAGCAATTCTTCGCAAATGGATATAGACTTTAAAAAATCGGTTCAGCTAATTTCAAAACTTCAACAATTTTTACGATAATAATAACTTTAAATAGCAAATGCGATGCAAAGAAATATATATATTCTACTATTTACATTATTAATAATTCCGTTAATAAATTACGGACAAGAAAAGGATAGTATTCTCTTAAAAGGAAATGATTTTTATATTTCCGGAAATTATGAGGAAGCAATAAATACATATCAAAAAATTATTGATTCCGGATTTGTTTCCAGCGAACTGTATTTTAATCTGGGAAATGCATATTATAAACAAAAGAAAATTGCTTTTTCAATCTTATATTACGAGAAAGCAAAACAATTAGCACCTAATAATGAAGATATTCGTTATAATCTAAATCTTGCAAATAAGTTAGTTGTAGATAAAATTGAAAAAATTCCTGAATTGATAATTAAAAAGTGGATTCGAAATTTTACAAACTTATTTTCTTCCGATTTATGGGCAATAATTAGTATAACTTGCTTTATTTTTATGTTGTTGGTTATACTTATATACTTATTTACATTAAATATTGCAATTAAAAAATTTACCTTTTGGATTGCTATAATTATGTTCTCTGTAACAGCAACATCGTATATTATATCGTACAAACATAAGAAAGAAATTACTACTCAGAATACAGCAATAATCTTTTCTCCATCGCTTACTGTAAAGAGCTCGCCCGATAATAGTGGTACAGATTTATTTCTTGTTCACGAAGGCACAAAAGTAAATGTTGAAGATAGAATAGGTAATTGGATAGAAATAAAACTAGACGATGGTAATAAAGGTTGGATAGAAATAGAAAATCTAAAATTTATATAAACGAATACTCACAACCGAAAGTTTTTTATAGCAAAGTTTATATACTAACTTGATTCAATCTATAATTTCGTTTACATATTATAAACAAATAAAAAGTGTAAACTATGTTCATTTATCGTACTTATCCCGAGAAAATATTAAATAATAATTTGTCAATAAGTATTTCATCAGGCACCTTGATGTAAAGGATACTCCTTTTGTTTTTATTTTGGAACCTGCAATCCAACAGGTTTTTAAATAAGCATCGAACAAATTAGTTGATGGTTATTTATTTGTTTCATCAGGATTAAAATAGTCTGTTATGTCAGTGGAATAGAATCCGATATAAGGATTAAAATCATTTTGATCAAGAAGGATAATTTCCTGCAATTTATAAATTTCTTGTGCCGGTAACATATTTGTAACAATAAATAATGATACAAATAATAACAAAAAGAGATTGGATTTTTTTAATTTTTTATACTGGCGTATCAGATAAATAAACAGCAATATCAGCAATGAAAAAGAAAGTGCTGTTGCAAAGAAAGTATTTGTTAATGAAATGCCATCAGTTATTATGACTGCCAGAAAAATCAAAACAGTTATTCCCAATAGTATATAATTCTCAATGTATTTAAATTTTAGTGCCCATTTTTTCTTTTTCACAAAAGCAAGTGTTACCATTCCATGCAGCACAAATAAAAATCCAAAAACAAGAGCGTAGATAATTTTTTGAATCTGCGTAAGATCATCATCAGATGATGCAGGAGAGAAAAAGATAGATACGGTTATCAAAAACAACAATGCCAAACCTATAATTTGAAAAGTAACCGTAATTCTAAAGCTGGTGTTTCTCACCTTGCCGTTAGCATACTGTAATTTTTCTGTTTGTAAATGACTTTGACCCTTATTTTCTTTTATCTGTTTTTTCCTCTCGCAAATAAGAGATGAGATAATCAACAACACATCGAATAATACGATTAAGAACCACCAACTGATAGCATTATAGAGTAAAAATCCCATTAATATTCCAATAATGCCAAATATTATGGGGAACAAATGTTTTTTAGCATTATCATATCTCACCATACGAATCTGGAGAAAGGAAAAAATAAGGACAGGAATCGTTACCAGGTAGGATGTTAAAATAATCAATCCCCCAAAAAATGACCAACCGTCACCTTTAAATTGTTGAAAAGCTAAGTAAGCGATATAGAAATTCAGAAGCATTAAAAACACTGACGTCAGATAAGACATCAATAGCAATAAACTGCATCTTTTGGAAGATGTTTTAAATAAATGAAATATATTTTTTATAATAGTTAGCACAAGAATTTACTTATTTTTATAAGCATCAGCAGCTTCAATCGTAATTTTTATAATTCCGCTTTACCTATAACATCTGTGTATTTCTCAATGTTTTTGATGTCTTCTGCTGACAAGTGAGCTTCATTATAGACTTCCCCCGATTCTTTACATGATTTTTTGAACTGTATTGAAATTAGTTAAATCCATAATTTAATAAATGCTTGTTTCTGCAAAAAAAGAGATTTATATTTTCATTTATGCTTGTTTTTGAAAATAAAAAGATATTAGTTGGTCATTTTCTTGTATTAATGCCAACGGTTTGCGGGATTCTACCACCTGTTTCACAGTTCCTCGTTAAAACTTTTACTAAGATAAAACTTAGTTAGCAAACCACCAAACCCCCGCACGTAATTTGAACGCATATTATGGAACGTATTGTTTTTAAATATTGTCAATTCATTTTTCCTATTGAGGTCTAAGTAAAAAAGAATGGTTAACATGACTAAATATAAATAAAACTTGTCATATTGAAAAAATGTAGTATATTTGTGTCAATAAAACTTTACAAATAATCAAATATATTTTACAATGAAAGAAGTTACTTGGAATACACAAATTAAAAAAAATACTAAAAAATTAGCAATCTGGACTATGTTATGGACAAGCTCTATGGCTCTTGCTACTTTTGGTCCAAAGTTTATTTGGGATGAAAATGTAATGCTTAGTGTTCTTGCTGTCATTATAAATGCAGTCATGGGGGTTGGAATGATTTTGATGAACATCAAACACATTAATTCCTTAGATGACCTTCAAAAGAAAATTCAATTAGATGCTATGGGAATTGCGTTAGGAGTAGGAGTCGTTGGAGGATTAAGTTATACAATACTTGATACAACTAATCTTATTACCCAAGATGCTGAAATTTCTTTTCTGGTAATTTTTATTAGTGTTACTTATTTGATTGGTTTATTGATTGGACAAAAGCGTTACAAATGAAAAATAGATTGAAAGTACTTAGAGCAGAACGGGATCTGACTCAGGCAAACCTCGCGAATGAATTGAATGTGTCTAGGCAGACGATTAATGCCATTGAAAAAGGCAAATTCGATCCAAGCTTGCCATTAGCGTTTAAAATGTCGAAACTATTCCAATTACCGATTGAGAAAATTTTTGAAAACGATGAAATGAAGTAACTGTATATAAAAAGGCTTATTTCTCCATGATTTTCCTAATTTTTTAATAAAAATGAATATGGGCTATGAGTAACGACTTAAACAGTTAAGATTTGTAGCCATCATTTTAATTGTACATAACTCCGGTAAAAAAACAATATGTTGCGTAACGGTCCGCGGGTAAGAATTGGCTGGGATTTCCGCCCTGTTTCATTAATAAACTAAAAATATGTTTTAACTGCAAATTCAAACTGTTCAATGAATACCCGTTTGAATACTGTAATATTGTTTTGTTCATAAAATAACAGCATTGCTTTTTTATAATCAACACTATCAACAGTTCTGAAAGAAATTGGACAATGTTTCCGATTTATCAATATCGCATTACTCACTATTCTTGCTGTTCTTTTATTCCCATCCGAAAATGGCTGTATATAAGATATTAAAATTAAGGCTAATAATGATTGCTCAAAAACATTCTCTTTCTTATTAATTAAATTACACATACTTGTTAATGCTTCCTTTATTTGAAATTCATTATCAAGTGGTTTGTAATTTGTCCCTGAAATTCCGACACGTCTTTTGCGAATATTCCTATCAATTCTTAAATCTTTGATAAGTATACTATGAATATCTTCAATCTTTGATAGTGTCAACGGAAACAAATAATCTGGATTATCAATTATAAAGTCCAATGCTTCTTTGTGATTTAATAGCATTGTTGCTTCTTCTTTTGATTTACCTTCAGCAATTTCTTTTTCTTTAATAAGCCTTTCCGTCTCAAGCAATGAATATGTATTACCTTCAATTTGTGATGACTTCCAAGACAAATCAATTGCCAATCGCTCTAATTCTTTATTATATTCATTTTTAGATAACCCAGAAATATTATTGTTATACTCTGCCTGTAATCCTTCTAAAATTGAAACTTCTGAACTTGTAAACAAATCTGTATTAGGCAGTACATTGCTTATTATTGAAAGGTTAAAATTTTCTAATATCTTTCGTTCATCAATTTCTTTTAAGTAGTAATTATTAATATCTATTTTTTCAAATAATTTAAAGTTTTGCGATAATCTATACTTTGTAGCTTTTCCTTTCCCCGCTGAAACAACAAGTTTATTATTAATTAATGATGTTAAAATACGTTTAACTGTTGCTAAACTTTTTCCACTATTAATACCTTCAAGAATATTCGTTGATGAACTATCTTGATTATATTTTAAATATTCTAATATTAACTTTTCAACATTCATTTCTCACTATTTAGCTCACAAATATATAACTTTTAGCTCAAAAACACTAAAAACTGAGCTGTATCCTTTCCTAAAATGAGCTATAACGGTCCCGCGTTAACAATAGTGCGGGATTTTACCCTGTTTCATTATCACCTATTGAACAACATTACTAAGATAATACTTAGTCAGCAAACCACAAAACCCCGCATGCACTATACCATGTGTTGTGCCGTCGTACTTTATTCTAATCATTATTTTTCACTATACTTTTATCAGTCTTTTTATTACCATAAATATCAACATTTTCTGATTTTGAATATTTTTTCCATTCTCTTAATAACTTATTAAATTCATCGTTTTCACAGAACTCAAATCTTTTTAATGCATAATATATTGCTGTTATTGAAACGTCAGTAAATCTTGAACGATGTCGTTTTTGACATTTCGGACACCACATCATTGGTGGTTGAATATTCAATTCTGTACGTATTTGTTTTAATTTTTTATTCAAATCATTCACTAAATAAAAATGTTGTACAATGGAAAGATTTGAACTCCATTTATTTTTTAGAATATCCTTTAACTCTGGAAACCAAGTAGTATGTGCTTGTCCTGCTGGCATAATTATTCAAATTCCTTTTCATTATTTATCTGTTCCATTTTTTCATGTGTTACTCCGCTTGTATATCCAAGAATCATTGCGAAATTTTCATCACTTTTAAATTCATATAAGGCATTTAATTCATTCTCTCGCTTTTTCTTAAATGAGAGTCTTTGCTGTTTAAGAGATTCCAACGACTTACGCAACTGATTTTCGCACTCTTCCGAAATTTTAACTCCAATCATTCTTAATTCCTTAACTGCATATAATTTGTCAATAGAGTACTTTTTTGAATATCCTTTAACAATATTATTTCCTGAATATGTTTTTATCCAATCCTTTGCTGAACGAAGCCTGTATTCTCTTTTTGAAGTTTTTCTCATTTACTAATCTTGATTTCTATATGTCAGAGACTGTTATAATTTCAGTTTTCTTTATGTAAAGTTTTTCTATTTAACCTAATCAAATGGTTCTTTGGGTAAAGCTATTAAATTTTTAAAATATCGTTCATTGTTATATGGCTTGCTAAATTTAAGGACATCAAATAATTCAACAGCTATACATTGTCCAATCATTTGTCTAGTTTCAAAATCATCATATCCATGGTTTCGCAATCTATCATATGCTGCTTTAGTTTCAGGTGGGTCATTATCTCTGAGTTGATTTTTTATTATTTCAAAAATCTGTTCTCTTAATTTTTCATTTGTCTTCATAGTTACAGGGTTTCATTGGTATGCGACAAGTAGTGCGGGGTTTTCCGCCTTGTTTCAGTATCCCCGGTTAATAAAGTTTAAAAGTAGTAAAAAGCTTGCGAACCACACAAAGCCCCCGCATTATCTGTTGAAGCAATGTTAGAGAGCGTAGCTATTTCCATTTTTTCTTTGGATGTTGTCTTGTGTCAAAAAAATTCAATAATACAATCGTGTCATCTTTGATTCTATAGAAAACGGTTATCTGTCTTGAAATTACGAAACTTCTCATATCTTTCTTAACAATTTCAGGTCTTCCAATTTTGGGATGTGTCTTTACATTATCAATGAATTTGCTGACTTTTCGAACAAACTTAATTGCAGAATTAATGCTCCATTCTTCTTGAAGAAATTCAATAGTCTTGTCAAATGATTTTTGCTCTCTTTTAGTCCACTTAATTTTCACAACCAATCTTTATATTTTTTCATTACTGTATCATTGTCCAAGATGTTATCGCCATTTTCACTTTCTTCATACGATAATAGTACTTCTTTCTTCTGTTCTTCTGTTAATGAGTCCCAAGCACTAACTTTAGTTTTTTGAATTAATGCTTTCATTTCATTGTAATATTCTTCAAGCAGATTCTGGCTTTCAATCTGATCGATTAACTTATGAAGACTGGTTTTTAATACTGTTTTATCCATTAATTTTTTTCATAAAGTTACAAAAAAATGATTTCAACTCCAATTCATATTTATCACAACACGATTTTTATTCGTTTATTAAAAAACATATCTACGAATTGCTCTATTTTGATTTGTTACGTTAAATTATTGAACTCGAAATTTTCTTTCACTATGCCCCGTAACGTTCCGCGGGTAAGAATTGTCGGGAATTTCTCCCTGTTTCATTATCCACCATTGAACAACATTACTAAGATAAAATTTAGTCGGCAAACCACAAAACCCCGCATGTAATTTGAACGCATGTTATGTGCAGTTACCTTTTTCCACAAGCAGGATCATACAGATCTCTAAGCTCTTGTTCTATTACCATTCTACCAGATTGTTGCTTATTAGGTGTATATAAGACAGAATATGTAATTGTCCCATCACATTTACGTTTCCAACAGTCTTTTCTGTCATGATTTTCAACACGTGTCTCAACTTCTGAACTTTCTCCAATGTCAATTACGTAATACTTATCATTTTTATAACAATGTATCGCATAAATTCCAGACCTATCTTCAAGATTACTTGTTGTAGTATATGGTCCATTAAATGTATAATTACCTACTGTAATACTCATAATTCATTTTTTTAATTATTTACCAAAATTCTTAAATGTTTTCTCTAAATCTTTAAAAGACTTATCAATGTCTTTTAGGCTCTTTTTTACAGAACCGTCATCCTTCAATTGAATATTGGCTCCGCAATACCTGCATTTAACTTTCTCTTCTCTTGCTGCTTGTTCAATCTTAATGCTGATATTTCTACCACAATTCTCACAAGCAAATTCTAATTTTTCTTTACTAAAATTTAACATTTTACTTCAATTTAAATTAATACTCATTTTATCAAGGGATTGTACTAAGCCAATCCCCTAATTACTAATTTGGTGTTGACCTACGATGTGGTTTCACCTTTACAGTTTTCCCGCCTTGCTTCCTTTTGTAAGGTTTTACAGGAACAATCTTTTTTCCGTCTTTAGTTTTAGACATACATAATTGTTTTATTCCCAATTAAAAGAGTGGGCTATATTTCTCTTTAGGAAATCTGTTTTTGTTTTCTGGAATATTTAACTATTTTTGAAGTCGCAATAAAAATAAAAAACAACCATGGCCAGGTAAAATTTCCTTTGAATTTCCTGGCTATTGTTTTAGTATGCCACAATTATTACGCCTGACATAAGAAATTGACGAAATATTTATTCACACAAGATGTTAATTATCAACATTACATAAAACGCCTGATTATTAGCTCGTTACAATTTACACAAATTAGATTAATACTTTAAATAACAGACCTTTAGGTCTTTTATTATAATGTCATGTTGGCAGAATTGTCAGATATGACAGAAAAAAGGTAATTACAGGTAACGGTCTGCGGGTTTCTCTCCCTGTTTCATTATCCACCATTGAACAACATTACTAAGATAAAATTTAGTCGGCAAACCACAAAACCCCGCTGTTATAAATTGTAGTTATTCGATAAGTATTGTACTAATATAGATTTGATAAGTTTTATTGTCGATAAATGCAACCTTATCAGAGTTCTTAGACCAATCAGGATAAAACTCTCTCAAATAACTCGTGCTTGTCAATTGTTGATGTTCCTTTCCATCCGAAGTACATATGTAAAGCTCTGATAAATATTCAACTCCATCTTCACCACCAGTACTATCAAAATACAATAAATACTTATCATTCGGCGACCATGCAGAAACTATCCCTTGGCTTGCAACAAAATATTCACCACTACCATTAAAATCATAATTGTAATTTCTTCCGTCGTTTTTGGCAATTATAATTCTATCTTCATTATTTGAAACCAAAAGCCCGAAATAAGTACCTTTTTCATGAGTAATCTCAATCTCCTTATCATCAATTTTCCTGTACACTTTATCACTCTTGGTATTGAAATAAACATTATATTTTCCTTGTCTCAAGAATGGTACTCTACCTAAATTGTTAGAACTATTTCTTTTCCTTTTTTGTATTGTGTCAATTTCAATTTGAAAGGGATTCAATTTTATTCTACCCAATTCTATTTCAATTATTGAATTATTTTCACTGCTTTTGTAATAATAAATTTGATTATTATCCAGCCAGTTATATTGACTAAAACGTCCATTCCCAGGTGTAGTCGACAAATTAACTTCAATATTTTGTTCTATATCAATGTAAATTAAAGTGTCTCTATTTCGGGAAGTTAAAATTTTGGTTCCATCAGGAGATATCTTAGGTTCAGAATATCTCGAAACATTATCTGAGACCATTTTAATATCAAACAAATGAGCTTTAAAATTATTTTGTCCAAATGCTCCATAAGTTGCAAGCATTATTAATAAAACACTTAGTTTCTTCACTGTTTTCATTAGAATAACTATGTTCGTTAAGATACATCCTTTACAAAAGTTAAAGGTTAGACTTTACACTAAATTAGTCTCTAACCTTATTGATGTTTATTTTTATTCATAATCTTTCAGCTTAACAACTTATTGCCCAATGCCTTATATGCATTGTTGTGGGCTATAATTCTCTATTAAAACATTAATAACTAATTCTAATTCAAAGGTTATATTTTCTAATAAAACAATTTCTTCTTCTTTAATGTTTCTATAATTATGAACGACTAGATTTCTAACATCATAAATTAAGTCGCCTAGATGGTCTTTGCTATCAGGTGAATAAGTTTCTAATAAGGTTATACAATCTCGTTTTAAATCAATTTTAATACTTTCTAGCTCTGATGAACTAAATTTATTTAAACATTCGAAAATAAATCTAATATTTTCTCTTTCTTTTTTTAGTTCATAAATTTTTTCAAAGAAATCATTTTTCTGTAAAATTCCTTTTTGGTAATTTTCAATTAGTGTTTCAAAATTATATTCAAAACTTTCCCCAATGAAATGTTCTATAACTTGATATAATATATGAAATCTAATTAAATGATGGTCTATTGTTTTTAAATATTTCAAGTATAAATGTTTGAAAAAAAATAGTTTTGTTAAATCCCTTTTAGATTTTTTTAGATTTAATCTAACATTACCACGCCTTTTTAATGCAAAATCTTTATTAATTTTAAATGATGCTGTTAGTTTATGTTCATTTCTTAAATAATAACCAAAACTTGCTAAGGTTGGAAGATAGTTTTCAATTTTAAAGTCATCAATATTTTTTAATTGTTTTTTTGAAAGAATTAATATGATGGCATTATTTGAATATATATCGCTTATTGATAATTTATTTATATCTATCCCGACTTTATAATCAATGCTGTCAGATAAAATTAATTTTCGAAATGCAACATACTTATACCTATTTAAATGTTCATTATCTGCGAAATTATTATCATTACTTTCTAAAATAGTAATTGGGAAAAGCCATCCTAACCTAATATCTTTTTCGACATCATATACTTGAAATACATCATTTTCAGCATCTAAATAATTATTTTCAAATATAAATAGTTCATAATCATTTTCTAAGTAATCGGTATATACTTTTGGTATATATTCAAAAATAATTTCTTGTTTTTCATCTGTGCTGCAAAGTCTAAAATACTTAACACTATCGTCTGATATAAAAGATAGCTTTCTTAAAAGTTGATGATTTTGTATGATTGCCATATATTCTTTTTTATTGTGTTTTACGTAAATAAGTAGAATATGCTTCGTCAATAGCTTTATCTAAGTCTAAGAAAGCTTCACTTTTTTTGTCAAATAATTCTCTAAATAAAAAATGAAAAAACATCCTTTGGTCATTACCTATTTTTTTGGCAATAATTCTAATTTGGTCTAATTTGATTATTAATTTATTTAAAGTATTTGAACTATCATTAAAATTTACACTGTCAATTAATTTATTTACTGAATTAATGTTTTCCAAAACAGTAAAGTCAATTAATTTACCTAATGCAGAGCCAAATCCTGTCATAACTTGTGATTTGGAAAATATTTTTTGGGCATTTTTACCAAAAGGCAAACTTGATAATTCTCTTTCTATTTCATTGTTGTTAAATTCCCAATTATTTGATTTAGAAATGAAAGTTTCAACAAGATGGTGGAATGATTTAAGATAATCAACAAAAATATCTCTATCTTGATTTTCGGCTGATAATTTCTCCAAAGTTTCAATATTTTCCAGAATTTCACTTCTGTCAATAGATAAATATTTTCGTTCAACATAAGAATTGAAACCTTCAATAATTTCTTTAAACTTATACTCCCCAATTCGTCTAGGGGTTTTATCGTCTGCTTCAAGCAATAATTGTATATCGTCAACTTTATGAGTTAAATAATCAGAATATAGAATTTCTATTTGGTGTCTTATTGACATAGGGGTCTGCCCGGTGTTCAATGTTAACATTCTATATAAAATACCTAGTTTATTTATTCCCACATATATTTCAATTCTAATTTTTCCTTTTTTAACTTTCTCTAAACTTTCTCCATCCCCAGTTTTTTCAAGTTCTTTTATTAAATCTCGAATAGTATATGTTCGCTGTAATCCATCTAAAATTATTAAATCTTCTAAGTGGTCATTTATACTTTTTATTATTTTCTCATTACCTGTATCCTTAATGTTTAAATCAATGCCTTTTGTAGACAATGCTAAAACTATTGGTGGAATTATACATCCTATTTTTAAATCATTTTTTAAAAGTCTGTAAACGGTAGAAGAAGATTTGACCCTTCTTCTCTGAAACTGGTTTTTATCAATTATTTTTTGAGAAAGTTCAAAATAATCTTCAATTGTTATTTCAAGCAGAATATTATAAGCTTGAATTCTATTGTCAAATAATTTGTTTAATATTTTCATA
>Ga0190306_1000153_pt1 | contig 26514 bp, 20 predicted proteins | sample 48700734_MG_FD_161657 | JGI IMG/M metagenome (GOLD analysis project Ga0190306, IMG submission 161657) | Hydrothermal vent sediment bacterial communities from Southern Trench, Guaymas Basin, Mexico - 4870-07-3-4_MG | ecosystem: Environmental > Aquatic > Marine > Hydrothermal vents > Sediment ... | reverse complement strand
CCTTTTGTTATTTGGTTTGATTTTAGGCTGTCTTTACATCATCCCATATACGTGTATGAGACAGATTATAAAAGAATATCTAACAAACAGATGTCTCGATTTTACTGCCTTGCGCTCAACAAAGTAGCTATGCTGGCATGCCTTACAAATGCGCGTTAGCTGTTCGAATGTGTACCTAATTCTGTTGTATATGCATCCTGTGCTTGCCGAAGGATTAGTCAACTAATTCAGCCTGTTCATCAAACAGTTTGCCGAGCTTAATCAAAACGGTACAACTATTGAACCTGCTATATAGTATATATTAGATAGGAGATATATCAAAATTATAGATATTAATCATTTATCTTCCTAAATAGTATGTATTTTTGCACTTAATTATTAAATTTGTTGATACACAGCAAATATTAGAATTATGGATAAAATAGAGAAAAATATAGAAGGGAAGAAGAGATGGATTGTTCCTAAATTATTAAAATTGGACCAGAAAGATACTGAAGGAGGGGTGGGTTCTTTTCCAGAAACAGCTTATGGTTCTTTACCAAGTTAATTTTTAAAATTAGAATAATGAAAAAAACACTGAAATTATATTTATTATTAATTTTAGTAATTATATTAAAATTAAATACTTATTCGCAGAATTGGGATATATCAAATAATATTTCAAGTGATACTGATGTCCGTTTATATGAAAATATAGTTGATAAAAACAATAATAATTATTTTACTGGTATATATAGAGGAAGCATAGATACAATTACTTCTAAAGGGAATTTCGATTTATTTGTTGGAAAATATAATGATGAGTTTCAGCTTGAATGGATTAAAAGTATAGGAGGAAGTTTAATGGATTTTAATACTAAGATTGTATTAGATACTATTAATAATTTTCTTTATCAGGTAGGAGGATTTCAAGATACTTGTACTTTTTCGAATAACGATACTTTAATAAGTTCAGATGCATACGATGTTTTTTTAAATAAGTACGATTTGAATGGAAATTTAATTTGGGAAAAGCATTTTTGTAAAGGTCCTGGGAATCAAAGACCAACTGCAATTGATATCGATAAAGATAATAATATTATTCTTGCAGGGCAATATGCCGATTCTGCAATATTTAGTACCGATACTTTAGTAAATCCCGGAGCCAACTTATTTATTTCGAAATTCGATACCGATGGAAATATAATATGGAATAAAAGTATTGCTTGTGAAAGTCCTGCTACTCAAATTACTGCCTTAAAAGCTTATTCCGATGGATATTATTTTGATGGATATTTTCGTGATGATTTTTTTCTTGATGTTGGAACTATTACAGGTACTGCACCATTAAAATCGGATATATTTTTATATAAAACCAATTTTGATGGTGCCGGACAATGGGCACGACGATCGTATGGCTCTTTGCATGATGTTACCGGTACTATTACTCAAGATAAATATGGCAATATTTACTTTACAGGATATTTCGATAGCGACGAATTAACTGTAGATTCTACTGCAAGTGAGGTTTCGAATAAGGTATTATATAATCAAGGCGATTTCGATTTTTTTATTATGAAATATAATAGAAACGGGAATCTTATTTGGTCGAAATCTTATGGTAATACAGGAAGAGATTATTGCATAAAAATTAAAGAGAATAATAATTTATTATATTTAGGTGGTTATTATACCGATACCATTAATTTAGGTAACGACACACTAACTTCTTCAAGTACTGCCGATAGAAATCTTTTTGTTTCTACTTTCGATTTGAATGGGAATGCTATAAAGTCGTCATCAATGGGAAATTCTGATGGTAATGAAACTGTTCAGGCAATTGATATAAATAATAATGGAGAAGCAATTGTTGGAGGAAATTTTTCTTCTTCCCAAATTACTTTTGGAGATAGTACTTATTATAATAGTGAGGGTTTATTTGATTCTTATATTGCAAAATATAATTCCGAATTAGCTGCATCTTTTACACAAACAAAAAATATAACTTGTAATTCGGGTTCCGATGGAGAACTTACAGTTACTCCTTATTTCGGAACAGCTCCATATACTTACGATTGGAGTCATAATCCTAGTTTAAGCGATTCTACAGCTACAGGCTTAACAGCAGGTAATTATTCTGTAACTGTTACCGATGGTGTAGATTCTACTTCTACAATAAGTGTTACCTTAATAGAGCCCGATGTTTTTCTTTTTAGTCCGGTAATTACTAATGTAGCTACTTGTAGTTATTCTACCGAAGGAGCTATTAATTTGAATACTACAGGAGGAAATGGCGGTAACGAATATGTATGGGAACAATCTAATGGTGGTTATGGTGTCGAATATTCTACCGAAGACCAGAATAGTCTGAAAATTGGAACTTATACAGTTACTGTTACCGACAATAAATCGTGTACTGCCGATACCTCAATTAATATTACAGGTCCTGCAGCAATTACATTTGGAGCTTCTGTTGTTACCGATTATAATGGAGCGGGTAGCGAAGGAGCAATAGATTTAGAAATTGCAGGCGGAATAGGTACTCCTTCGGCATATACTGCTGATTGGACCGGCCCCGATGGATATACAGCAAGTACTCAGGATATAAATACTCTCGAAGCAGGAAATTATAATGTTACTGCTACCGATAATAATTTATGTACTGCCGATACTTCTTTTAATGTAATAAATAAGGATATTTTTTATGCTTATATTTCTTCTAAGAAAAATGCTTGTAAAAATGTTGCCGATGGTAGAGCTACAGTTAGTTATTACTCACCTGTAGGGAATACCGATATATCTTATTTGTGGGATGCAAATGCCGCTAATCAGACAAGTGCCACTGCAATAAATCTTGCCGGAGGAAATTATTATAAAGTTACTGTTACCGATAATGTTTCTTCAGACGAATCTATTGATAGTGTTTTTATTGAACAATTGGCATATGATTTTGCAGGAACTTTAGCAGGCACCGAAAATCTAAATTGTAAAGAGGATAATGATGGATATATCAATTTAACAATAAATACCGAAGGAGAATTACCATATACATATTCATGGAATACAGGAGCCGAAACTCAGGACTTATCGGGTTTAATAGCAGGGAATTATAATGTTACGGTTGTCGATAATAACGAATGCCAATTTATTACTCCTACATGGACAATAAACGAACCTGATTTTGCCTTATCGGCAAGTGTTAGTGTTGTTAGCGAGCCTCTTTGTTATGGCGATATGAATGGAGAATTGAGAGTGGATGCTGCCGGAGGAAAAGGTACATATACTTATCAGTGGGACGATCCTGCATTTCAGACTACTCAAAATGCCAATCTCTTAGAAGCTGGGTATTATAATGTTAGTGTCGAAGATTATAAAGGCTGTAAAGCAAGTGCCGGAATATACCTTAATCAACCTGAGAGTATAAGTATTAATGAAACTATTACCGATGTTAAGTGTTTTAATGGGAATGATGGTTCTATTCAGCTTGAGGTAAGCGGTGGAACTCCCGATTTCGATTATTTCTGGGAAACAACAGATGGAGCAGGACTTGTAATTACCGATAAGAATCAGAGTGCTCTTGAGCAAGGAACATATAGTTTTACTGCAACAGATGCTCATAATTGTATTTTATCAAAAAATATCGTAGTATCGCAACCTGCCAGTGCAATAGGTATTACTGTTGAAGATAAAACCGACATAGCAAATTGTTATGGCGATAATACAGGAGAGATTGCTGTTAATGCCACAGGTGGAACAGGAGTATTAACATACACCTTGAATCCCGGAGCTTCTCAAACAAACGGAACAGGGGATTTTGCTGGTTTGCTTGCCGGAACTTATTCTGTTGATGTTACAGATGAAAATAATTGTGGTCCCGAAACTAGTTCAACATTGATTATTAATGAGCCTGGCGAAATTGAGATAACAGTTTCTGATTCGAGTAATGTGCTTTGTAATGGAGGAAATAACGGAAGCATAAACATCAGTGTAACAGGAGGTACAGTAGTATCAGATTATATTTTTAATTGGGAAACAAGCGACGGTTCCGGACTTGTTGCTGCTGATGAAGATCAAACAGGATTAACTGCAGGAACATATGCAGTTACAGTAACAGACGATAATGCTTGTGAGAAAACATTGAGTATCGTGCTTAGCGAACCCGAAGTATTGGCTATCGATTCAGAAAGTCATACCGATGCTACTACAATTGGAGGTTCTGATGGAACAATAACAATTAAAGCGTCAGGAGGAACTGAACCTATTAGTTATATTTTAACCCCTGGAGATAAGACAAATCAAACGGGTTTGTTTGTAGGTTTATCTGTAGGAGAATATACTGTTGAGGTTATAGATGTTAATTCATGTGGCCCCATAACTACAAGTGCTATAACAATTAAAGAATCTGTTGGAATTGAAGATATTCTTAAATCTAAAGCTTTTCAGATATATCCAAATCCGGCGAACGATAAGTTATTTGTCGAGATAGCTGAAGAAATAAATGGGAAATATAATTTGCAAATTATTAGCATTTCCGGACAGGTAGTAAAGAATTTAACTTTATATAGTAATAAACAAGAGCTTGATATTTCTTCTATCGCAAAAGGAATATATTTTGTTAAGATTAGTTCCGATAATATTTCTGACGAACAGAAGTTAATTATTCAATAAAATTAGTTTAAGATTAATTATTAAGGCTTCTTTTTGAAGCCTTTTTTTTATCTTTGAACTTTTAATATATTAATCAGATGAAAAATCATTGGAAATAGATAGCTAGAATTTATTATATAAATAGTATTTCGTACTTAAAATGTCTAAAAAATGGATGTCCTATTAATTGGTTCGGGAGGGAGAGAGAATGCTTTAGCATGGAAAATAGCACAAAGTAGAATTCTCGATAAATTATATATTGCTCCCGGTAATGCAGGAACACAAGAATTTGGCGAAAATATTAAGTTGAATATTAATAATTTCGATGAGATTAAAGAATTTGTTATCTCAAAAGAAATTAATCTGCTTATTGTAGGTCCCGAACAGCCTTTAGTTAACGGAATACACGATTATTTTTTATCGGATGATGAAATAAGTAATATTCCTGTAATTGGTCCGCAAAAATATGCTGCACAATTAGAAGGAAGCAAGGATTTTGCTAAAGATTTTATGAAAAGGCATAATATCCCAACAGCTGCTTATGATACTTTTTGTAAAGATAATATCGAAGCCGGAATAAAATTTCTAAAGACCTTAAAAGCTCCTTATGTTTTGAAAGCCGATGGATTGGCAGCCGGTAAAGGGGTATTGATTTTAGATGATTTACATGAGGCAGAAAAATCCTTAAGAGAAATGTTAAATGGAAAATTTGGAGATGCAAGTAATAAGGTTGTTATCGAAGAGTTTTTAGATGGTATAGAATTGTCAGTCTTTGTATTAACCGATGGAGAGTCGTATAAATTATTACCCGAGGCAAAAGATTATAAACGTATTGGCGAAAGCGATACAGGTTTAAATACCGGTGGTATGGGTGCTGTTTCTCCTGTTCCATTTGCCAATAAAGAATTTCTTAAGAAAGTTGAAGAAAAAATTATTATTCCAACAATTACAGGATTTAAAAAAGATAATATTCAATACAAAGGATTTGTATTTTTTGGACTTATGAAAGTAGGTAACGAACCATACGTAATCGAATATAATGTTAGATTAGGAGATCCGGAAACGGAAGTAATAATTCCAAGAATGGAGTGTGATATTTTAGAAGTGTTTAAATTATTATCGGAAGGGAATTTAAATAAGTCAGAAATAGGTATTAGTAAAAAATCTGTTTGTACTGTTATGCTTGTTTCCGGAGGGTATCCTGAAGACTATGAGAAATATAAAGAAATAATGAATCTAGATAAAGTAGAAGATAGTATATTCTTTCATGCCGGAACAAAGAGAGATAAGGGTAAGATAATTACCAATGGGGGAAGAGTAATAGCTGTAAGTTCTGTTGCTGAAAATCTTGCCGATGCTCTTAAGATATGTTATAGAAATGCCGATATTATAGAATTCGAGAAAAAATACTATAGAAAAGATATAGGATTTGATTTAAAATAAAAAAGTAATGATTTTAAAAATCTTAAAAAGTAACAGTCCTGTTATTATATTTTATTATATAGTTATTAGTATTTTATTATGGTTATTTACTTTTATTAATTATCATGATATAGTAGTTGGTTTTGATACTTATCAAATGCCATTTTATAAATTGCTGTTGCGTTTGCTTAATCCTGAAAGTATATTAACATTAATATTTTCTTTATTAATGGTTATCATTCAAGGATTATTACTAGTGCGATTAAATCAGAAACATATAATTATTAATAAGAGAACTTATCTTCCTGCCATAATATTTGTAATAATAGTAAGTAGCAATATTTCGTATCAACAGATAAATCCAATGATATTTGCTAATTTATTTTTGATATTAATAATCGATAATATTTATAGTATATATAGAGAAGATTATATATTAAACAAACTTTATATTACCGGTTTTTATGTTGCTGTTGCCAGTCTTTTTTATTTTCCATATATATTTTTATTTTTATTAATATGGATATCATTATTAATATTTAAGACTTTTTCGGGGAGAGAATGGTTTGTTCCTATTCTTGGTTTGCTAACTCCTTATTTGTTCTTATTTGTTTATTTGTTTCTTGTCGATGATTTGAATTATTTAATCGAGCCATTAGAAAGAAATTTTAATTTTGACTTTGCACTTAAAAGTATTTCATTCTCAAATATATTATTTTATAGCTATCTTGGTTTATTAATTTTAATTTCGAGTTTGTCTATTCTTAGAAAATTGCCAAATAAAAAAATAAAAATTCGAAAATACTTTAAAGTTAATTGGTGGTTTTTTATAATTGGAATTTCAATTTTTTTATTTTTAGATAAGGTTTCTTACGAGATAATGTATTTGCTTGCAATTCCATCGTCGTTTTTAATAACAGAATATTTTTATATGATTAGAAGCAAGATTTATGCTGATATTTTGTTTTTTTTACTATTTAGTGGTATCGTGTTTATTCAAATATCGCATTTTTTATAAGTGTTTAATGTTATACAAATAGATTTTTTATAATATAGCAACAAGTTTCTCGAAACCGATATAAAATAGTGTATAATATTATAAAAAAGGCAAACCCGAATGATTATTGTTTTAGGTTTGCTTTTTTATATAAATGGGATAATGTATCTTAAAATGCTTCTACAAGAGATAATAGAGTAAGTGCTAATCCTTTTTTACCATCTTTAAATCTTACAAAGATATGATATACTCCTGTTTTCGAACATTTAAAATTAAAAGAAGGATAATATTTTCCTGTAGCAACTTGGTATGATGTTCCAAGTATTCTATTATTATCGTATAAATTTACAATAGCTTTGCCGGAGAAATCTTTTGAATTACAAATTGAAAATTTGTACATAATATTTTTCTGAAGCAAAATGGAATATTTTGCTGTAGGGGGTTCTTCTCCGATTTTTGCTTCTTCAAGTTTAATTTCAAAATCTTTCAGATATGTCGCATCTCCTGCTATCATTCCACAAATATCAATTAATTCTTGACCCGATTGAGCTTTTGATACTGATTGAGTCCCAAAAGAAAATATAACAATAAGAACAAAAATATATAGTGAGTTTCTCATATTATAGATTTATTATTTTATTTCTTATTTCGTTGATTTTTTCTATAATCTTAAACATCTGCATATCGCTAATTTGAACCATGCTTTTGTCTGTTTGTTCAATCATCAATGTCCCGTTAACCTCTATCGATTTAGGTTCACCTTTTTCGTATGTAATAATTACATCTTTATATAAATTTTGAATTTCTTTAAGGTCTGTAATTAATAATTTAAATTTTGGGTCTTTTTCGTAGTTTTTTAATATTAACATTAAATTACTAAGAATAATTTTTTGTTCTCCTATTTTTTCTTTTAATTCGGGAGTTGGCGATTCTGTTGCTACTTGCCCTGCTAAGTAAAGACCTTCAATCCACACCCCGGTAACTATCAACGAACTTAAATTACTTCTTTTGTTCTCTCGCAAATATCGGTCCATTTGATTAAAACTATAAACAGAAATGTACATTAATGAATCTAAATTCTGATTACTTGTTGCTAAACGTTTTAAAGTAGTAAAATCAAAAAACTGACCAACATGTATTCCATCTGCAAGTTTTTTTATTGCAGATATGTAATTTATAACAGATGAGGTTTTATTGTACATATTTAGATAGCCTAAATCGGCACCAAAAATTCCTAAACTTATAGCTTTTTTAAATTTTGTATTGTAAGTATCAACATTGTCGGTTGTAGCTAAATAATTTTTTGAAAATGGAATTCCTAAACTTTTAATTAATGCTGACATTTCAACAGGAGAAGAGACATTCTGAACGATATCTGTCATGGCTTGTTCCGAAATTTCAAGATCTCCATCATAAATAACAGAGTCGGGAATCTCAAACTCTGTTGAGTAATCGTTATCGTTTTTATTTTGCTTACAGGCTGAAATGGTTAATATTAACAGCAGAAAGTATAATGTGTTTTTAATCATAATCGAATAATTAATTTGTTGATATACTACAAAGTTAATATATCTTATAAATATATGAAAATAATATTTTAATTTGAAATTTTATTTTTTTAGTTTTGTTTTTTCTAATAGCGATAAAAGTTTTTTTAAACAATCAAAATATAAGGTTACATATAATATAAAAGTAAGAAACCAAATAACTGAGATGTTGAACCCAAATGTACCCCAGTATCTACCAAGAAAATATTTCCTTGGAGCTAAGAAGTGAGAACGGAAATTTAAGAAGCCATTAGGGTCAGGATCTTGAAATATGGGATCAATCTGTTGCACTAACTCGTTCTTATATTGAAGAATTTTATTTTTTTCAAGAACTTTCTTAACTTGATCGCTGATACTTTCGTTATGATATGCATTACGTTTACTATTATATAACTTTTTGTTTTTTCGTACTAAATAGTTAACAATATTATCTTTTTCTGAAGTGGCTTTTTGAAATCTCGTGTTATAATAGGTCTCAAGTTTTTCAATATAGTCAAATGCCTTTGATATAACGATGTCATTAACTAATGCAGTGTCTAGTTGATGAATAGATTCAAATTGTATATTTGTTTTGTTTTGTGTTTTTTTTATTTCGTTTTTTAGTAATTGTAAATTATTTGTTATTGTTTTTGTTACTTCTTTATCTTGATTAAATCTATAATAGTTATCTTTAATATATTCTAATCGGCTTTTTAACTCGGGTAAATAATATACATTTTTAAAATCGGCATTACTTTCTCTTTTTTCTATTTCGTAAAAAGTTTTTTCGAATTTGTTATTTTTAAATTGATTTACAATTAATGCTTCATACGACCATTTTGTTGGTATTATTTCTGCAATTAATGGGACCTTATCAATACTTCCTATTTTACTGTTTAGTTTATTGAATGGAAACATTGCTCCACTTAAAGTCATCATCGGAATCATCAGCATTGGAATAAGAATATATATTGTAACTGCAGAGTTAAATGAAGCCGATATGTTTAGTCCCATCAAATTGGCAAATGCAGCAGTTGTAAATAGTGCAAGCCAATATTCGAATGTCATACCATAAATACCTAAAATATTATTAGCTATTAATACAAAGAGAATCGATTGTACAGCCGAGATAAAGAATAATATAATAACTTTTGAAATAAGATAACTACTACGGCTAAGATTTAGAAAGGCTTCTCGTTTTAATATTTTTCTGTCGCGAAAAATTTCTTCGGCACTAACGGTTAAACCTAAGAATAATGCAACAATTAGGGCCATGAAGATGTAAATAGGAATATTTTCGTTTTCGCGAAAAATATAAATTTTTGAATTAGGATCGGCTATGTACCTGATAATGTATGATAATACAAGTCCTAATATGGGTGCTTCAAGTAAGTTTAGGGCTATATATTGTTTGTTGCTTATTTTCGATAAGAAATCGCGGATTGTATATATTTTGAGTTGAGAAAACCATGAAGGAATCTGCAATGAAGAAGGAGGGTTTTGTTTTACTTCATTAACTTCTTTGAGTTTAATATTGTTGTTATAGTACTCGTTCCATTTTTTTGCAGAGGTCTTTCTTTTTTGCGTGTATTCTCCGTATTCGTCAACTACTTTAGCTTCTATAATATTGAAGATTAGTTCGGGATTAACATTCCCGCAAGTAGGACATTCTCCGACTTCACTATTTATTTGTGCATCAATTTTCTTAAAATACGTTACTGCTTCTACCGGATTTCCATAATAAATTTGATACCCTCCAGAATCTAGGATCATCATATTATCAAACATCTTATATATTTCAGATGATGGTTGATGAATAACAACAAATATTAATTTGCCTTTAAGAACTAATTCTCTTAATAAATCCATTACATTTTCCGAGTCTCTCGAAGAAAGTCCCGACGTAGGTTCATCAACAAAAAGAATAGATGGTTCTCTTATTAGTTCTAAAGCAATATTTAGTCGTTTTCTTTGCCCTCCACTAATTAGTTTATTTAGGGGAGAACCTACCTTTAAATCTTTCCGGTCGTAAAGACCTAAATTAATAAGTGTTTTATTTACTAATTCAGTAATTTCAGTATCAGATTTATCGTCGAAACAAAATTTTGCATTATAGTATAGATTTTGAAATACAGTAAGTTCTTCAATCAATAAATCGTCTTGAGGAATATATCCAATTATACCTTTCAGATTCTCTTTTTCTGTATGAAGATTATTTCCATTTATTGTAATTTTCCCGATTGAAGGAGTTTCTAAACCACATAAAACATTTAAAAGAGTGGTTTTCCCTGCCCCGCTGGCACCCATTAAACCAATTAATCGGCCTTGTTCTTCAGAAAAGTTAATATTCTGTAAGCCTTTTACTCCATTCGGAAATTTAAATTCTAAATTTTTAGCTGTATAAGATATTTTTATTTGAGAAGCATCTGCCAAATAATGTGCAACAATATCGCTATAATAAATAGGTTTGCCTTTTGGTAATTTTATAGATGCCCCATTGGCAAAGAGATATATTTTTTTATTATTTAAAGGAAGTCCATTAAGGAATATTTCTTTGTTTCCGGCATATCGTAGAAAATATAAATCAACACTATGAATTCTTAATATAAGAATATTGTCGTCGAGATCTTCTGTAATAATATGTTTGCAATTTTCGTATTCCGTATTTTTGTCGTTAATAATTAATAGTTCAGAATTATTGAATTTAGAAATATCATTATTAATGACAAAATTTTCTATACTTAGAAACTCATTATTTGATAATTTAAAAACTTCGGCTACAGTATTAATAATAGCCATTCGTTGTTCTGAAAATTTTCTGTCGGCATTAATTAATTCAAATAAACGTACTAAAACAATTACTTTTTGTTTTTGGGTAAGAGTTTTGTTAATTTTTTTACAAATACCTAATATTCGTACAGAATCTTTAACAGAAGTAAGTTTTTTCTTATTTTTTTCTTTCTCCGGTTTTTTTTCTCCTGTAAGTCCGGCTTTATCGTCGAATAAAGCAATATATTCGCTAATTGCATCATCGTTAATTTGTTGAGCTAGGAAGTTGATTACGAAATCCCGTTCAGTTATTTCAACACCATCATCTTGTTTTGCAATAATAGCAAATAATTGCATTAGAGCTTTTAATATTTCCTCACTCATAATTTAAAAGATTTTGTTTTACAAGAAAAACTATAAAGTATAACTTACTTGTTCAAATGGAATGTCAACAATATCGGCATATTCTTCTCCGGCTTCTTCCATATCTTCATCATCTTCGGGGAAATACCATTTTATTAATATTTCTTTTCCGTTCTCATGCATTTCTTCTAGTTTCATAAGAATATCTAAGATAAGTTTTGATGAAGCTGTATTGAAATATACTAGTTTAAATGCAAAAACTGTTTTTTCATTTGCTTCTTCTGCATAATCGTCTAACCAATTAAGAATTGGTTCGTAAAATGTTGTTACGTCTTCCGGGAGAGATCTGCCTGAAATTTCAAAAATATCATTGTCTTTATCTAGAATAATGTCAGGAGTATCATCTGTTCCTTTTATTTTTATAACTTCCATAATTGTTTAATTTATACGTTTCTTGAAATTGAAGATGTTAATAAGAAAAATGAACTTTCTTCGTCTATTGGAAGAAAATGAAATTCTAGTTTATTGCCGGTTTTTCTTGCAATATCTATAAATCCAAGTCCTGCCCCTCCTTTATCAGAGAGATGACCTTCTTTCATCTGTGTTTTGTAAAGTTCTTTTAAGCCTTCTTTATCGAGACTATTAATATTATCGAGCATTTTTGTTAGCTCATCAATTTTATTGTTTTCTATTACATTTCCGGTAGTAACATGGTACCCACTTTTGCTTTTACTTACCATAAAAATGCCTCTTCCTGCAAAAAGAAAATTGTCAGTGCCAAAGGCATCTGCGTGCTTACTAATGTTTTGTAAGCATTCTACCATTACATGAAAAACTTTTTTTTGTACGTTATTCGATTCAGAATCTTTTGCCATGTTCGATTCGGTAAGAGATGTGAATGCTTTTGTAATTTGATGAGTTATTTCTCCCTCATACACCAGAGTTATTTCATGAGCTTTCATCGACCGATAAAAGTCATAAACAAATTCTAAAAAACCTTTAACATTATTTTTATCCATAGTGTGCAAAATTAGTATTATAAAAATAATTAAATAATTAAAATTCAATTCCTATTAATAAGACATCATCTATTTGTTTTTTGTCTTTCTTCCATTTATCAAAATCGTTTGAGAAAAAATTAGAAAACTGTTGCATTGATAAATCTTTATTTTCTAAGATAATTTCTCGTATTCTTCGTGGAGAATATTTTTTCCCTTCAGTACCTCCAATTTGATCTGGGAGTCCATCTGAAAAGAAGAAGATTTTATCTCCTTTTATAATTTTTATATCGTGAGTAACAAAATCTTTTTCGGCTTTCTTTTTATGAGGAATACCTCCAATAGCTTTTCTGTTTCCTTTATATTGTGTTAGTTCGCCATTGCGTAGTAAGTATAGTGGGCGATGTGCTCCGGAATATTGCAGATTATTTTTCTTTAAATTTATTTTGCAGAGGGCAATATCCATTCCATCACGTGCTTTAGCGTCTACTCTGTCTTGTTTTAAGGTTGTTCGTACACCGTAATGTAAGTTGTCTAATATTTGTCCTGCAGTATATTCTCTGTCGTGATCTACAATATTATTTAATTGGAAATATCCGATAAATGAAAGAAGAGCTCCGGGAACTCCATGTCCGGTACAATCAACAGCTGAGACATATAAGATGTCGTTTTTTTTAAAAAACCATGGAAAATCTCCACTTACTTTATCTCGTGGTAAATAAAAGATAAACGATTTGGGAAGATATTCCTGTATTATTGCTGTGCTAGGGAGTATCGATGATTGTATTCGTTGAGAGTAATTTATACTTTCATTTATTTTTCTGTTTTTATCTTTAATTTCTAGTTCTATTTTTTTAGCTTCGGTAATATCATGACCTACAAACAAGATTGTTTCTAGTTCGTTTTCGTTAAATTCAGGAATAGCATTAAAAGTCATTATTCGATTTTCTTTTGCTGCTGTTTCAAATGCCAATTCTTTAATAATTTTTTGATTTGTTTTTCTGACATTTTTAATCGTTTCTTTAAAAAAAATTAGTAATTCTTCATTAATACCAACTTCGTTTATATGAATATTTATTAAATCTTGGGGGTTTAAGCCAAGATAAGTGTTAATAATAGGGTTTGCATAAAAGAATTGACCTTTTGTATTAAGACGAATGATAAGGTCGGGACTATTTTCAGATAATGCTTGCATCTTACTTTTCATTCTTTCTTCTTTCTCGGCTCTTTTTCTTTCTGTAATATCTTGCGAGTTAAGTAGTATTCCGTTTATTGCAGGGTCGTGAAGTAAATTTTTTCCTGTTGTTTCGATATATATTTTTTTACCGTTTTTCTTGATATAAGTATATTGTATTGTTATTGATTCTGAAGGATTGTTTATTAACTTCTCAAACATTTCGCTCATTGCGGCTTCGCCTTTTGCTGTTAACCTGTCTAGATCTTTTCCGTTTTTCATTTCTTCGGTAGAATATCCAAGTATTTTTTGTACTGAAGGACTTTGATATGTGAGTTTAAGTTCTTTGTCGTATATCGATATTATTTCTGATGCATTTTCGAGAAGTGAGTATAAACGTTTTTGGGCAAGACCAACTTCTTTAATTTGTGTTTCAAGATTTTTATTTGAGATTTCTAGTTCTTCTTGAGTAGAACGCATCTCTTCGGCGTTTTGTCTTAATTCTTCTTCGTTTTCTTTAAGTTCATGAGTCATCTGCTGAGATTCTTGTAATAAGTTCTCAGTTTTGTTATTCATTTTTAAATTGTATAGAGTACGAGCAATTATTTCGCCGAGTTCTTTTAAAAAGTCTATTGTAAGATTAGGTATTAGTTTATCGATACTTGCGAATTCAATAATTCCTTGCAATTTTTCTTCTGTAATTAGAGGAATTATTAAAAGAGAATTTGGTTTCTTATCTCCAAGAATTCCGGATGTTATACTGACGTAATTTTCCGGTATTTCTGTTCTGTAAATTATGTCTTTTTCGTAGGCGCATTGTCCGATTAATCCTTGTCCGATAATAAATTCTTGATTTACATATCTTTTTCTATTATAGGCATAAGTTGCAATGTTTATTAATTTTTTATCTTCTTCTTCGAAAATATAAAACGACCCTTGAATAACATCTATGTACTTAGTTAGTTTAACAATAACCTCGTATGCTAATTTATCTATTTGATTGTGTTTTCTAAGAATATCTGAAATTATATCTTTTCCTTCTGCTATCCAATTTTGCTCTTTTTCTTTTCTATTGTTTGAGACAAGATTATCTCTCATAACTATAAGAGACTTTCCTAAAACATCGTTTTCTTCAATATCGTTAAACTCTATATTATAATTCCCTTCACCAATTTGTTTCGCGTAGTTAGCGTTTTTGTTAATATGATGATTTCTTTTGTCGAGTATTTCTTTAAACTTTAGTTTATTTGCATTGAGTTTTTTTTGATAAAAATAAATAACGAATCCGACAATTATAGGGGTAAAATCAATAAACCAAAGCGAAGGATTATTAATATGAATTTTTTCTATTGATGATATGGAAAAAGGAACTTCGATTTTTAAAATATTTATAAACCAAGATAAAATAGGGATTATTATTGATATTGAAATACCAATAATAAAATCATTTAGATTGTTTGAATAATTGCTATTATTTTTATTGTTAACCATAAGTAAGCTATAAAAATTAAAATTTACTTAAATCCTTTCCAAATAAATCTGATAAATATTTTAATATTTTTTCTGTTTTTTTATCAAAAACTTTAAACGATGCAAGTTCAATAATTCCAATTGTTTCTTTTTCAAAAATTATTGGTAAAATAATAATATTATTTGGCGAACTATTACCTAATCCCGACAAAATTGTTAAATAATTTTTTGGTATATGTGTTAAGTTGAGAATTTTTTTATTTTTTGCTACTTGACCCGGAAGAGTAATCCCTATTTCAAAATTTGCCGGTTCTTTTTCTCCAAAATAAGCATATTTTCCACTAATAGAAAAATCGTCGCTTCCTTTTTCTCGAATAAAAAAAAGACCTTGAACAATATCTAATTCCTTTGCAATATTACTAATAGCCTTGTCGCAATATTTTCTAGCATCTTTTTTAAAATTCCCTGTAGGAATAATTTTTTTTGTATAATAATCAAAATCAATTTCATTTTTTTGAAAATCATCTGTTTCGGCAGCAATTTCTTTTTCTAATTCTTCTTTAGCAATTTCAGATGATTTTATTTCAAAATCATCATTTTTCTTTATGTAGGTTAAAGATATATTTAAAATAAATAAAGAAATGCTAAGAAGTAAAAGAAGAATAATTAAAACATAAATAATTTTGGTAGTATTTAATTCTAAAGAAAGCGATTGAATTTTAGAAATAAGTAGTATAACAACAATAATAATTGAAAGAATTATTGAAAGACTAAATATTTTATGTTTTTTTGTTAAAATCATGCAATAAAATTATTTTAGTTTTAATAAAAAATTTATTATTTGCTGTGTTGATAAAATATGATCAACTTTAGACATTTTTAACGATGCATCTGTCATGGTACTTACTTGGCATTCCTTTGGGTCTTGAATTATTGTTGTTCCTCCCATTTGTTTTACTTTTTTTAGTCCATAAGCTCCATCTTTATTTGCCCCCGATAATATTATTCCGAGAAGTTTATCTCTGTACGCTAGAGCTGCTGTTTCGAAAGAGAGATCAATCGATGGTCGCGAATGATTAACAACTTCCTCGGTTGATAGTGCAATTCGTTTGTTTAATTCAATATACATATGATAGTTAGAAGGAGCTAAATATGCATTTCCTACTTTAATGTTATCTTTATCGAAAGGTTCAATAACCGGGATATTTGATTTTATCGATAAAGCTTCAACAAATCCCGATCGCACATGTTTTAATCTGTGTAAACATAAAATTACTGGAAAATTGAAGTTTTTAGGTAATGAGTTTAATATTCTTGTTATTACCTGAAAACTGCCTGCCGAGCCCCCTATGATTACTGCTTTATACATATATTAGGATAATTTCTTTTTAAAAACACTTTCCAATTTATTAATTTGTACATAATCTTTATCACAATTCCAGTAGTCTATTTTTTCATTATTACCAATAATTAAATGTCCTCCGGGAACAATGCTGTTATGTAATGATTTAATAAATCGTTCTTGTAATATTTGATTAAAGTAAATCATTTGGTTCCTAAATATTACTAATTTAATACCTTTAGGAAACTCATCAAATATAACATTTTGTTTTAAAAATTTAGTGTTTTTTATTAACGAAGTGTCTAAAAATGCTTTGTCGGTTTTTAATGAATAATAATTAGTTAAGTTTTTATTACTAAATATTCTTTCAAAATTAGCATTGTTCGACTCAATTTTTTTTGAAATTAATACCCCTTGTTTTACTTCTTCTATATTTATATTGCTAATACTCGATGCAATAAATTGTACTTTATCTAATAATTTTAGTTCTTTTAATAATATAGCCCAAGAGAATAGTTCTTCGCCTGTCGATACTTCAGGAAACCATATTTTAAAGCTGCTTGTGTTCGGGATTAATTTGGGCAACAAATCATCTTTAAGATATCTCCATAGCGATGGGGCTCTAAACATTTCTGTCGTTTCTACGCAAATTTCTTTTAAAAATATATCTTTAAAATTTTTATCGTTTTCAATTTTTTCGTTAAAGCCGGCAGCATTTTTTAGTCCATGTTTTTTAATAATATATTCAATACGACGTTTAAAGAATGTTAGTGCATAATTCTTAAAGTCGTAGTTGTAACTATCATTTAAGGTTTTAATGATATTTCGTGTGTCTAATATGCCTAGTTCGTATTTCTGCATTCAATTTATTTTAGCATATAATAATTGTTAGTTTAATAGAAATTTATTTTTTCTGATATATTTGTCCTTTTTTCTTAAATTTTGATGTAATATCGCCCAACATTGTTTCGTGCATTCCCAATATTAGATGTCCATTAGGATATAAGTGTTCGTGAAACATTTTAAATACTTTATTTTGTAAACTATATTTAAAATATATTATTACATTTCTGCATAAAATTAAATCGAATTTCGCAAAATAAAGTTTTTCTCCTAATACCAAATCGTGTTTTCTAAATATTGGTTTTTTTCGTAAGAATTCATTCATTTTTATTGAATCCGAAACTTTGTCTATCTTGAAATATTTCGAGTATGGAACATCGTTATATTCATCATAGTTATATGGATTTTCTTTAATAACTTTGTCGAAATTGTCGAGATATCCAATGTTAAATCTATATTTATATTCTCCTTTTTTTGCTATATCTAATACATCATCGTTAATATCACTGGCAAAAATTTTTGCTTTATCTAATAAATCAAGTTCGTTAAGTAAAATTAATAATGAATATACTTCTTGACCTGAAGAACAACCGGCATGCCAAATATTTATTGTTTTATTTGCTCTCAGTTTTGGGATTATTCTGTATTTTAGTGTTTGCCATATTTGGGGATCTCTAAAAAGTTCGGTGGTATTTACTGTTATATCTTTTAAGGCTTTTTCTACAAAAGAAGGATTAGTTTTAATTTTGTTAACTAATGCCATGACATCCATTTTGTTATCTAGTAATAGCTTTTGGAGTCTTCTTTTTAACGATTTCTCAGAATACTCTGACAAATCGTAATTCGATGACTTTTTAATAGCTGTGATAATAAAATTAACTTCTTGATCGGATATTGTCATGTAGCTTTTTCTAAAAAAGTATTATACTTTACGAATAAATTGTTTATTTGTTATTACATTATAACAAAAATATCAAAATTAACATTAATATAGTGTTTTATCGATAAAAATTATGAACAAATCAAATTATACACTTGCAATATATGGAATTCAAGATGTTGATAATTCTAGCTATCCTTTTTTAGTTCATGATCATAATATTACTTTGTTTCGGAATGGTGAAATTATTAAACATTTGCATCTTGAACGTTATACTCGTAATAAGAACGACAATAAATTGAATAAGTATATTTATTCTATTTTAAAGAAAGAGAAAATATTAGAGTTAAGTAATCTCGATTTAGTGTTTGTTGATAATGTTGTTGGTAGAGCGTTTATTTCTGAAAGAGGAGATATGAGATTTGAAGCTCCATTAAATAATAATGTTTTAAATAATTTAGAAAAAGGAAAATGTTTTTGGCTAAATAGAAATGTTGATGCTTATATATTGAATCATGAATTGGCTCATATTTATAGTTGCTTGCCCTTTTTCGGAAAATTTAATAATAATAGTTTATTAGTTCATTTCGATGGTGGAGCTAGTTTAAGTAATTTCTCGGCATGGCATTATTGCGATTCGAAACTTGTAAAAAAGGAAGCTAATTGGAGTTTGAAATATTTATCGTCTTTATTTAATGCCAATGCCTTATGTTTCTCAATAATAAGAGCTAAACGAAATGAGCAGAATAGTGTGCCGGGGAAATTGATGGGTTTTGCATCTTATGGTAAATTCAGACCCGAACTTGAAGATTGGTTAAAGAAGAATGATTACTTTGCCAATATATGGACAAACAAACAAGTGTTTTTTGAGAGTTTAAAAAGCAATTGGAGGATAGATATTAATTCGTTTAATCAAAAAAATAATTTTATTCAAGATATTGCTGCAACTATACAATACATTTTTCAACGCGATTTTCTTGAAAAATTAAAGACCTTGCAAAAAGATACGAAGACAAAATATTTGTATCTAACAGGAGGTTCGGCATTAAATATTGTTTCTAACACATATATTGTAAAGAGCAATATTTTCGACGATGTTTTTATTCCTCCATGTACTAACGATTCGGGCTTGTCGATTGGAGCAGGTGCTTTTGTCGAGAATATTAAGCATAAGTGCGTTAGTGTTCATAATCCGTACTTAAATAATTGGGGGATAGGTTTATACGATGTTAAATATACTAAAAATGATATTCGTGAAATAGCCGAATTATTAATTAATAAAAAAGTAATTGGCATATGTAATGGAATGGGAGAGAGTGGTCCAAGAGCTCTTGGTAATCGTAGTATCATTGCTTTGGCTTCATCAAAAGAATTAACAGAAAAAGTAAGTCAGTTTCATAAGAAACGTGAGTGGTACAGGCCTGTAGCTCCAATTATGCTCGAAAAAAATGCTAAATATTATACAGGTTTAGATAAAATTCATCATTTGAGTAAATATATGCTTCTCGATTTTAAAATTCTGTTGGATAAAAGAAAAGAAATTGAAGGAGTAGTTCATGTTGATGGAACATCGAGAATTCAAACCATATTTAATAGAGATGAGAATACCTTTATGTACGATTTGTTGGTTATGTTAGATGTTGAATATGGAATAAAAGCATTAATTAATACCTCGTTTAATATTAAAGGAGAACCAATAGTTCACACAATAGACGATGCAATAAGCTCGGCAACGAAAATGAAATTAGATGGGTTTGTGTTAAATGGAAAATTTAAGGTACTTAAGAGTTGTTAATTAAGGTGTTTTGTGTTATTAAATGCTAAAACCAATAACAAGAAAAAGAGTTTTCTTTTGTGGATTTGTAATAATTGATGTTACGATTGGAATTTGGTAATTATTTATTGTTTTTATTTTTGTCGATTTAGAAATTCCTGCATTTACTATTCCAAACTTTTTATTATAAAAGCTTGTTGAAGGAGTTAGTCCAAGGAAAAAGTTTAAAGTGCTATTATTTATAGATGTTGAATATCCAAATTCAACATATGTTGAATAGTAATTTTTATTATTGTTAGGGTTTTTATCGTCGCCATATATCATTGTAGAAATCAATAATGATATTGGAAAATTGTGATTCCCGTTGTAATTAAAATTTATGTCGAATAAATGTTTTGTGCTTGAATTTTTATAATCTAGAAATTCGTCTGAAGTAACTTCAGTAGGGCAATAATAATCGTAGAACGAAAATGAAAAATCTTTGATAGAGTATTTTATAAAAAGATCGAGTTCAGAATATTGTCCGTTAATACTTTGTGCTGCCCATGCTCCAAAATCTAAATTGTTTTTCGACATCCATGCCGATGGTTCAATACAAGGTATTTTACTTGTTTGACTTCCTCTCCAAATATGTTGATTACGAAAGTCAATTTTATAGTTTATTATTGATTTATTTTCATCAGCATTACTTTTTGTAGAAAAAAACAAAATAAAAATAACCACAATTGCCGATTGTAATTTGTTTCTATACATATTTTACATCCCAAAATTAGGGTGCAAAAATATATAAAAATGGATTATTTCAAAGCTATTAAAGATTTTTTTTTAGATTAATTTTATCGATATAATAACGGGCTGATGGTCAGTATGTTGAAAGCTTAAATCTATGGCTTTTACAGTGTAAAATTTAATGTTTGGCGAAACAAGGAAAAAATCGAGAGTTGTAGTAGTGCTTTCTCCTTTATAATATGGAGTATTTAAATATCTGTTTGTAGCAGTTTTGTTATCGAAAATCCAAGTCCATTCTTTCGAAATATAATCATTTGGGATTGGGTTTAAGTTGAATCTTTTAGCATCGTTTTTGTTTCCACTAAAGACCAATGATGTGTTTGGTGGATTTTGATTCCAATCGCCACCTACAAGAATGTAATTTCCTTTTTTGTATTCAGATATAAGAAAATTTTTTAAAAAAGCCATTTGCTTTTGTTTTAAAGAACCGTCATCGTAGGCAGAGTTGTGAGTATTAATAATTATTAGTTCTTTATTGTTGTTTACAGGATATCGGTTAACCATAAAGCAACGTCGGAGCATAAATAAATTTACAGGCCAGCTGTAATCGCCCGGGAAAGAGTATCTGTTAACTGTTTTGGGCAATTTTTTACTAAAGCTAGCTAAGCCTGATGTAACTCTTCCTAAAGGAGCATTAATTGGTGATGGGACAAATTTAACATCGTAGTTTTTGCAAAAAGAAGAATGAAATTGAGATAATAAATTTTTAAAACCATCGAATTCGTTAATACGATAACTTCGTTTCGATAATTTATCTACTTCTTGTAAAAGAATGAAATCGAGAGAATCGTTATTTGATATAAATTTCTTTACTTTAGAAAAGTTTTCTATTGTATTTTCTTTGCTTGTTCTTGTTTGTTTGCCACCATCGTAGAAAAAATCCATGTCGGCACCAAGTCCACAATATCCAATATTCCAAATCATTAAATTAATAGGAGTGTTATACAAAATAGTATCAGGACTTTCTGTCGAAGATATTAATTCTTTTTCTTCGGGAGAGAATTTTGTTAAAGTAGAAAAAATAATAAACCCGACAAAAGATAATACTAATATCAAAAATACAATAAGAACTTTTTTAAGTAATTTCATGTCTTTGTTATTTTGTTATAAAGAATTGTTTAATAAAATATTATAATAATACAAATATAATAAATTAGTAAAAAAGATTATATAGTAATTTGTCCAACATTTATTAAATCTATATCTTTGAAATGCAAAATAATGTTTTTTTTGCGAAAGAGCAGATAGTTAGTTATTTATTAAAAATATTCAAATGAAATTTGGTGTTGTTATTTTTCCGGGATCTAATTGCGATAGAGATATGATATATGTTTTAAGAAATATTTTGAAACATGAGGTTGTTGAATTATGGCATAAAGATGAAGATTTGCAAAATGTTGACGGAATAATTTTGCCGGGAGGTTTTTCTTATGGCGATTATTTACGCTCGGGTGCAATAGCTCGATATTCTCCGATAATGAAAGAAGTAATTGATTTTGCAAATCATGGAGGATTTGTTTTTGGTGTTTGTAACGGTTTTCAGATATTATGTGAGTGTGGATTATTACCCGGAGCATTATTACATAACAATAATCAAAAATTTATTTGTAAGAATATTGAAATTACTCCCGATAATAATTCATGTAGTATTACTTCGGGATTAGAAAAACAAAAGCCATTAATAATACCAATTGCTCATGGTGAGGGTAGATATTATGCAAAAAAAGATGTGTTAAAAGAAATGCGCTTGAATGGACAAATATTATTTCGATATTGTAATAAAGACGGCGAAATAACATCGGAAAGTAATCCGAATGGCTCGGTTGAGAATATTGCCGGAATATGTAATAAAAAGAAAAATGTAATTGGAATGATGCCTCATCCCGAGAGAGCTGCCGATGATGAATTGGGAAATACCGATGGAAGAAAAATACTTGAATCGATGTTAGATTATATTAAAAAATATTAATTTTATGTGATTTAAAGTCGAAAGTTATAATTTAGAAACAGCGAGAGATATCTTGCTGTTTTTTTATTGATAAAATATTAGCTTTTATAGATTCGAATAAAGAATGATAAATGCGAAATAAAATCATAATAAAATAGTTTTGTTTTTATGTAATACATAAGTTTGTAGTTGATATAGTAAAATTTGAAATATAGATATATGAAGAAATTATTTTTTGGTGCAATTATTATGATTTTTGCAAGTTCTTGTAATTTTCAAAAAAGAAATATAGAAAAAGCAATATCGGGAATAACAAAAGAAGAAATGGTTGAACATGTAAAGGTTTTAGCTTCAGATGAGTATCAAGGTCGAAAGCCATTTACTGTTGGGGAGAAAAAGACATTGGCATATCTCGAGAACGAATTTAAAGAGATAGAATTAGAGCCTGCAAATAACGGGAGCTATTTCCAAGATGTCCCTATGGTTGAAGTTTCTGTTAGTCCCAATGAAATTATGGAAATTCATTCGGGTTATAAAAAGATAAATTTGAAATATAAAGATGAGTTTGTAGCTTTTTCACATCAGTTAATCGATGAGATAAATATAAATAATGCTGATTTAGTTTTTGCCGGCTATGGAATTGTTGCACCTGAATACAATTGGAACGATTACGAAAGTATTGATGTTAAAAACAAAGTAGTTGTTGTATTGGTAAATGATCCCGGTTTTGGGACAACAAACGAAGATATGTTTAATGGTAATGCTATGACATATTATGGTCGTTGGACATATAAATACGAAGAGGCAGCACGACAAGGGGCAAAAGGAGTTTTGATAATTCATCAAGCAAAGCCGGCAGGATATCCTTTTAGTGTTGTTTTGAATGGAGCAACAATACCCAAATTGTATCTTCAACCCAAGGATAATTATATGTCGAGATGTGCTCTTGAAGGATGGCTTACTTTAGATGCAGCTCATAAAGTATTTAAAAAATTTAATATTGATCTTGACGAAGAAATGGAAAAAGCTAAAACAAAAGAATTTAAAGCTTTTTCGTTAGGGGCAAAAGTTAATTTTAAAATGCTGTCGAAACATAAATTTGCTGTTACAAAAAATTTATTAGGATATATAAAAGGGAGTGAACGACCCGACGAAGTTATTATTTATACTGCCCACTGGGATCATCTTGGAATAGGACCTGTACATAATGGAGATTCTATATATAATGGAGCTGTTGATAATGGAACTTCGCTTGCTTGGATGATGGAAATTGCCCAAGCATTTAAATCGCTACGAAAAACTCCGGAACGTTCAATAATGTTTATTGCTACAACATCGGAAGAACAAGGTTTGCTTGGAGCAAAATATTATGTACAAAATCCTGTTTTCCCTCTTTCGAAAACAGTTGCAAATATTAATAACGATTTAATGTTGCCTTTTGGCAGATATAAAGATGTTATGATAACAGGTTCGGGACAGTCGGAATTAGAAGACTATGTTGCTGAATTTGCAAAGAAACAAGACAGATATATTTTTCCCGATCCTAATCCGCATACCGGAATGTATTATAGAGCCGACCATTTTGCTTTTGCCAAAGCCGGAGTGCCTGCACTTTTTGTGAGAGGGAATTGCGATAGCAGAGAATATGGTAAAGAGTGGGCAGCAAAAATGGAGAAGAATTGGCTTGAGAACTATTATCATAAACCTGCAGATGAGTACGATGCGAATTTTTGGGATCTTTCGGGAACAGAAGAAGATGCAAAATTGCTTTTTCGTGTAGGATATAAACTTGCAAACGAAAAAACATTCCCGAAATGGAAAGAGGGTTCAGAATTTAAAGTTGTGCGGGAAGAATATATGAGTAAGTAGATTTTTTAATCCTTGAAGGTTTTTAAAACCTTCAAGGATTGGAGATTTTAGTATGGTTCGATTAAAGTTATTACTGATTATACATTAAAAGTAGATAATATAAAATTTCAATTCCAGTATGGTTCGATTAAAGTTAACAAAAGAAGTTGTCGGACAGATTATTGAAATTATTTCAATTCCAGTATGGTTCGATTAAAGTTACGAAAAGGCTATAATAGAACTTATGTTCTTGCAATTTCAATTCCAGTATGGTTCGATTAAAGTTCTTAAACCGCTCTGGGACAGGTTTGCAGGACAAATGTCATTTCAATTCCAGTATGGTTCGATTAAAGTGGGCTTTTACGACAGCGTTACTTGCAAATCCGATAACTATTTCAATTCCAGTATGGTTCGATTAAAGTTTTTTGGAATTCATAATAAAAGAATTTAAGTTAATAAAATTTCAATTCCAGTATGGTTCGATTAAAGTTTTAATAAAGAAACCGAGACGGACAATGCCACGCTATTTCAATTCCAGTATGGTTCGATTAAAGTCAAGTCTTCCATATTAAGCCCTCCCTGTTAATTTATATTTCAATTCCAGTATGGTTCGATTAAAGTTAAGCTCAAAACTTGTATTACCATTTGTTACTTTCATTTCAATTCCAGTATGGTTCGATTAAAGTTTACTAAAGAAGTTGTCGGACAGATTATCGCAATTATTTCAATTCCAGTATGGTTCGATTAAAGTCAATTACACGAGTTATAACACCCGAAATCCACCAAATATTTCAATTCCAGTATGGTTCGATTAAAGTTGCTTACCATTCTTTTTATTTTTTTTGTGCGTCGTATATTTCAATTCCAGTATGGTTCGATTAAAGTTCAGCGCCGTTTGATTACAAAAAAGTTAACAGCAATTTCAATTCCAGTATGGTTCGATTAAAGTTTTGAAGCCGCTCTGGGACAGGTTTGCAGGACAAATGTCATTTCAATTCCAGTATGGTTCGATTAAAGTCTATCTTACCTGATAAGCCGCCAAGTATTCCTTGATTTCAATTCCAGTATGGTTCGATTAAAGTTCTTAGACTTTTATCTAATGAAGGTTGGCAATTTTATTTCAATTCCAGTATGGTTCGATTAAAGTTTACTAAAGAAGTCGTCGGACAGATTATCGCAATTATTTCAATTCCAGTATGGTTCGATTAAAGTAATTTGTAACTGGATTAAATGCTTTACACCAATCAAATTTCAATTCCAGTATGGTTCGATTAAAGTAATGATAATGTTGAAGTAGATGTTATACAGTCTGTATTATTTCAATTCCAGTATGGTTCGATTAAAGTAGTTGTTGGTACCATTGAATAGTTTTTAATATCAGATTTCAATTCCAGTATGGTTCGATTAAAGTACTATTCATAGCCCAATACGTTAGCACCCATACCAATATTTCAATTCCAGTATGGTTCGATTAAAGTATTATAAAAACAGATTTTTTGGAGTTGTGAAATTAATATTTCAATTCCAGTATGGTTCGATTAAAGTTTTTGTTTCGAAGTTTGGGATGTCTGGCACAAATGAATTTCAATTCCAGTATGGTTCGATTAAAGTTTTTTTTGACATAATATTTAATTTTTATGTTCCACGATTTCAATTCCAGTATGGTTCGATTAAAGTCTTATCAAGCGATGAAAAAGAAAGCAGCGATTTTATTTCAATTCCAGTATGGTTCGATTAAAGTGATG
>Ga0190306_1000152_pt1 | contig 26585 bp, 28 predicted proteins | sample 48700734_MG_FD_161657 | JGI IMG/M metagenome (GOLD analysis project Ga0190306, IMG submission 161657) | Hydrothermal vent sediment bacterial communities from Southern Trench, Guaymas Basin, Mexico - 4870-07-3-4_MG | ecosystem: Environmental > Aquatic > Marine > Hydrothermal vents > Sediment ... | reverse complement strand
TCAAAACCACCTTACGCCCATCCTTCGCAGCAAACTTTCGGATGATTTTTCCGGTTTTCATAGCCTAGAATACGCGTTTAAGTTTCATAAGCCTTTTCAAAGGCGAAAACAGGGAACTGCGTTGATGCTTTTGTATACAGCCTTTGCCTAGGGATATGCTGGTGAAATGGAAAATCAAATGGTAATACTATAACAACCAGAACCACCAAAAAGAAAAAGATAACCGTGACAATCGCAAAAATATCAAAGATTTAGCCTACACCAAACACTACAACTTCCCCCACTCAACAAAAACAAGCCAGAAAACACACGCTTTCCACAGCCAAAACAACATCCAAACCTTCCTGGTGAAAACCCCAAACAGAAGCCACAGCCCTTAAGCTGTATACAAAAGCATCACCCAAACACGCTGCAAAACGCCATTCCCAAAGAAACTAGAGGGGGGGTCTACACTATTACAGCTGAAACAACTTAAAATCGTAAATCTCAACCACCGCCTAAAAACCCCAAGCAAAAACTCGAAGCATTCACGAACAAAGTGGCTGAAGCCTTCGCATGGAGATTTTCGACAGTATTTCTATAAGGCTTTGGTAAACTCCATAAGAAAGGTTTTAGCGGGAAACGGAAAAGCTCGTTTTAAGCTTCTTTGGAAAATTTAGGCTGAAATTACGCTTTAAGATTTTCGGCTTTGAAAGAATATTCCGCTCAATTTCCGCTTGGAAATCTTTCGAGAAACAACAAATTAAAAAACAGGCTTTTACGGAAAAAAGGAAAAGAAAATAGGCTTAAAATTTTAAACGGGACTTTCGAAAATTTTTCGTTTTAAATACCATGTTATGCGTTTTTGCATATTATCATTTTTGAAATAACCTCTATAATAATTGAAAACAATGTTTTGGTTGGAGGACGAGAAGGCTAAAGGTGTTTGTCTTGCCCATCAACCCTTTTGGAAACGACATAGAAATACTTGAAAGAAACGTTAACGGCAGAAAAGTTAAAGTAAAATGGAACTGGGGCAAATTCAAAAGCACAGAAGGCTTTCCAGTTGACGACAACCTAATAAACTGGGTTATAGGGCAAGAACAAGCCTTAAAAGAATGCTTCCTATGCCTCGACGAATGGGTACACAAACTAAAATGGCTTGAAAAAACCCAATGGTACGAAACTTGGAGCAACCCCGACAAACCAAAACCCTCAGCCAAAACCCTCATAAGCCCAGGTCCCTACCTATTCCTTTTAGGAGACCCTGGAACAGGCAAATCATTAATTGGAAGAGCCTTAGCTGAAAAACTAACACAAGTGTATAAAGAAAAGGGCATAAAACTTTTTGACGTACTATGCTGGAAAAACCAAGCCTTGCCAAGCCAACCCAAAATTTCTATACATAAGGCGGGTGAAGGGAAAAAAATTCTCCAAAGAGAGCAGCTTAAAGAACTTAAAAGAAAATTCATAACAAAAGTTGGGTTCAAAGTCCTGCAGCTCTTCCTCATATTTCTAGGATTGTTCCTCATCTCCTTAGGCTTCTACTTCATGTACCAAGCGTGGCAAACATGGAATGCCAACCCAATGTATATGGGACAGCCATTACAAGAGTATTACAATTATAACTTCATAGACTATTTCGTAGGACAGTTCGTAGGGCTAGTACCTCTAACCTTCATTCCAGGCGGAAGCCTCATCTTCTTCGGAGTCTTCATGTGGTGGTTCTCAAGACTAGGCGGACTTGGAAACCTAAGAGGCATAGGAGGAGCCCGACAAACAGACGTCCCAAAACTAATAGTAGACAACAGCTCCGGACACGCACCCTTTGTCGACGCTACTGGCCATAGAAGCGCTCAGCTTTTCGGCTCAATAGCCTGGGACCCCTACCAGACGGGGGGACTTGGAACACCAGAGCACCAGAGAGTAACAGCGGGAGACATCCACCGCGCTTCTCTTGGAATACTATATATTGACGAGATAAAGAACCTAAACCCTGAAGAAGCAATAACGCTCTTGACAGTGCTTGAAGATGGACAGCTGCCAATAACTATAAGGGGAAAATGGCATGGCGGCGACACGGCGGCTATGGCTGTTGCCACCGAACCAGTGCCAGCCATAACCTTCCTTGTAGGAGCTGGAAACTTTGACAGTATAGGGCAGATTCACCCAGCTCTTATGGACCGCATTTACGGTTATGGAAAAGTTGTCAAAATGAACAATGACATGCCCAACACTGTGGAAAACAGACGCAAATATGTGCAGTTTATAGCGCAGGAGGTTAAACGTTTCAACCTAATACCCTTTAGCCGCGAAGCCTGCGAAGAAATTGTTGAGGAAGGCAGACGCAGAAGCAACAAGAAAGACGCCTTAACAACAAGGTTCAGACCGTTAATCTCCATTATAAAAACTGCTGCCACCTTAGCAATGAACGAAGACTGCAAGGTGGTGGAAAAAAGGCATGTGAGAGAAGCCATAGAACACCACTGCAAAACAATACAAAAGCAGATTCTAGAGCATCAACTAAGCGAGAGAGGCAAGCTTCTGGAAATAACACCTAAAGGAGTTAAACTTGGACAGATTTACGGCTTAGCAGTTGTTAGAGACCCTTACAGCGGAGAGATGACGGGCAGCGTCCTATGTGTGAAAGCCCACATGGTTAAGAAAAACGAACTTCCAAGAAACTATCCGATTAAGGGTTATTACAAGGTTACAGGCGTAGCCAAAGGACAGAGCTTCATTTCTGACAGCATAGCCAAAGTGCGCAGTGTTATACTTCAAAAATACGGAATAGACATAGCTCAAGACTATTTGACCCATATAGACTTCGCCCAATCCTACGGCGTTGACGGACCATCCGCAGGCGTAACAATGGCGATTCTCCTCTGCTCTCTTATTGAAGGTAAGCCCATAAGGCAGGATGTGGCTGTTACTGGAGAAATAAACTTGGGTGTGGGCAATTCTATTCAAATAACGGCTGTAGGCGGTGTTTACGAGAAAATTAAGGCTGCTGAAGCTTGGGGATTCAAAAAGGTGGTTATCCCACTAAAGAATTATGAACATTCAATTGATGTTAAAGACTATAAAATCGAAGTTGTTCCAGCAGCAACTTTAGACGATTACTTAAAAGAGTGTTTGGTGGAACAGCCCGCCATAAAAGTTCCTGTTCAAACTTATAAACGTAGAAAGACCTAAATTTTCTATACCACGAAAAGGAATCTTAACTCTTAGAAAGCAGTTTAGGAGAATAGGCTATGGTTAGGGCTGTTGATAAGGCTAGGATTCGCAGATGGCGCAAAAGAGGCTTCTACAGCGAAAACGTCCTTGTAAAACTCTTAAAAAAACACGGATTTAACGCAGTGCGCGTCCCAGTAAGCAATCCAAGCCTAAGCCCCTTGCCAGACGTTATCGCAAGAAAAGACAAGGATGTTTATGCTTTCGAGGTTAAAAACGCAAGTTACTACGCCTATTTTCCAAAAAAGCAGATTGACAAACTTTTCAGATTTTTAGAAGAGCTCATCCCCTTAGAACGGGAATTTAAGCACGCTGTTCTTGCGGCGCATCTTGGGAAGAAATGGATTTTCAAAGAATTAAACTGGAAAGATTGGGAAGGGGATAAACTTCCAGAAAAAGCTAGGATACTGAAAAGGGATAGGGGGAATTTCAAACCGTTAAAATAGTTTGATGGGCTTGTTTAACGAAACATATTAAAATGGGCGGTTAATCTTTGAAAATACTTGTTTCAGGTGAAAACTCTTGACCCAGCAAATTCAAGGAATCATAGTTAATTATCGTGTAGGTCCGAAAGCTCAGAGACCGAAAGAGTGCATAATCCAGTTTACGCATATAGCTTCAGCTTCGGAAGCCAGCCGACTTATCGGGAGAAAAATAGCTTGGAAAAGCGGGAAAAGCAAGATTATTGGGAAGATTGTGGCTTTGCATGGTAAGAAAGGCTTGGTTAAAGCAAGATTCAGAAAAGGCGTGCCTGGACAAGCTTTAGGAACAACTGTAGATCTTGTAGGTTAGGGTCTTGTAAAATGTTTTAGCGAGTTGGCGTAGGCTGGCAGCTGATTTAGAAAATCTTGCAATTGCAGAATTGGAACAATAGGCACATCATTGTAAAATTTGAACCTACCCGCCGTAAGCGACAACACAACAGGGAAAAATTTAGCTTTATTCCACGAAGCCCACTCAACTTTGCCAGCCAAGCTCTGCGAAACTTCAGCCAAAGCCAAAGTTCTAGTAACCTGCTCTTCAACAATTCTTTTCAAAGCTGAAGGATACATCCCACGATGCCAATGCTTACAGTCCACACATAAAACCATGGGTTTTCTAAATCCTACAACGTCAATCTCCCATCTGTGGCCAATGTGTTTAAACCGCAAATTCCTAACAACACCATAGCCGTTTCGTTCCAGAGCAAAAGCAGCCATATCCTCAAACTCTTTCCACTGGAGATTACTGCTTACCGTCTCAAGGTCGGCGCCTAACTGTACAGCGTAAACAGCCAATTTAAGACGCTGTAGACTGTCTGCTTCCAGAAAATTATTCTGCAAATAAACAAGGCTGCTCGAATGCAATTTTTTAAATATTTTTTCAGCAATTTCAGAAGTAACTCTAGCATCTTTTTTAACAATTTCTTTTGAAATTGAACCATTTTTAGTTAATTTTAAAATAGAAATTATCAAATTCCTCTCAATATTCATTATGATAAATCTCCAAATTTTAGATAAGAAAGTCTAAAACAGACAATTTCAGCGAACAGCTTAAAAGTTTTTCCATAGAATAATGGTAAAATGCGAAGGAGTTGAGTTGAATAAAATAAAAGCCGTATTATTTGATTTGCATGGTACTCTTGCTTTTGTAAAGAACCCAGTAAGTGATGTGGAACTGTCTGAATATTTGTTCAGTAGAGGCTATGAAGTTTCTCCGCAACAACTTAGGGCTGCATGGTTTTTTGTTTCCATGATTGACTATCCAAAACATGGTTATAGGAATTGGCGTTCCTATTTTTCAAGGATTTTGTGGCGTCTTAAAGTAAAAGTTGACAAGGAAACACTTGACGCTATTGCTAAACTTCTTGAAAGCAAACCCTATCAGCTTTATCCTGACGCTGCTGAAGCAGTAATAAAAGCAAAACAGTACGGCTTTAAAACAGCTATAGTAACTACAATTGCATATTTTCAGTTTAAAAAAGCAATTCAACCAATAAAGAGGTTCCTAGATTTTGTTATGACAGGCTATAAAGCAAAATGCGACAAATCAAATCCAAGAATGTACAAAAAAGTCTTAGAAATTCTAAACGTTAAACCTGATGAAACCATAATGATAGGAGATAACATTCCCATAGATATTATACTGCCCAAAAAGTTAGGCATAAAAACCATGCTTTTAGACAGAGAAAGAAAAGACGTCAAATGTCCACAAGCAGATTTTATTGTAAACGATTTAAAAGAAGCCATAGAAAATATAATAGGTTAATCAAATAAAACTCTGGAAAGGGTTTTAAATGCCAGAAAAATACGCTTCCAAAACCAAAAAATCTAAGGCATTACATGAAAGAGCGAAAAAAGTTCTGCCAGCAGGAGTTTCCTATGGAATACGGTATTTTGAGCCTTACCCCTTCTACACCGCCAAAGCGCAAGGAAGTAAGCTTTACGACGTGGACGGAAACGAGTATGTGGATTTTTGGCTAGGACACACCGCACTCATATTAGGACATAGCCCACCAGCCGTTATGGAAGCTGTCAAAAAACAGCTTGAAAAAGGCACCCATTACGGAACTGCCCACGAACTAGAAATTGAGCTAGCTGAACAGGTCGTGAAAATGGTGCCTAACGCGGAAATGGTGCGGTTTACAAATTCCGGAACAGAAGCAAACATGTACGCTGTGCGCTTGTCCCGTGCATATACGGGGAAAAACAAAATCGCCAAGTTCGAAGGAGGATGGCACGGCGGCTACGATGCGCTTCACACCGGAGTTAAACATCCCTTCGACATTCCAGAATCTGCAGGCTTAACAAAAGGAGCCCTTCAAGACACAATTCTCCTACCCTTCAACAACCTTGAAGAAGTTGAAAAACGACTAAAAAACGAAAAAGTTGCTTCCATTATAATAGAGCCCGTTCTCGGAGCCGGCGGAGGCATACCAGCAGAAAAAGAATTCTTAAAAGGACTTAGAGAATTCTGCAATGAAAACGAAACCTTACTAATTTTCGACGAAGTCATCACGGGTTTCAGGCTTGCTCCAGGCGGAGCCCAACAATACTACGGTGTAAAAGCAGACCTAACGGTTTTCGGAAAAATCCTAGGAGGAGGCTTCCCAGTAGGCGCCTTCTGCGGACCAAAAGAAATTATGGAACGCTTAGACGCAACCCTTTATCCTAGACCCCAATACTCTTTTCACGGCGGAACATTCACCGCTAACCCAATAACAATGACTGCTGGATTAGCCACATTAAAACTCTTAGAAGACGGAAGCCTGATAAGCCAGTTAAACATGCTTGGAGAAAAAATAAGAAAACAATTGAAAGAGATTTTTGAAAACAATTCGTTAGACATACAAGTTACTGGCGACAGCTCACTATTCAACGTCCATTTCACAAAGGAAGAGGTTAAAGATGCCAGTGCCGTCTTTAGGGCTGATAGGAAAAGGTTAGCAGAATACCATTTGACCCTAATAGAAAATGGCGTCTTTTTCCTACCGACGCATGCGGGAGCATTAAGCACATCCCACTCAAAAGAAGACATAGATAAACTTTTTTCAGAAACTGAAAAATACGCGAAACATCACTAAACTTAACGCTTCTTATGTTTAAGCATAAACTCTGCCTTCTTAAGATCAAGAGGAGTATTAACATTAAAGAATGTTCTAAGCTCTGGATCTAATTGCTGCAAAACCATTGTGGAAACATACCGCACGCCTCGAAGCCTATCCACCAAACTTCGCATGTTAAAACTCGCATCTGCAAGAGCTTTTTCTGCAGCGTCCAACGCTGGTTTGGTGCAGTAAACTGCTTGCAAAGGCTCTATGTAGCCGTTAGGCCAACGGGGAATAACAGCGTTTTTTCCGATGCAAATTTCGAAAAGCAGTGAAAGAATTTCTTTAGACATGAAAGGAGTGTCGCATGGGAGCAAAAGCGTATATTGTCCTTTAGCTTCTCGAAAACCAGTTAAAGCTCCAACAAGGGGAGTTTGCACTTTGTTCTTATCTACAAAAATCTTTAAACTTGAATCAAAAATTTCACTATACTTTTTAGCTTGGTCTTCAGAACTTACAATAACCAACTTCTCATCAACAATGTTTTTAATAGCATCTAACACATACCTTACAAGAGGTTTACCAGCTAGCTCTATCAATCCTTTGTCTTGTCCAAACCTGCTGGAAAAGCCGCCTGCAAGGATAACTGCTGACCTATCCAATAACCAACTAGTCTCCAAACTTTTTATGCTGTTCAGTTTTCAAAATTGCATAAGCTCTATTAAGATTTTGCTAGGGCTCTCACAGCTTCTGCAATTATAAACAAGCCTATCAATATTATTATTGTTTCGAACAAGGGCACTGAATAGCCTATTATGGCTGAACCGCCGAATGCAAGCGCTATTATTCCTATGAAAAGGCTAAACTTGCTTAACCTCATTCCCATTCCCATCCTTGCAAGGTTCAATCCTATCAGTATCAAACCAGCTCCAAAAGCGATGTAGGGAACAGCATCGATTCCATAGGTGCTACTTGCAGCCCACGCAACTCCGATTAAGACAAAAAATAGTCCCCAAGCCAGCGTAGTTAAAGCTACACTTCTATTCAAATCCTACACCGCATACAATTTTTACTTTATACACAATATAAGATTATCGTGTTGATGTGTATAACACTTGCTTTTATCCATGTTAGAGGGTGCGCCTATGAACTCGGAAAATAAAGAATTAGACTTCATCATCTATCTTATGTGCCATCTCATCCAAAATTTTGGTAAAGGGATGCTCCGGTCTATTTTGAGCGAAAATAGTTTTTCCTTCGCTTTTTAGAACCTCACAGAAACAAGGTATTATTCCAAGAATAGGCACTTGATACTCATCTTCCATCTTCGCTTTTAGTTCCTCTTTTCCAAATTTGGGAGAAAAATCATACAAAACCTTGTTCAGAACAATTTCAGTCTTCTTCTCAAAGAGGTCGTAGAGTTCCCGTAACATACGCTTTGTTCCATTCACATCCGACCTATCGAAAGTGGTGGCTACAATCACCAAGTCGGCAGCAACAATTGCATTTATAGAAGAGTATTGCAGTCCAGGACTTGTATCGAAAATTAGGTAGTCAAAGCCTTTTTCTTTTACAAGGGAGTTTTTAAGGGCCAAAAGTCTTCCTAAAGCACGCATTTCCCATTTTCTATCTTTGGAACTCATGTCTCTGATGGCTTCTGTCGTCGGATTAGCCAAGCCCACAAACAGCTTTCCTTCGTCGTGAATTCTTTCGCTTAAATCTATCAAAACCTTGTCAATTTCGCATATTCCATTTAAGTAATCATTCAGCCAATAATCGGTCTTCTCAATTTTTAATAGAGTGGCAAGGCTTGGAGCTCTAAAGTCCAAGTCAAATAAGCAAACTTTTTTGCCGTACTTAACAAACGTTGCAGCTAGATTAAGGGAAAGAAGCGTTTTTCCCGTTCCACCCTTATAAGAATGCACGGCTATTATTTTCCCCAAAGCAATCACCCTTGTCCTTCCCTATCCACATAAAAATACGCTTTCCTTCCCACCCGCTCTTTCTTTAAATGCCCCATGATCACAAGCTGATTAAGATAAGCGCTCTCCACAGCCCTAGCTCTATGCGTCTGCTCAGCCACATCTTCCGCAGTAGCACGCCCCAACCTACAAACAGTCATAGCCGTCTTTCTCAGATGATCTGGCATAGAAAGTAAGGTCATAACATCTAAAGGTGCTTCAGGCAACGGCTGCGCTTCTTTCTTGCCATGCTTTTGCAGTTCAATCATAATCTCCATCTTCTCATTAAGCTTCTCAAGGTTCTCCCTAATCTTCTCCAAAACCTGCAAAGGCTTTTTCCCTAATGCATCCCGCTTAGCCACGCTAATTTCCCCAGTGTTTTACGCATATACACTTAGTTTAGAGAAGGTAGCGTTTATTAAGTCTTACGAAACTGACATAATTATTTTCAAAAGTAATATCAACTATTTATGTTTGAAACTTGTTTTCATATAGAAAGTTCAAATGAAGTTTTTGTACTTAACAATTCAAAAGAAGTTTTCTGTTAAATAATTTTGCAAGAATTATAAGCGTAAAATAGTTTAAAAATGGATGGTTCAGTAGGGTACTGGAACCCTGTTTCTTGACTCTTCCACTATTGGCAGAACCTGCTTTAGCTCTCTAAAGTGTTTTAGCACCGTTATGCCTCTTTGGGTTATAGCGTAAACTACTCGGCGTTTCCCAACAGTTCTTTCTTCAACCAAATTCTGTTTTATCAGAAATTCCAAGTATTGTTTTAGAACGCTGCAGTTCACGTTAGCCTTATACATTATGTGAGTTAGCTTTAATGGGCCGCGGTGGGCTAACACTTTTAGTATATCTATATACATTTCAAGTTTGGAACGTCTCATTATCCAAACCTCTTGGCGATATTTTCAATCTTTCTATATAAAGCTTTTATGGATTCAAACTATGTCTTTTTCCTCTTTACTCAATGTTAATAGCTTCTTTTCTCTTGTGCTCGAATTAACACGTTTATTCTATTTTGGAAGGCTGTCACCAGGTCATCTAGCAATATTTTTTGCAATTCCGCCGAGAGTCCTTTAAGGTTTTCCTTGAAAACTTTAGCCATTTTAGTCTCCAATTCTTTTCTTTGTTTAAGTGTGATTTTATATTTCAAGGATTTTCCTCCAGTTTTCATGCAAAGAAATAGGCAAGGGGTATTTAACTAACTTATGAATAGAGAATATGAATTCTGAATCCACTTTTTTACACTACACAAAAATGTTCTTTTCGACCGTTTTGAATGTGGAAAACATTAACCATCGAGAACATTTTTATTTTTGGTTCCGTATTTTTCTCTTGCCGGATGATGAGAAGGCATTAGGTTGACATAAAGATGAAATCTCAGAGTTACTCGGACGGCATTTTTGAATAGGATATATCGGTTATTGAAACATTCTCGTATAGAAAGAAATGATTTATTAAGATATGCGAAAGGTCTTTTGGAGACGAATGGTATGGCTAAGAAAAAAGATAAAGCAAAAAAGCTAAATTTGCTAGAGTTTTCAGACGCTGAAAGAGTAAAATTGTTGAAGGAAATAAAGCGGAATCTTCAAGAAAAGATTGTTGAGGCGAAGTTGTGGAAGTCTCTGTTAGAAGTTGAAAATGTGGTGATCAACGGAAAAGTAATATTTAGTGAGGAAGACCCGTTGACAGGGCTATGGCTAGAACGAAAAATCTGAAAATCCATGTAGGCTGTCCATTTCTAATTTTCTAGTATTTTATTCCAACTTTTTATGTAATTGTCCACTTGCTAAGCCGGACTTAAATTAGGCTTTTAAACGGTTCAGCACTATGTGTATTTAGAAGGGAAGTTTATGTCTAAAAGCCCTAGGGAAACGGATTTGAGGGTTATTGAGTCTTCGTTGAAGGGGAAGACTCTTTTAGTGTATTGGTATCTTCTTCAGCAGCCCAGTCATAGCGTAGGTATTAGGGAAGTTCAACGTGCTTTGGGCTTTTCCAGTCCAAGCATCGCGGTTCATCATTTAGGAAAACTGCAGGATTTGGGTCTTGTGCGGAAAAGAATGACAGGCGAATATGTGCTTGAGGAGGAAGTGAAAGTTGGTATCTTAAAGTTCTTCACGCGTATGGGGCGTTATCTGGTGCCTCGGTATTTTTTCTATTCAGTTTTTCTCTCAACAATGCTAACAACTTATCTGATATTGTGTGGTTTGGGCCAGATTTTTCCAAGCTTTTATGCTGTAATGTTCGGCTCAATTGCATCAGTGATTTTTTGGATTGAAACTGTTAGGTTATGGAGGGCAAAGCCGTTTTGACACTGTTTCATGCTGTTCTAAAAAGTAGAACTAAAAGCTATTCCACCTATTATTTTAGGTGGAGGATAACATAATTGAAGAAAGCAGTAACTTACGTGGTGATAGCTATATTTCTTGGGATAGCATTAACAATAGTTCCATTAGTTACTCTTGCAGAAATCAACCCAACAGATAACCACTCAATGCAAATTTCTGTTCTTCACAAAATGAGAGAGCTTGAAAGTTATTCCAGTTTAGAACGAAAAGAGAACACATCGGATGAAGTTACAGTTTTGGCTGTAAGTTTCATAATTGCTTGTATTGGATATATGGTTTTAAAACGTAAGACTCCCCGCTACCAGTATCAATGGGGTAGGCTTTACTAGCAAGTAACGTTAATGTTCTAATTTTAGTACCATATTGTTCTAAAACATAGCATTATAGAATCCTATAACAATTAAATTCTGTTGGTGTTTAGAATATGAAAAGAAAAATTAAAAGAAAGGAAATTCTTGCAGCAGCAATTCTTAGCATTGTAATCGTTCTTTCAGTAGCCTATGTTACAACTAAAAAAGAAAGACAATATGTAGTAAGTCTCCGGTCGTGCAATTTGCGGGGTTCAGAGGGATATTCAGAATTAACGATACCTGGTGGTACGCAGTCGCAGCAGCAGAGTTCCAAAGTAATTTCAGAAACTATTGAAGGAGAACTGGAAAGAGGTGCCTTTGAATATGTAGTTAATAAGCTTGAAATTTTAACCGAGGAAATGGATGGATACGTCAAATTGTTACGTATGACGTATAAAGAAGAAGCTTGGACAGGTTTCATGACTTGTAAAGTTCCACCTTCAAATGTTACTTCTTTCACTTTCAGTGCAAGGGCAATAATCGACGAAAACGGAACAGTCACATACATAAATATCAACGTAGAACATGTGGAACAGTCACAGCAAGTACAGGAAAGCACTTATTCAACAATCACATTCAACCTACAAGAAGTTAAGCCAGAAAAGGAAGTTCCGATTGGAGCTTCATTAGCACCAGTCTTATCCGTTTTGACAACAAGCCTCTGGTGGATTGCCCAAGGAGTGATCATAGGGATACCGTTATGTTTTGCGTCGTTGGGCATAGTGATACTCGTTAGCAGAGGCATCATCCCTTTATGGAAAAATACGCTAAAAAAGCCAAAATAACAGTGCCAACTCTTAAAGTGAAAGACCTCTTCAGCAAACGGAAAATACTCATTACGCTTGCAATTATAACCCAGTTTATAGCCTTCCTAACACCATGGCTTTGGCAAAAACATATCTTTGCGATAATACGGCGACCCAACCAAACTTACCCTCTGCCATCCAGCCCAGAAGAAGCTTGGGCATGGTCATTTATGACAGTAATTAAGACGACATGGAATGAATGGCAAGTTCTTCTATTCTGGGATTACTGGTTCTGCTCGAACATGCCGCTAAGATACTCGCTTTCTCCCGGATTTTCCTTACTGATTTTCATTTTCCAAAGCTTAACCATACTTTCAGTTTCCCTAACTATTAAAAAGGGTGGTTTTAGTAGCCGCTTGAAAATTTTGGCACCTTTTCTCTTATCTATTGGCGTGTTATTTTTCTGCATTCTTGGAATTCGCGCACAATCGCTAATCGATTATCTTCAACCCCAGCCTTTTATAGGATTCTGGTTTGCTCTCCTTTCAAGCCTTCTATTTATGCTCTCGTTTATTTTTTACAAAAAAGATACAAACTAGTTTGTTTTTGTTGCTTTACGAGCAAAAGTTATGTAGCCAGTATGCCCCGTCATCAAAGTTTGCGGACGAGTCTTTCCCCTCTCAACCTGCATTTGCCGCATTAGACATTCCACTGTTCTTATGTCAACGAAACCATTTTCTTTTAGGGCTTCCACGGTTTTTACCACCTGGTCTATGGTGGGGCTGAAAGACACTATTGTACCGCATGGTTTTAAGGCGTCGTAAGCGTGGGGGACAACAAGCCATGGAGTTGCTAAATCAAGAATAACAGCGTCAACATCCTTTTCTTCTATTCCCGCTGTTACGTCTCCCTTTTTCAGTTCAACAAACTCGGCTAAACCCGCCCGTTTAAGGTTTTTCTCTGCAACCTTGAGAAATTCTTCTCTGATTTCATAACTGTAAACTTTTCCTTTTGGCTGAACGTAATGGGCTAGGGCGGTGGTTAAGGCTCCAGTGCCTGTTCCCGCCTCTACAACACAGCTTCCAGGACCTATGCCGCTGAACATTACTATTAGGGCTATGTCTTTTGGATAGTTTATTTGGGTTCGCCGCACAGACTTCATTATGTAATCGCGTAGAAGAGGTTTCAAAGCTACAAATTTAACATCCAAGTTGCTTTTGACAGTGCAGCCGTAGCCTTTTCCAATTAAATCGTCAAATTTAATGAAACCTTTATGAGTGTGAAAGTTTTTGCCGGCTTCAACCTTAACTAGATAGGTTTTTCGCGGATTTAAATAGATAAGAACATAGTCGCCTTCCTTTATCTTTTGGCTGGTCAAGGCATGGTTCCCTAAGGCGTGTATTTAAACGGGTGTTTCGACCTATCCTTGTTTTCGATAAGTTCGTCTATTGTCGGTCTTCCCTCCACAGCTTTTCTGATGGCGTGGCGCATTGCCTTATAATTGTTTATGTAAACCCTTTGTCTGTCAACAGCAGTAGGATGCACAAACACGTTAGCTATTATAATGAGTTCTTCAACAGCCTCTTTAGGGATGGTTCCGTCAGCAACACTGTCTATCACAGCCTTTGCCACAGCTGTTTGAGCTGGCCCGTAAACCATGCTGGCTTGACGCATACTCGTAATTCTGACAGTTGGAACTATCAGCGTTACAGGCTTAACGGTTAGGTTTGGCTCCAAAATAGCCAGCAAAGGCTCGTGTCCTGGCGTTGGCGATGCTTTAGCTTTCGCGAAAGCTTCGCCTAATGGTCCGTCCTTCTTTCCTAGGAGAAGGTCTATGTGGGCTACTTCAGAGTCTTTTCCAGCTAGGGCTTCGCCTACTCGCAGTTTAAAGTCTTTAATAACGTCTGGTGTTATGTTGATTGCCGTGAAACGTTCTTCCACGGGTTTTTCTGCAATTTCAAAGGTTATTGGTTTGGGCTTTATTTTACCTATTTTTTCTAGGTCAAGGCGAAGTTCCTCTCTTGCTTCGTAGATGAGTTCTCCTCCTACGCTGAGGGGGCTTCTAACTGGTCCAACTTTAATTTTCATCATGTTTAGGGCTTCTTTTGTGCCTACGGCTCCGCTTCCAGCTATTATTCTGGCTATTTTCTGCACTTTGTATTGTAGTTCACGAGCCTTCTGTAGTTCGCCGTTTTTCACATGATTGTAGATTTGAACCCAAATGTCGGGTATTACATTGGCGCTTGCAAGTATGGCGCCTGAACAGCCAGCTGCCAATGCTGCTAAAACCACTTCGTCGTGTCCGCAGAGCACGTTTATTTTATCTCTTACCTTTTCTAGTACAGCGAGTATGTAGCGTAGTTGTCCGCTGCTGTCTTTTAGTCCTACAATGTTTGGGATTTGTGCAAGGTCTTCGACCATCTGCCACGTGAGTTGTACTCCTGTGCATTGGGGAATGTTATACAATATTATGGGAAGCTCCACTTTGCTTGCTATAGTGTCATAATGCTCATAAATTCCGCGGTCTGCAGGCTTCAAATAAAAGGGTGTAACAATCAAAGCAGCGTCTGCGCCCAAGTCCTTGGCGTATTTTGTCATCTCCAAAGCTTGGTCTGTTCCACTCGCGCCAGTTCCAGCGATTACTGGAACTCGCCCATTAACCTCGTCTAAAACAACTTCTAAAAGGCGTTTCCTTTCTTCAACTGTAAGGTTAACGAATTCTCCAGTGGTGCCGCATGGAACAATCCCGTGGACACCTAATTCAATACAATGGTTTACCAAAGCTCGCAGTCTTTCTTCGTCAATAGATTTTCCATCATCCGTAAAGGGAGTTACAAGAGCGGGGAAAATTCCTTCAGGCTTAAACATGTTTTCACCTATCCTAAACCTAGCATTTAAACAATTTAAGCTTTGAATCTAAAAATAAAATTTTCAAATGTAAAATTTTGGAGTTTAAAAAAGGGAAATTTGTTAAGGCAAGTCTCCCCTTAAAGGCAAACCGATACTTCCTATCCTACGGAAAATCAAACAGAAAACAACACTCCTAGATGTTCATTTCCCTTTAATACTAAGGTAAAATCTAAATGTTCGAAATGCATATACCCGAATACGTTCCACAGTTGAGAGTGATGTTTCATGGAAGATATCAGAAAGAAATTATGGATTAACGAAGAAAGACTAAGAGAAATTAACAGCTTCCTCTTAAAGGAAGATAACCCTCTCGTCAACAGCCTATTAGAAATCGTTGAAAAGTATGGCGGAGTTGACGAAATTAACCGTAAAGCAAGGGAAGCAGGTAAACTTGAAAATCTTATGAGAAAACTTGAAGCTACGAATCCTTCTTACCTGAAAGACTTGGAATGGCTTATCAAACAACGCGACAGCAACGCTTTCATAAGCATAGCCGATTACCGCAGAAAAATTTTGGGCGAAAAAGCTGATTCTATGCAGTTTGACGAGTCTACTGCGGTTACTTTGGAAATTAGCGCCTGCAACTTTTTCCCATGGCTAATAGAAGAGGCAAAACGTGCAATTGAAAAAAGAGATTTGATGCCCGCCCGCTACATTCGCGTTAGAAACATGAAAGAACAAGTGGAAGACGGCGACATTTGGGCTTTCGCCGCCGCCATGAAGATAATAGGAGCTTCCTACGTGCAGACTTTGGACACAAAAGGAACCATGCCGGGACCAGACGGAATGCCTATAAACGTGCATTTAGGTGGTCCGGAAACCATAACGGGTTATTTTGGCGGTGTAGGCGTGCCAAACGAGTACGCTTTAAAGTGGGTTGACGAGTTTCTCCACTACTATACTGAGTATGGTGTTAGGCAGGTTTTGAATGTAAATGCAGGAACAATTCTGCTTGGCTACTGGCTGCATAAGCTTGGAATCGATGTTGAATTCAAAATTTCAGTCTATGTAGGCAACGATAATCCTTACTTTATATTTTGGACACTGATGACTGCAAAACTCTTTAGCCGCGATGACGGTACCACACCGCTTATAGGTTTTAACCTTTCCAACGCTGTCAACAACAAAACGATTGAACTTTCTGCTTACATAAGGGAAGCCTTCGGCTTTGAAAACATCGTTCGCATTGAACACCACATCGTAGAAACCCAGAAAAACATTGTTAGACAACCATACGACCGCCTTAACGAGCTTTTGGAGATAGCAGACCATGTCAAAAACGTAAGTGCCAAACACGAGGGCGGAATTCCTGAAATTGACAAAAATAGAGAGCACCCATCAGACATATTGGAGTATTTCATACCTAAAAAGGAGATAATTGAGAAGGGACTTATGCCAAAACTACTACAGAACTATCTGGACAAGCATGATGCTGTGAACAGAACAGCAAAAGCCCTAACAGAAAAAGGCTTAACCTTCATTGCAGCGCCAAAACTGCATAAAAAATAAAAGAGAAAAGGCGTAGTTCACCAGTATTCCTTAGGCTTTCGCAAAATCAAGTACAGGGTTGTTGCAGCGAAGAAAACTGTTGTTATCACTAAAATGCCTATTACAACTCGAGTGCTGCCAAGTTCATTTTGACTTCCTTTAAGCTGTTTATATTCCAGAAGTGTCTCGTTAAGGTTTTCTGGCGTCAAATCCTTACCAAGTTGATCATGGAAAATTTGCTTAAGCTGCTCTAAGTAAATATTTTCAACATAAGTCATGGTAAAACCAACAGTGATATCAGGATAATTAACTGTTAGAGAGCCAAATGGGCCTTCATATTTGACGTCGTATGTTAAAGTAATCTCTCCATACATAGTTTCCCATATATTTTCTGGTACACTAAATGTAACATTGTATTCTTTTAGCGTGTTACCTGTTATGTTTGCAATCAACTGTTTTTCTTTGCCGTAAAGGAAACCAAATATGCTTAAGTTGAAATGTTCCATGTTCACTTCTTTGACTTCAGGCAATTTAGACAACTTTAAAATGACCGTGATGTTCTGACTCGGCAGCGTCTCTGCGGTGGCATTTACTTGAATATTTAGCCCAGGAATATTGGAATTTAGAAATGGTTTTATATCGGTTGCATTTGCTCCCAGCATAAGCGATGAAGCTAAAATGAATACAAACTCCACAACGGCTATAATTCTTATTTTTTTCATCTCTTTACCTCCTCGATAAAATTGGTTAACAAGTTATAGAGAAGTTATTTAATAATTTTCTATCGCCTTCCAGTTATTTGCTACCCAAAAGAATAAATCCTCAAATTTTAATGTTCAAAGAGGACTATTTTATTGAGCGTATGAGGCGTTGGTATATGTATATGAAGTAGATAAGGGCGAAAGCTGTCAAAAGTATTTCAAGTGTCAATATTGCGGGGTTGTTTTCCACTGCCATGAAATATCCTTGTTGGGCTATGTCTGTGAAGACTAGGATTTGAAGGAATATGGCTCCGCCTAGGCAGCTTAGGCCTAGTGTGTGGAAGAGCATTTGTATTCTGCGGTCGAGTTTTGTGTTGGTTTTCAATTTTCCTCGTAAATATCAAGATATAATACTTTAACTTATAGGTTATGAATCGAAACGCACGAAAAGACCTAATAATTAAAGTTTAGGACTTAGAATTAACATTCTCACTTACGCTTTCGGAAAATTTTGCCATCTTGCAGCCTAGAGAGGGAGGGGGTAGAGAAAATGAAGTTGGAGTGTATGCCATTTTCCAAAAACCAAGAGGAGGTATTCACCGTTAAAACTTGGAAACCTAACTATCCACCCAGCTTACCCAAAGCCTCTTTCAATGTTAAAACGGACTTTTCAAAACGCTGTCTCGTTTCGCTGGACAGTTCAAGTTCCAAAATTTTTTCCACTCCACTTTTTCCAAGGATTACTGGCACACCTATGGAGACATCTGAAAAGCCGTATTCTCCTTGAAGATACGTGGAAACACTCATCACACGATTTCTACCCCTCAAAACAGCATCTGCCATAATAGCGATAACCACTGCAGGCGCGTAAGTTGTGGAACCTTTCAGTTTAATCACGTCAGAACCGGAAGAAATTGTCATGTTAACAATTTTGTCTATTTGCTCTTTTGTTAGCAGATGAGTTATAGGTATTCCAGAAACAGAAGCATACTCCACCAAAGGAACCATGGAATCTCCATGCTCACCTATAACCAAGGCGCGAACATCCTCTCGTGAAACATTCAATTCCGTTGCAATGTAAGACCTAAAACGTAGAGTGTCAAGAATGTTGCCCATCCCAAAAACGCGGTTTCTTTCAAAACCAGATTCTTTGTAGGCAATGTAAGTCATAATATCCACGGGGTTTGTTACAACCATAAGCTTACACTCAGGTGCATATCGCACAATTTCCTCAACCACAGACTTAACAATCTTCGCGTTCTTGTTCATCAAGTCAATTCTCGTCATTCCAGGCTTTCGCGCTTCGCCAGCAGTTAGGATAACAAGTTCTGAACCAGCCATTTCGCTGAAATCGTTTGTGCCTTTAATCTTTCCGTCAAACTCTATGGCTGGCGCAGACTGCATCATGTCTAAAGCTTCGCCTTTAGCCAAATTTTCAAAAATATCTATTAAAACAACGTCGCTGATTCTGTATCTCAATATGTTAAAAGCAGCTGAACTTCCTACCTTGCCAGCCCCAATTATAGTAATCATAAAGGTCAAAGAAAAGAAACTCTCAACAGATATATTCTTTTTCTAGCAGCTTCTCAAATCTCATATTCCTTTTCTTTCTCTGCTAGCACCACTTCACTTTTTAAGTCTCCAACAAACTTTGCAAACAACTCCGCATTTTCAGTATGCACTGGAAAAATTTTCGATGCGTTAATTTCTTTTAGAAAGCTTTTCAACTGCAACGGCATGATGTGCCCTGAAACATGAACATGATATTGGGGCAAACCGTAATGGCTAAGCCAGTTAACAAGCCTTTCAAAATCTATTTCCATTTCCTCGTTGAAGGGTTCAGAAGCCGATAGGATGTAGCAGCTTCCTGGGTCTGGCTTAATCGCCACTAACTCTTCTAGGTCATAAAAAGATAGGGCTAAAATTATTTTGCATTGTTGCTTCGAAACTTCGAAGGCGTCCTTAACCTTATCTTGGTATTTTTCCATCATCTGAGTTTCCCACTTGCTTCTTGTCTTTTTCGACTTTCGAAAAATCAACATGCCCTCATCGTTCAAGTCTGGAATCTTCAAACCCTTATCTTCACGTAACGCTTCCAGCAAGTATGCTTGTTTCAGTGAAACAGCCAGGCACCTTCCATTCTTCTTGGCAATTCGATAGAAAGAGTTTATTCTGTCAATGTCCGTGGAAGCAAAGTTTGCCAACACTATGCCGTCTGACTGTCTTACAATATCGTTCAGTTTTCTTTCCACCTCTTTTTCCGAAGAAACAGAAGCCCCAGTCATGTTTGTGGCTTCAGTAATCACAGCCACAGGCTTCGCAGTTTTTGCCTTTTCAATAAAATCCATGGTCATTTCAGGCTTTGCACCGTGAGCTCGGAAGTCGCCGGTATAAACAATTGCGCCTTTTGAAGTGTGTATTATAAAGCCGTATGCTCCGGGAATGGAATGGTCAACGTGAACGGGTTCCACTTCTACATTATCCACTTTTATTTTCTTTCCAGTTCTGAAAGGTTTGAAGTCTATTTCTTTTATGTTGAACTCTAAATCGGCTCTACGGACTTCTCCGAAAGCCTTCAAAATAATCTTTGTAGTTTCTCCGCAGTAGACGGGAATTTCCCGTTTTATAAAGGATAGGTAGGCGGAATGGTCCATGTGCCCGTGGGAAATGAAAAAGGCGTTAACTTGAGGTGATTTCGCGTCTTTGTAGACGCCTTCAATTTTTGGCAGAATTCCTAGTTCTTTTAGGCTTTCTTCGCTTTTTGGGGATAGAAATGGCGGCGAATAATATCGTCTTTTTAAGGCGAAGGACATACCGAAATCAAAGAAAATCTTGGTATCTCTGTCCTGAAGTAGAATCTTATTTCCGCCAATTTCGTTTACTCCTCCGTAAAAGGTTAAGGTTGTTTTCGCTCTAACCATGTTTATTCCTTCAGTTTATCTGCTTTTCTGCAAATGTTGGAGATAATGAACATTATGTGAGGAAAGGTGAATACGCTAAAGACTTTTGTGTACTTGGGTTTTCCAGCCTTCTTAATAGTATCAACGTTTCCTCCAGCCTTCAAATATCCTTCAATGAAAGTTTTTGTTACGAGTTCAGCTATACGGGGGCTTGCCAGTGGCGGTATGTGGTGTCCAGCATAATAGAGAAATTCGGCGACGTCCCAAATTTTATCTCCGTTTCGCGAGGCTTGCTCAAAATCTAAGATGTAAATTTCACCGTTTTGGGCAACCATTATGTTTTCGGGTTTTGTATCTCCTAAGGCAACCCCAAGAGCATGTATTTCGGCGAATTTTTCACCAACACGCCTTATAACCTCCAAATCCTTCGCTGTCTCCTGAATGTTTTTAGAACTTGCAATTCTTTTAACTATTTTTTCTAGGTTTTCACCTTCCACATACTCCATAAAAATTAAACGTTTGGCAGTGCTTACATGCACAATTTTTGGCACAGCGAAACCCTTTGAACTTAGAAACTGGTTGATGGCGTATTCTCTTTCCAGTCTTGACTGTCCAGAAACAGCAAAGCTTCGGGTTCCGAGAGTCCACAGTGTGAGGGGGAACCATTTAAAACTGGAGAGGTCTCTAAAACTTTTAACCACAAACTTCCTTTCTTCTCTTTTCATAAAGATCTTGATTAGATAAACATCATTTAAGACACCGCCAATTTCCTCAAAAACGATTTTTGCATTCTTATCTACGTGTAGTGTCTTTTTAGCGAAGGCTTCTATATCTACTCTGCTTGCTAATGGAACAAGCCCGTTAGCCGTTGGAACAAGCAGATATTTTTTAGGGTCTTCAATTTGGCTGGTAATTCCAGAGTTTTCGGCTAGAGCTTTTTGGATTATGAGAGGAAAGTCTTTGCTTTCGGAAAGAAAGCTAATTATTCTTGGAAAGATTTTAAGCATGGATACAAACAAGGTTCTTTGAGCTGTTTTAAAGAGGCTGGTAAAACGGATTTTCTGCCCTCTAAAGGTGGCAATAAAATCTTTAGAAATTTTGACATATCCATTAGAAAGCTCAATAATCTTCTCTTTTTCCAACTCTTTTAAAGCTTTCAAGTATCCGTTTAGAATGGCTTGTCTGTTTTCCTTGTTTTTAAGGTCAAAATTTAGCAGAGTGTAAATTAGCGGTGGAAAAATGCGGGTTCTGCTCCAAAGGATTTCATACATAAAATATTCTGGTTTAATGTGGATTTCGTGGGAAAGTTCTGGAAAGTCTGTGACAAGATTTTCTAAAAGCTCTTTAACTAGACGTTTTTTCAATTTAACCTCTTGAGAAAATAGGTAATCTTCACCGGTTGAGGCGATGTATGGCAGAAGAAGACTGCTGGAAAGGGCTTCGCCTAAAAATCCTTTATCAACGTCTCTCTCGAAAACCCACTGGTCAATGGCGAAAAAAATTACGTTTCTCTCGCAGAAAGTTTTCACATAGTTCACTAGTCTGGGTTGAAAAGCGTAGATTACAAGAAAAACTTCTAGGGGTGCTATGCCGTTGGTGTTTCCTAGAGAATAGCTTTTGCATGCGTATACGGCTTTAATTTTGTTAGAGCCAGCAATGTATTTGCAAAATTCTAGAATTTGCGAATGTAGTTTGCTGTCTAATGTTTTTGATTGTTGGGTCAAGGCTACACCTTTCAAGATAAAGTTTTAAACACAAATAGAATCTGTAAATGTGCAAATATAGTTAATGCTTTTACTTTTCTATCTCACGATTTGGTTAACGTTTTTCTATGATTTTGCCGTAGATTCTCAAAACTTTCAAAGCTTTAACCGCTTTTTCAGGCAAATTGTAAAGCGGAATATTCGTTTTCCCTAAAACTTGGTAGACCAAAGCGAAATCTTCTCCTCCAGCTGGCACATCAACCACAGGCTTGTCAGGATGTTTCTTAGCTATTTTAGGAATAACCTCAGCGTCTTTCGGCTCGAAAAAAGTGGATTTAAGCATGTTTATCACTAAGACTCCGTTAACATTTTTGTCTGCCAAAACCAAGTCAAGCACTTTCTCATATCTTTCAGCCCTTGCATCCGCTATCATGTCTATAGGGTTTGTTGCATCTACGCCTGGAAACAAACGTTCAATCTTCCTTTTCGTATTTTCAGATAATGTAGCAAGTCTAAGCATGTTTTTCGCCACCGCATCAGCCGCTAAGATTGCTGGTCCGCCAACATTGCTTACTATGGCGACATTGTCTCCGCGCATGGGAGGCTGTTTTGAAAGAGCTATGGCTGCATCCATCAATTCTTCTATGTTTTCAACGCGTATTATTCCCGCCTTTTTAAATGCTGCATCGAAAATTTCGTCTGAACCGGCGATTGAAGCCGTGTGGGATTTAGCTCTAAGGGCTGCTTCTCTTGTTATTCCACCTTTTAAGGCGAGGATGGGCTTTTTCTTAACGATTTTTTGTGCTTCTTCTATGAATTGTCTGCCCTTTTTTATTCCTTCCATGTATAGGCATATGACTTTAGTTTGTTTATCCTTGCCAAAATACCGCAGTAAGTCAACATCGTCCACGTCCACCTTGTCGCCTACAAAGACAAATTTGCTTATACCAATTTTGTAAAAACACGCCCAGTCAAGTAGGCAAGCGCCGACTCCTCCGCTTTGCGATATTACAGCTATGTTTCCTTTTTTCGGCATAACATTTTTCTCAAATGTTGTGTTCAAGCCATTAGCGGTATTTATTACGCCCATAATTGTGTTTGGACCTAAAATTCTAACGCCGTATTTTTCTTTGATTTTAAGCAGTTGTTTGCGTTGGTGGTTTTTGTAGCCGCCTGTTATGGCTATTATGGCTTTTACGCCTTTTTCTGCGCATTTTTCCACCGCTTCTAGAGAATGTTCGGGTGGAAGCATTATTACAGCGAGTTCTGGAATTTCCTTCAGTTTACTTACACTTTTATGTCCTGCTTTGCCGTCTACGTCCACAACGTATGTTTTTCCGCGAAAAAATTTTCTCATGTTATATGTGACGCTTTTAAAAAGTTGTGGAGATGTCATTCCCACTTTCTCTTTAATTTTGCTTGAACCTATCAAAACCGTGCTTCGAGGTTCAAAGATGCTCTTAACTTCGTGCATAGATTAAACCTTCAATGAAAGTTTTCATGAGGGAAGGAAAGAAATTACACCTTTCATACTCATAAATTTAACCTTTAAAACGCACAAAACCTATTTTTGCATGGCTCTTCTGTACGCAAAAGCGGCAACTAAAGCAAAAAACAATGCGAATATGCTGAGGTCTAGAAGCATCCAAAAACTGAAAGGCGGAGTTCCTAATAGAAAGGCTCTGGACAAGTCTGCACCGCAGCTTAGAGGGTTGTATCGGGCTATCAGCACTAATGGTGTGGGCAGAGAGCTTTGTATAAGCGTCATTGGATAAAAAACTGTGCTGCAGAAGAAAAGCACGTAGTACACTACGCCCCTCATGGTTATGTACTTTTCAAAGCTTGTGGTGGAAAGAGCCAAGGAAATGCTAAGCCCAGAAGTCCCAATCGCAACAAGAAACAAAGTGAAAATTATTGTGAATAGTTCGAGTGGTGAAGGAAAAACGCTTGTGTATAAATAGGTTATGGCTAGAGTCGTCAACAGAAGGGGACTCATGTAAATTAACCCTCTAACACTTCCAGCAAGAACTCTTCCAAAGGCTAGTTCCCACCTTTTTATTGGCAAACTAAGCATGTAATGAATTATATCACGTCTGATCTCCATGTTTACCTCTCTGCCAATCATAAAAGCCGCGGCAAACAACGCGGTAATAGTTAGTCCTGGAGCGAAAAACACAAAATAGTTTACAACAAGATTTGGGTTAACCATTCTTGTGTAAACTACAGCCATAATAAATAGGTCGGCAAGATTCATGCTGACCATTCCAGCCACCCACCATTTAAAACGGAAAAAGTATCGGATGTCCCTCTCCATTATGTGCATTACGGCTTTTACTGCCATCCTCCACCCTCAATCCTTTTTTCATGCAAAATAATGCCTAGAAAAGTGAACATAGAGAAGAAAAGTACTATGCCGAGAACTGCTGTCCATGGAGAGGTTATAAGGGCTGATTCTATTCCAGCTCCCCAACGGAAGATGTCAGCAGCAAACGTTAACGGATTAAACTTGGCAAGGGCTGCGTAGTAGTCGGGCATGTAGGCTATGGGGTAAAGAGTTGTGCTTAGCCTCACAATTAAGGCGTCGACAACTCCTAACAATATGTCGAATTTGTCAGATGATTTTATACTAACAGCTAAAGTTATACTGAAACCTGCAACTCCAAAGGTGAAAAGGAAAAGGGATGCAAAGGCTACTAAAAGTTGTAGCGGATTCGAAATACCTATGAGATATAGAGCAAAAAGCATCATGGGACTAACGTAAATAAAGCTTCTTAACCCGCCGCCAATGGATCTTCCGAGAACAAGCTCTTTACGGGAAATGGGAACACTTAACAAGTATTCAATTACGCCGTGGTCAGCCTCTTCAAAAATATCATATCCGATGAAAACTGCTGTGGAATAAAGCAGCGTTATGACTATCCCTGCAACATAAAAGTGGAAATAGTTGCCCCCCACAGCATCTTGAACATCTGGTCTAAGCATTTTATTAACCACCAAGCCGAAAAGGGCGATTTGGGCGAGAAACCATATTGCCCTCATTATCAGTAGAACTTTGTATCGCAAGAAGGTGCGCATGTCCCTCTCTGCAACAATCCAAACATTTCTCAAGCTTATCATCTTTTCTGAGCCTCTTCAATCGTTAACCCAGTATAATGCACAAAGACGTCGTCAAGGGAAGGCTCACTCATCTGAATGGATTTTACGGGCATATGCACTTTCATGAAAAACTCTGTAATCCGCGGCAAAACTTCTTCCGCCTGGTTTAAGTAAATTTTCAAACAGTTCGGTTTAACAGCCAAAACGTCCACAATACGATTTATCGCCTTCAGTTCTTCAACAATTTTTGAAGGAACCTCTTTCTCTAAAACAACTTCTATTACGTCTCCGCCAAGTATGCTGTCTTTCAATTTTTTAGGCGCGTCGCAAACGAGAAGCTTTCCTTTGTGGATTATTGCAACTCTGTCTGAAAGTACGTCTGCCTCGTAAAGCTCGTTTGTGGCAAGTATTATGGTGGAACCCTCATCTCTTAGGGTGCGAATCATGTTCCATATTCTGTGTTTACCAACAATGTCTATTTGCGCAGTAGGCTCATCCACTATAGCGATTTTAGGTCTTTGAATCAAGATTTTAGCTATCTCAACCCTTTTGCGCATACCACCAGAAAACCCGTGAATGCTTTTATGCCGTTCATTCCATAATCCAAGCTCCTCTAAAGCCCACCTAACCCTTTTTCTACGCTCCTCAGAAGATAAGCCGCAAACCTTGGCATGCCAGTCCAAAACATCCCAAGGCGTGCTAACCCACAAAAGTTTAGGCTCTTGAAAAGCCATGCCAATCAAAGTTCTAGCCTTGTCCGGCTCCCGCGTAACATCGTAAGGTCCAACATAAGCCGTGCCCTCTGTCGGCTTAATAACCGTTATAAGCATAAGCAAAGTTGTTGTTTTACCCGCACCATTAGGGCCTAAGAACCCGAAAATTTCGCCTTCTTCAATTTCCAGATTTAGATGGTCCACTGCCACTAAACTGCCGAATTTTTTGGTAAGGTTTACCGTCCGAATTATGGGAGCCATCTCTACACCTAAACTAAAGCTGAAACTGATAAAAGGGCGATACGGCTAAATAAGATTTTATTTCCTTTTCTATTTTTAGGAAAGAATAAACGATGAACGTAAAACTTGTAGGTTTAGCTTTGGTTCTAATTTGTCTAATTACAATGGCGTTAGTTTATCATAATTATCTTGTTTCAAATAAGCCCAGAAAGGCACGCTACTACTGTGCAGTTTACCCTTACGCTTGGAATAATGGAACAAGTCTCAATAAAACGGAATTTGAGCAACACATTGCCATTGTTAAGGATTTAGGGTTTGACGGAATTGTTGAACATACAGTTTTCGGTTTTTATGATGAAGGACTGCTTGATTGGATGCTTGAACTGACGGGAAATTACAGTTTAGATGTGATGTTTGCACTTTATTATTTTAACCGCTCTTATAGTTTCCCTTTTCCAGACAACGCGTGGTTTAATAGAACAGGATTTATGACAAGTGATAAGGACTTAAACCTTTATGTTGAATGGTTGAAAAACATTAGCTCGATTGCAGTTAAGTATTCACATTTCAAAGGATACATACTATTCTATGTTTTCCAACATGAAATGCGTGATTTCTGGATGGAACAAATAAACACCACAAATTATGAAAAGAGAATGCAAATTTTAATTTCTGCTTTAAACG